>ERZ842401.5661-NODE-5661-length-13712-cov-2.848649_pt1 | contig 13712 bp, 12 predicted proteins | sample MGYA00521270_ERZ842401 | MGnify/ENA primary metagenome ERZ842401 (study PRJEB31892, sample SAMEA3878208) | bioreactor metagenome | biome: Moose rumen | place: Sweden | collected 2011-10 | study: EMG produced TPA metagenomics assembly of the PRJEB12797 data set... | reverse complement strand
GTGGTCATGGAAGAATACAAAATGGTCAGTCTGGAAGACGGCACTTTCAACAGGGATATGCAGTTGGATTTTGCAAAGGCGCATATTTACAATAAACCTCGCTGTCGGGAATGCTGGGCAAAATTCTATTGCAGTGGCGGTTGCAATGCCAATAACTACCAATATATGGGAGATATTCGCTCCGCACATACGCTCTCTTGTGAATTTGAGAAAAAACGTGTGGAATGCGCTATCATGATTCAGGCTGTCAAATCCCTTGAACGTAACGAAGCGGAATGATAGTTTCCTTTGATTTGGATGATACGCTTTTTGTTTCGCCGTTGACCCACGAAACAGAAAAGGAACTCTCCTTTCCTTTCAACCGCCTTTACAAGGAACGATTGAGAAAAGGCACAATTTCTCTCATTCATACGCTCCAATCACAAGGCAATAAAGCCTATGTTTATACAACTTCCTACCGTTCGGAACGCTATATCAAAAATTTATTCCATCATTACGGAATCCAATTTGACCGCATTATCAACGGCGCAACCCATGAAAAGGAAGTTCAAGGCAGAAAATCAGAGGCGATGCCCTCGAAATATCCCTCACGCTATCGCATTGATTTGCATATTGATGATGATATTTCCGTCCTGCAAAACGGGAAAATTTACGGCTTTCGGGTGTTTCTGATTGGCGGTCAGGATGATGCATGGACAGAGAAAATTTTAGCCGAACTTGCCAAAATCCAAAAGCTATCGAATTCTTGAATAGCTGATAATTGATTTTTCATTATTGACATTTTCGCCCTCTTGTGATATGATGGTACATAATACCAATTCACAAGGGGGTGAACTTATGAAACAAAAAATAGAAGTCCGCATTCGTGACCGTGTGGGAGTTGTCAACGAAATCACCGGAACAATTTTACGGCTGAATATTCCGCTTTATCAGCATGATGCAAGAGTTTCCAAAGATGCCAGAGGAACACAAATTTCCGTATTTCACGGACAAATCGAAACGGACGAAACAGAAACAGAATTACTTTGGAAAAAACTTTCCACAATCAAGGGATTTCTTTCATTTTCGACAAAATAAAACAGGCTCTCCATTTGGAAAGCCTATTATTTTTTATGGAATTACTTCTTTCCTCTTCTGAGGAGTTTCTTTTTCTTTGCTTCCTTAGCAGCGTCCTGCATATCCTCTTCATTGGCTCTTGTGGAGGAGGGAATGTCGTCCCCTTCATCCATGAAAGCGGAAAGTCTCTGCTTGAAAGCAGCACCGGACTGACCACTTGGGGTACTACTCAAGCTCTTGCTGGAATAAGCCTTTGGAGCAGTGGCAGCGTTGGTATAAACGGATAATGTCTGACTGTGAGTACCTCCTGAGACATAATGTCCGCTACTGGGTGCGCCCTGATTCAGATACTGGCTCTGCTGACCGTTAAAATAGACGGAATTCTGAGGGAGTGGCTGACTTCCCACCTGTGGCTGCGGATAGGGTGCGCTCTGCTGGTAGGGGTTCGTCTGCTGTTGTTGTGGGTAACCCTGTTGCTGAGGATAACCCTGTTGCGGGTAACCCTGTTGGGGATAGCCCTGTTGTGGGTAACCTTGCTGGGGGTAACCCTGTTGTGGGTAACCACCCTGCTGAGGGTATGGCTGACCATATGGATTTTGCTGCATGGGGTCTGGCTGTCCATTTTGTTCCTGTGGTTGTTCAAAGACAGGGGGTGGGGGTGGTGCTTCTTCAGCGGCTTCAAAGCCAAATTGAGCAAACTCATCCACTTCTTCTGTTTTCTCTGTCTGCGGTTCTGTATTTTCCATTGACACGGCACGTTCCTCCTTTATTTTCTCTTTTTCGTTTTCGGGTTTATCGGCAGTAGAATCGGGTTCTTTGGGTTGCACCTTTATTTCAGGATTTGTCGCCGAATCTACGGCACTGTTTAATTCAGGCTGTGGCTTTTCATGTTTGATTGTGGTTTTCGGGTCGGGGATTTCCGGCTTTGGGGGTGCTGGAATTGGTTCAGGAGCTTTTACCTCCTGTTTTTTTTCCGGCTCACGCACTTCCGGAACGGCACGAACCCCAAAGGAAATGACATCTTCCAAACTTGCTCTTTCCTCTTCTGGAATCAGGGAATAAGCAGAAGCACAGCGATTTGCTGCAACATAGATATTGGTATCACGGTTTTCCGGATTGACACGGAGCAGCAAATTAAGACAGCCTTTGCAGGGTTGACTGACTTCCTTCTTTGCAAAAGAAACTGTAATCAATTTCAGAACACGGCTTTCCCCTTCGGGAATCATTGCCATGATTGCATTGAATTCCGGACACGCCCGCATCAATTGACCTGCACTGATTTTTACTCCGGCAATTCCGGCATAAATATGCTGTTGGTCAGTCAGCAATACACAAAGTTCAGCATCATGGCTGGAAGTCAGACTTGGTTCTATTCGCTTGATGTTTTCCATCAACTTCACAGCCAGATTATAGAATTCCTTGTCCATCAGATGACCTGCCTTTCATTAGAATTTCAGGAATCGTATGATTAGTACGCTCCCACACATGGGAATGCATACGGTGGGCGGAGCAGAAAACTCCGTCCGCCCTGTGCATCCTGCAAAGGGCTTTTGATTTAGCTCAGAGACTGCGGTGAATACAAAATTGGTCTGTCTTTTCCTTGCATCTTTGCATTATACAAAGCGGTATCAGAAGCATTTATCATAGAGTCAGGGCTTGTGCCGTCATTTGGAAAACCTGCAATGCCATAACTCATGGTAATGCGAAACTGCTGACCATTGACATTCACAGTTTCTCCGAACAAATTTCGCAATTGCTCCACCAGATTGAGAATATCTGCCTGTGTGACATTTCCTTCCACAATCATAGCGAATTCATCACCGCCGACTTTTGCACAAGGATACTTTGCACCACAATATTTCTGAAATCTGGTTGCATAAGTCTTAATCAGGGTATCGCCCATCTGATGACCGAATGTATCGTTAATCTGCTTGAAGTTATCCATATCCATCATAATCAATGCAAACCGTGTACCCTGCTGAATTTTATCCGCTAATGTTTCACGCATCCAAGCTCTGTTATTCATTCCGGTGAGTGCATCCGTATACGCCAATTCACGGAGCTGAGCTTCTGCGGACTGAATCTGATGATTCTTTTCAATCAATTCTTCAAAAGAACGATTGAGTTTGTCGTTGGCGCTTGCGAGGTTATTCTTATCAAGGAAAACAATTGTCACCATAACAATCGTAATCAGTGCAGTCAATACCCCCGGCACTGCTAATTGATTATGCGCCATGACAACTCCCATCAGTGCAGTACCTCCGGCAAGTGCATTCAAGATACACGCTGCAATAAAACCACGCTTGCGGTTGGATGTTACCATGAAAATGGAAGCCAATACTTCAATCTGGCTGACAATACCAGCCCAATGTGTATCTCTTGCAGTGTACATACTTTGTACCACCATGGAAGCTACAAAGGCAATAATACACAATACTAAAATTGCAATTTTCGTTGGAGTCGCTTTATTTTTGTCCATTGTTCAATACCTCTTATTATCATGTCGATTTTTTAAATTATCCCAAAGACTGCGGGGAGAACAGAATCGGTCTATCCTTACCCTGCAATTTTGCATTGTACAAAGCGGTATCAGCCGCATTGATAATGGAATCCGGATTTTGACCATCATTCGGACTTCCGGCGATACCATAACTCATGGTAATACGGAACTGCTGTCCATTGATATTTGCGACTTCTCCAAAGAGAGCCTGCAACTGTGAAATGATGTTCAAAACTTCTGCTTGTGTGACTGGTCCGCCAATGATGAAAGCAAATTCATCACCGCCCATTTTCGCACAGGGATATTTTGTTCCACAATACTTCTGGAATCTGGTTGCGTAAGTCTTGATTAAAGTATCACCCACCTGATGACCAAATGTATCGTTAATCTGCTTGAAGTTATCCATATCCATCATGACAAATGCAAAGGGAGTGCCTTGCTGAATCACATCAGCGAGAGTTTCACGCATCCAAGCTCTGTTATTCATTCCTGTCAGTGCATCGGAATACGCCAGCTCACGGAGCTGAATTTCTGCTGTCTGAATTTGGTGATTCTTGTCAATCAATTCTTCATAGGAGTGGTTCAATCTTTCTGTTGCCTTATCAGTATTTTTGATATAGTTGTAAATGATAGCCATTGTACCAATTGCAAGAACCGGAACAAGCGCACCAGAAATTGCATCAGCACTTCCATGACTTAACCCCGGAATGGTGGAAACTACACCAATCAAATTCAAAACTACTGCTGCAATAAATCCACGTTTTTTATTGGTAATTACCATAATAGTAGATAAAACAACCTGTAATTGTGAAACCAAACCGGAATTGACTCTCTGTGTTTGCTTATACAAATCTCTCAATTGATGGACTGCCTCTTGAGCATCGGGTGCGCCGCTTTCTGCTTTTCCAAGTGCAGACATGAAAGCTTGAATATCACCTGAATGGCTGAATGAAAATATCATGAATCCCACAAATACAAGGATACACAAAATAAGAGCGATTGTTTGCACTACGGTCGGTTTATTCTTATCCATATCAAAAACCTCTCAATCATTTATCGATTTTACCCCAAAGATTGTGGTGAATACACAACTGGTCTGTCTTTGCCCTGCAACTTTGCATTATACAAAGCAGTATCTGCCGCATTGATAAGAGCATCAGGGTTTTGACCGTCATTCGGACTGCCGGCAATGCCGTAACTCATCGTAATACGGAACTGCTGACCATTGATATTAGCCACTTCTCCAAAGAGAGCCTGCAACTGTGAAATGATATTCAAAACATCTGCTTGTGTCACTGCCCCTTTGATGATGAAAGCGAACTCATCACCGCCCACCTTTGCACAAGGGTACTTCGTGCCACAATATTTCTGAAATCTGGTTGCATAAGTTTTAATCAGAGTGTCGCCAACTTGATGCCCAAAATTATCATTGATTTGCTTGAAATTATCCATATCCAGCATGACAAAAGCAAACGGACTGCCTTCCTCAATCACATCAGCAAGCGTTTCACGCATCCAAGCCCTGTTATTCATGCCAGTTAATGCATCTGAATAAGCTAACTCACGGAGCTGTGATTCTGCTGACTGGATTTGATGATTTTTGTCAATCAATTCTTCATAGGAGCGATTCAGTCTCGCCGTTACTTTATCATTATTTTTGATATTGATATAAATAACTACCATTGTACCAATTGTAATCAAAGGAAGAAAAAGCCCCACAATAGCATTTTTGTTGCCATTTAATACCCCCGGAAGTGTGGAAATGATAGCAATGACATTCAAAATAGCTGATGCAATCAATCCACGCTTTTTATTGGTTGTTACCATGATAGCAGACAAAATAACTTGTACTTGCGCAAGTAAACCAGAATAAGGATTCTGTGTCTGTCCGAACAACCCTTGCAACTGTGCCGCCGCTGCTGCTGCATCGGGTGCTCCGCTTGCCGCTTTTCCGGCGGTCTGCATGAATAGTGCAATCATTTGTGATTTCTGATTTGATATGTAATTCTGTACCCCTGTCAATATTGTGAAAACAATAATGCAAACAACCAAAATCACAATCTGCGTTGATGTCGGTTTTTCTTTATTCATAAAATTCCTCTTTCTTTCAACAGGTCACAGAGGAGCAGTTACTCCTCTGTCTCCTGAAGTCTGCGGATATGCTTCAGACGTTGCTTTGCAATTTTCGCCTGATGCTCCGCACGTCGCATTTCTGCACGGAGTTTATTTCGCTCCACCTGCTTTTTTAGTTCTGTAATGCCATCATCAAGCATTTCCAGATTATAAGCAACGGAAAGAGAAATATCATCCTGTGTACCGAAATGGGTACGCTTTGTTAAATTTTTTTTCACAACCGCATTGAAGGCTGCCGGCTTATCCAGATGACTGGCAATAATGGTATGATAATCCAGAAAATCTTCCCCGCTTCTGAAAGAAGTATACAGACCGTCTGTTGATACAAATACCGCTAATGCTTGGTCAGGCATATAGAAACTATTGAATAAATCAATTGCATTGGAATTACACATAGAGGCGGTCAGGTTTGCCGGAGCTGATTCATCATCAATGATAGGCATATCTGCTTCCGCATCTTCATCAATGACAACGAGGCTTCCGTCACCAATCTGAATGCCGAATGTGAATTCTCTTCCCAAAATCGCAGCAATCAAAGTTGTACCATAAATCTGCTCAAGGCGAATTGCCCTGAACTGTTCATCTGTAAAAGGGAGACGCTCCGCATCTGTAACAGGGTGCTGACGAAAATGCTCCCTCACAGAAGTATTCCAGCGGAGAATGATATTCTTTTCCAGCTTCCGAATGACTTTCTTCGGGTCTTCCTCAAGATTTGCCTCAAATTCTTCGGGGTCTTCGTAAAATTCCGCTACCGCTTCCAGCGTTGCAGCTACTGCATACTTTGAGCCGATATCACTGCGGAAATGCTTCTTACTGCCGTGACCGTCTGCCACCACGGCAAGTGCATAATATTCTGTTGCCTTGAAACCGGATGCATCCTGACATACTGTTCCTTTGGCAACATGGCTCTGACCGATAATAGTATGATACAGTCCACTATACATCGCAGGCACCTCCTTTCCCTATTTGCTTCATTCGGTTTACCACCCTGTATCAAAGGGAACGGAGTCGCCGTAGCCCTCAGACTTGACAATTTCCTGAATCTGCTGACCGAGGAGCTTCTGCTTGCTCTCGTATACGTCTTCCATTGCCAGCTCACGACCACCCTCATCAGCAAGAGTCATACTCTTAGAACCAATCTGAGAAGAGGTAACAGCGATAATCTTAATCAGATGTGCAAGCTGTCCGCCGGAATAAGCGTGTACAACAGTATCAGGTGTACCGGTAAATTCTGCTAACATATCATCATTTGCTTCTTTACCAATACCGAGGGCTGTTTTCAAACCATAACGATACCATGTATTTTTCTGCAATACCTTCAAGCCCTCTTTGTAATCATCAGAGGGGTAGCCATCTGTCATCAAAAAGATAACAGGGGCGAAGGAAAGGGAGGGAGAGTTCAAAAAGCTGTTTCTGGACATTCTGACAGAAAGCTCCTTGAATGCTGCGCCCATACTTGTAACACCGTCTGCACGCAGACGAGTCCATTCAAAATCCTCGATTGAAATTGGTTCAGAATACATCCACATCACACTGTTTGAGAAAGTCAGAACAGCAACTTTGACATCGGTATCAGCTTCACCGACACGGCGGATTTCCGGAATCAGTTCTTCCATAACAGTATTCAGCTCACCCATTTTTGTGCCCTTCATACTACCGGAAGTATCAATCAGGAAGAAGATAACCAAGCTCTTTCTTGAGACACCCGTGGCGTTCAGGGGGTCATCATCATCTTCATCGAAGTCATCGAACTCTTCATCTTCATAATATTCTTCCATCATTTCTTCACTCATGTTTTTTCTCCTTTGCTCAGTGTATTTCGCTGCAATTATGATGCGCTCTCATCGTCATCATCATTGATTCTCGCTTTGATTTTGCCGAAATCAATAACAATTCCACCCCAGAGCGGGAAGCCCTTACCTGGTGCAACGCTGTAGAACTTACCATCAGGCATTTTTGCCTGCCATGTTTTCTGTGAAAGATTCTTGATACCCAACATACCCGGTTTGAGCTTATTCTCTACCAGTTCACCAGTGACTGTCTGGAAATCGTCTGACATTTCCTCTGTTTCACAAGCATAGAACTTACAGCCCAGATATAATGGAATACGGTAATCACGGTTGCTGAATCCGATCGTCACAAACTCTGCTCCGCATTTCTTACATCTGTAAGCCATGCCATCCATATCTTCAAACATGGATGCAAAATTTGTACGTCCGCAGGCACAAGGGATAATTTCAGCACGAAGACGAATGAACAGCTTCTGCCATTCGTTCTCAATAATACGCTTGTTTGGCTCTGTTACGCCAACAGTGAAAGAACGGATAAACGCTTCACGAATGTATTCCGGATAAATCTTCCAAAACTTGATGACATTATCATGAATGCCTCTTACAGGACGGTTGGAATCATCATCAGGGTCATAGACAAATACTGCTTCTTTTCCGTAATGCTTCAGTTCAGAAGATTCTGTCAAGCAAATATCCTTGACTACCTTCTGCCCTTCCATGGGGTCGCCACGGAATAACAGTTTGAAAAGCACAACTGCGAGGGAATATTTATCCGTCTGTACGTTGGGCTTTTCAATTCCTCTGACAACTTCAGGAGCCATATACCCCGGTTTACCACCGATACCGAAGTTAGAGCCATCCGGTGCGATGTTATCGCAGTCGCAGACCAGAATATCACCAGTATTGGTATTGATAAAGAAACCACCATCATTCAAGTCCTGATAACTCTTTCCGGCACGGTGCAACTGACGGAAAGCATTCACGATATTGATAACCGCCGTAATCATTGCATAAAGGCTTCTGAATTGCACAGGAGCTTTCACGCCACGTCCTGTTAGAGGGTCAATATCCAGTTTGTAGGTATTCAGAATATCTACAAAGGAATCATACCCCTGTGGTCTGACATCCATCAAATAGCCGAAACTATCGCTGTCGGAAAAAGGTTTCGTCAGATACTTAGGCCAAAGAAATTTCTTGCTCGGTGCACCGTCATTGATGTTATTAGCGATATTTTTACGGAATTCAGGAGGATTTTTCATCTTATCAACATCATACCACTTCAATGCATACTGCATATCATTGAATTCGACAAGATAAACAATACCCTGACCACCGCTGCCGAGTTCTTTCAGAACCTTCGCAGCACCGCCATATTCCATCTCGACATACTGCCCGATTTGAAGTTCAACCATTGAACTCATCCCTTTCTATTTTAAAATTTTATTTTCCAATGTTTAACCTGTGAAGCCCTTTCTGACTGCTTCGCACTTCACACCATGCCCCGTGCAGAACTTATGGACATAGGAATTTTCAACACAGCGGATTGTCAGATTCTGACACATCTTGAATGCATCATCATCAATGTACTTTACGCTGTCTGTCAGGAACAATTTTTTCAGGGAAATGCAACCCTGAAATGCTTCTGAGCCAATACTTGCAATTGTGGGCGGAAGTTCGAGCATTTCCAGACTGGAGCAGAATTCGAAAGTACTGTCTTCAATTTCTGTAACACCTTGCGGAACACGCAGTACTGTCAACTTACCGCAGGAACTGAATGCACCTCTGCCGATTCTCTTCACATTTGCAGGAATCTCCAACGTTTTGAGCTTCTTGCAATCAGAGAATGCATATTCACCAATGACATATACGGAATTGGGAAGAGTAATTTCCTTGACACGGCTTCCATCAAAGCAGAAATCTGCAATGTTGGTAACACCTTCCGGAACTTTGACCGTACTTGCAAACAGACCAGCGGCACGTTTTGCCTCTTCGGGGGTAAATCTTCTCTCTGCGGAAGGCTTCGGCACTGGTGCAGCAGCAGCCCTAGCCGGAGCAGCATGAGCAGAGCCGAACGGAATCGGATTTCCACCGGGGTTTTGCATTGGTGCAGCAACCGTCTGTGCTGGCTTATTTGCCGGCGGTTCGTAAGTCCATTCCATCATGAAAGTGAAACAAGTCAAAACAAATTCTACAGCAGCATCAGCAAGGAATAATTCATTTGTCATGTACTCTCTGGCTTTCATGATTGCGATTTTGTGGCTGTCCTCTTTGCGCATCATCTTGAGCACATCATTGCTCAGTACGTGCTTGAGCAGACGGCGTTCCCGCTCATAATCAGGGATGATGTCATTCATCAGAGAAATGACGGTGTTGGAATTATCCAGAATCTCCTCACCCTGAGACTTGACCATCTGCAACAGCGAATTCTTAATCGGATTGACATTCTGAAATTCAAGCATAAATTTTAGCCTCCTACAATACCTGAAATGATTCCGGTATCTCTTCTCGCTGAAATACCGACCTTAAAAAACTTTACACATTTTTCTCCTTTTTTTGTTGCATTTCACTAAAAAAGATGCAGAAGTTAAAATGTGCTATGTGTATAACACATAATTACTTAAAGTATACCATACAGATGGGAAATTGTCAAGTCTTGTAAAGAATTTTTTCTGTCGACCGCTCAAAACTCTCTTTTTTTGAATGATATGCCACTTTTTCAAAAAATCCCTGATTTTAGCCATTTTTATAGTATTAGCACATAAAAATAAAACGTTTAAAATTGAAAATGTGTGCAAATAGACGAAAATTCTGTCTGAATTTCGTTGCTTTTGATGCTTGTTTTTTTGTTTTTTCTATGCTATAATAATACATATATGTGCCGTACTACGGCACAGTGTTAACTACTTTCATAGAGGAGGTTCATGAAAACATGAGAAGACATACCAAAGGTTTGCTCACTTTTGTGCTTGCGTTCTCTGTATTGTCGCTCACGGGCTGTACAGGAAGAGCGCAACAGGAATATGACGAATATGAGCAAACCAAAAAAAACTACAACATTTATGTTATCACAAAAAGTACAGAATCTTATTGGGATGATGTGAGAGTTGGCGCATTGGAAGCGGAAAGTGAATTAGGTGTTACGGTTCATTATGATTGCCCACAGTGGGAAAATGAAGAAGGTATCCAAAAACAGAAAGATATTATCAATAATGCCATTTCCAGTGGTGCTGATGCCATTGTACTTGCGTCCATTGATTCAGATGCCTTGAATGACACGCTCCGCCTCGCAGCACAAAACGGCGTTCAGATTCTGACCATTGACTCTGATGTTTCCTATGCCGGCAGAAAGGCTTTTGTAGGTACACAGAATGTCACCGCCGGCGCAATTGCCGCCAGAAAAGCGGTTGAGCTGATAGATGGCTCCGGTGAAGTTGCCATTGTAGCACATATGCAGGGAACTCCTACACAGGTTCAGCGTACAGAGGGCTTTATTGATGTATTGACAAGCACAAAGGAAGAATCTTCAGAAGTGGAAGTTGTTACCGAACCCGCAACTGATGCAGATGGCAATATTATTGAAGGAGAATTCGTAGAAGTTCCGCAAGAAGCCCACTCTTCCGAAAACGCTACTCCTGTTTATCCCAATATCAAAGTATTGGATATTGCATGGGGTGAGGGTGATGTGGAAAAATCCAAGGAACTCGCAAAGGATTTGATTTCCAATCATCCGGATTTGAAGTTAATCTATGCAACTAATCAGTCTGGTAATGTGGGTGTTTGTCAGGCAATTGAGGAATTAGGCGTACAAGACAGAATTCAGGTCATCGGCTTTGACTCTTATGATGGTGCAATGGATAAACTGAATAGCGGTGTGCTGGATGGTGTCATTGTACAAAACCCCTATAACATGGGATATTTGGGCGTTCGCTATGCTGTCAAGTGCATTGAAGAAAAGGTAGTTTCCCCCCTTGTTGATACGGGTGTTACGTTGGTTACCAAAAGCAATATGAATGACGAAGATGTTCAGTGGCTATTGAGCAGTAAGAAATTGGAGGAGGGTGAATAATGGCTAGAAGAAAAATTCAGGATACTCCTGAAGTTAGACGAATCAGAATTAGTTATACCATCATTGGTTTAATTTTCATCATCTTTATGGCAATCAGTTCAGCTGGTCACATTTATGTCTATCTGAGAACCCGTGATGTTTATAGTGCCGCCCTCAATTCTGAAAAAATTACCAAAGAAATGGTTGTCCAACTGAATAGTATTAACATGGAAATGCTTTCCATCGCCGCCGGAATTGCTGAAGACCCGAGTGAGTCCGATGCAACAATTGTGGCAGGTTTTACAGAACTGAAACGTTTGGCTACGAATTACGAATCGAATGCTGTATTGAGTACTAAAATGCAGCACCGTTTCCAGATTGCACAGTATGCAATCAGAGCTTATGAAAGAAAAGTTGACGAACTCAAAAGCAACCCTAGTAGTGCTGGCTCAGGACAGGACATCTATACACAGGAAGTTGCTCCCTTGCAAGCAACTGCTCTTGAAATGATTTCTGCTCTTTCTGACATCATTGATGAAGAAATCTTAAAAATGAGAGTTAGCCTCGCAAGCCAGAATGGATTTTCTAATAGTATTCCTATTGGTCTTGGTGTGTTGCTTATTGCATTGCTTTGGGGTACTGGTATGCAACAGATTCGTGCATTGCAGAGTATCCACGAAAAGGAAAATGAACTTGATGAACAGGCAGAACGTCTCGACAGAACACGTCAGAAAATGTTCGATGCTGCTCACATGAACATCTTGACCGGTTTGAATAACCGTTATGCACTGGAATCTACTTTGGAAGATTTGATTGGTGAAGTACAGTTTAATATTGCCGTATTCGATATGGATAACTTCCGTGCAGTCAATGACCAGCTCGGTTATGAAGTCGGAGACGAATACCTCTCCACACTGGCTGAACGTCTGAAAGAAGAATATGCCGAAAACTGCGATATTTATAACATTTCCGGTAACGAATTTGCTTTAATTTTCGGTGATGACCTCTCCGATATGCAGGCACAGCAATTGGCTGAACAGGTTCGCCAGATGATGGGTAGTCCTGTCATGGTTGCTGGTGTTGTTCTCCAGAACTCCTGCTCCGGTGCACTCTACCACGTTCTCCCCAGCGAGAACACAAGTATTACCAGCTTGCTGATGCGTCTGGACTCTGCATTGCATGAGGCAAAACGTCAGGGCGGTAACCGTATGTTCTATATCTGATTTGCATTCAGAATTCCTATTTCAAAATGCGCTCCCCTTTTCGGGAGCGCATTTTTTGTGATTTTTGCATAATTGTAACGTTTATCTTTTGGAAGATGTCAACAAACTTCTAAAAATTTTTCAATTTCTTGAAAAAAACTATTGACATTCTACAAGAGATGTGCTATAATAAAACCATGATAAAGGTAATGCGCAGAACCAATATCCAACGACTTGTTCCTCAGGAAGCAGGAACTACTTGCAGGCATCCTGTCCGGTGTCTGAAATTTTAGGAGGCGAAACCCGTGGAAAGTTTGGAATCATCACAGCAAGAGGCGGTTTCGTTGGTTGCAGTTAAGTGAAGTTTAGGTCGGCGATTGTTTCGGGAATGTTCCCCCTGTTACATCCACCTACGAGTTTTGAAAACAATGACAATTCTGCAACGCTCTGATGTTACCCGCCCTGTCCGGTTGTACGTTTTCGTTTCAAAGCCAGTACAGCAGGGCACATTGCTAAGGTCAATTACACCTAATGGCGAAAGAAACTTTACATAGCAGGCTTTCAGGATTCTACCAACAAGGGAGGTACACTCCGATGAGAACTCTTGACTTTTGCTTCAATAATATTTAGTGAAAGAGCGTGATGCTATATGAAAGATAATGCCAGAAACATTCTCAAAGAACCTTAACATAGAAAGGCGTGTTTCCGATGCATAATTTATTAAGCTTCTGAACATTACAACTGAATAAAATAAAAAACTCCCGACCGTTTCGGGAGTTTCTTTTTGTTCGGTTTATCTTTTTCCATATTTTTTCAATATGCTGTAAAAATAATCACACGCTTCTGATTCACTTTTGAATTTTGTCATTCCTGAACGGTTTCCTTTTTCGCTGTAGTATACAATCCAGTTTCCATTATCTACCGTAAGACAGTACATTTCATTAGGAAATCCACCTTGCATGATGGAGTAGCAATTTTCAGGGACT
>ERZ842401.5660-NODE-5660-length-13713-cov-4.041807_pt1 | contig 13713 bp, 19 predicted proteins | sample MGYA00521270_ERZ842401 | MGnify/ENA primary metagenome ERZ842401 (study PRJEB31892, sample SAMEA3878208) | bioreactor metagenome | biome: Moose rumen | place: Sweden | collected 2011-10 | study: EMG produced TPA metagenomics assembly of the PRJEB12797 data set... | reverse complement strand
TGCTCTTCCGATCTTATTTTCTTATTTATTACTGGTGTAGCCTGATAATTGAAATTACCAATATCAATATTGATTTTATCCCAGTTATTTTTATCTGTATATTCTTTTATCTCTGATTGTAGTGTTTGCTTTTTTGCTTCATAAAGTTCTTTTTCTGTTTTAAATGATTCATTCAAACTGTCTAAATCAGATATTAGTTTAGATATTTTTGCTTTCTGCTTTTTGGATACGAATGTGTTTTCCATTTGTATACTCCTTTAACATTGTATAAACTGCTTTAGGCCATCTAGCACCAAATTTAACCCATAAAACAGAGTCATAAGAAACAATAAACTCCCAATCGTATTCTGTAACTAACTTTACTTGTCTACGAGCAGAACTTCTGTTAACCATTTTAGCTGTCCTAGGCTTACCTCTGTTGTCAATAAAAGCAATTAAAGTTCCTACCTCTGCTTTCTCAATTAAATCATCTTTATTTCCCATTATCCAAGGAGTATTTAATATTTCTTCCGTTTCCCTCTCATTTTCCTTAATAATATTATTTAACTCTTTCTTCATTACAGGAGGAATTACAGGATTTACAGTATGTGAAATAACAATCTTTTCATTTGCCTTTTTTACTGGTTTTGGCTCTGCCTTTTTCTCTGTAGGATTATTTTCTACAGGCTTATTTGATTCCTGATATGCAAGCAAACGGTCAACCATAACTTCTTTCTTAACGTGATTCTTTCCTTCATAAACAGGAATACCTCTTTCCTTGCACATAGCACTTAACTCTGTGTTTTTCATTAACATTAACTCGTCTTTTTTTAACATAACTTTTTCTCCTTTTGGTTTAAACTTTTATTTTTACGTTTCCTCCTGTATTACAGGAACAGGGATAGTGGGATTCGAACCTACGGATAACGGAGTCAAAGTCCGTTGCCTTAACCACTTGGCTATATCCCTTTGTATATAAAAATATTAAGGGCAAAATACCTTTTGATATTCAACCCTTAATATTATAAATACTTGCTTTATATTAAAAATTCCTTAAAAGGTATTTGTTTTCTATTTTGTTTTTATTATTTTTGATTTTTATATTTTTGCGCTTTCGCTTTGCTTGACTATACTATACCACTACCGTATACGGTTGTCAACAAGTTTTTGAAAAATTTTTATACCCGTATAAGGCGTTTAAAGCCCCATATAAGGCTCTCTAGTTTTTAGCCTACCTGTAACTAGGGTAAGACATTCTAGGGGCTTATATGGGGCTTAGAGGAAGTTATAAAGCCATATCCTTGCGGAACAGCAACTTCAATAAATAGTCTGTATCTGATATGATTGATTTACCGTATTCTGATATAAATTGTGCTAAACGTTCCTCTTCTTCTACTGTCAAATAAATACCATAAGAGAAACAATAAACGTGACATAATTCGTGGCATAATACTTTATATAATAATTCTCCTGATATTTTATCTGATAGAAATACGGATTTTAAATTATTATCTGTAACACCAAAAGTATAAATGCCATTATTATTTAGTAAATTGTGATTTAAACTATTAACAAATTTAATATTCCAATTTATACCATTAACTTTTATTTTCATTACTGCATACTATTTACAACTTTTGCTAATTTCATTTTAAGAGCGTTTTTCTCTTCTGGCGTTGCATCTTCCAAAACATCGGAGAAAGAAGTAACAAGGTCTTTTGTATACTCTTCCATCATTTTCATACGCTCCTTTTTATCTTCTGGATCAGTAGTAGAATAGTTAGAGCGATTTCTCATATAATTATCATAAGAATAACCATAACGAGAACCAGAAACCATATTTTTCATTCCACTACTGGACATACCTCTTGAGCCTCCGCCATAAGCACCATTGGAATAATTCATACGGCCTTGCATATATTCATCATAACGATCATCATGCCACATTTCATCACGCATAGGATAGTTACGCCTTGAACTTCTGGAAGTAAAACGTCCACGGCTATCTCTGCTTCTCGGATATCCTTTGCGCTCTAATGGACCGTACTCGTCATAATCCTCTCCATATTCGGACTCTTCCATAGCTTCTACTAAAGTATTATAATAGCAGGCCTCCGCACGATTCTTTTCTGCTTCTGTAAGGTCTTTAATCATATCAACAACTTCACCCATTTCTTTTGTGTTGACATGTTCTGTTCCTTTTGCAAGCTCTGTGCTTGCTGACTCTGATAATGTTTCTAGCATTTCGTGTGTATTATACATATCCATAATATACCTCCTATTTAGATTTAGATGTTATTTCTGTGCTTTCACTTACAGTTGTAACTGGCAAAGTACCATTTATAGAAGTAAGGTCATTATTAGGAGCGCAACATACCCTTCCTAAAAGTCTAAAAGTTCCTGTCGTTGAATCAGTTACAACTCTTGTGCTGTACTTTGTTCTTGTTCTTATACTACAAGCAGTACATTGTGAACAATCACATTTATCTAATGGATATAATTGTGTTCCTGTTCCAATCTGAATAAATACAGGTGCATTTATTGTAGTTGTTGTTGGAATACTTTGTGCCACAACGATACAATATTTTTCACCATCATTATAACTTCCGGCAGGAATTGTAATAATTAAATTTGGTGCTGTGTAAGTTACCGCTGTACTAATTATTAGCCTGTTACATAATTTACATACAGTTTGACAAGCCATATTTATACCTCCTTAAAGAATTAAGGGCAGATAGTCATAGTGCTACCCACCCTTATTATTTAATCAACCTTTTCGGTGAGTTTATTCAGTTTTTCTAAAATAAGCACTTGATTACTTATGATTTTCTCTAAATATAATTTATCTTGATTTTGTAATTCGTGCATTATATCGTCATTATCGGATTGCTGTTTCTGTTCTTCCATTACTTTTAATTGTAAAATAATAGATAATACAGAAAGTAAATCCATTAACGAGTCATTAAACATTATGCACTACAACCACAACAACCGCTATTTAAACCATAAGAACTTGTATACGGATTGCAAGTAATATAGGCAGGAACAGCAGTAGGCCTAAGAGTGTTTACAAGGTAGTTATTCTGATCTGCCTGCGAAGCCTGTAATCTAAGAGTCTGATTCTCCTGCTCTAATGTGCTAATCTTATCCTGTACAAGGAAGTCAATAATAGACTTTGTATTGTCATTTGCATTTTGAGTAATATCTCTTGTTGCATTTGAAATAGCATTTTGAATAGCACAAGTATCTGTTGCCTGATTATATGCTACCTGTGCAAAACCAGACTGAACATTACAGAAACCTTGCTGTAAGGCGTTCTGTATCATATTCGTGTTTTGCATATTAGCAATCATATTCTGCTGTGCGGCATTTCTTGTTTGATAACCGTCATTTACGATTGCAAGGTTTACAGCGTCAAAACCTGTTGCAACTTGATTAGATAAATTATCTACTCTGTCAATGAAAGTTGTGTTCTGCAAAGCAAAACCATCATTCAAACTCTGTTGAATACCTCTTACACCATTTTGAAGGTCGGAGAAATTCATATCCTGACAAAGTTCTCCACGGGTTAATGCAGCTTGTGCATTTCCGTTATTACCCCATCCAAAACCGTTACCACCCCATCCACCAAAAATGGCAAGGATAACAACAATCCAGATAATAGATGCAATACCATCACCACCAAAGAAACCATTGTTTCCACCATACATGGGTGCTACTGGCATTGTAAAACCATTGTTGTCATTAAACATTAGTTTTTCCTCCTTAATAAATTTTATTTGTTAAACTTTGCAAAGTTTTAACTACCGCTTAATATGTTTTTATATTTTTCGTATAATTGATCTACATCAACGTTCTTTTCTTTTCCTAAATTTCTAGCCATTTGCTCTAAACCTTTTTCATCTTTGTTGTTTATTAGATTTATTAAATTACTAGCCATCGGATTATTACCTAGTATTTTATTTATTGCTTTTTGTGGATTTTGTAGCATTTGTATTATTTGAGCAGGATTCATATTAGGCATACTTAAACCTCCTTTTTAGTAGTAGATTTATTTGCTGTAGAAAATCCTTTTTCAAATTTAGCAAAACGTTCATCTATACTGTTTAATTTTTCCATAATATTATTTTCCATTTCATTAAAATTAAATTGTGGTTGTGTTTCTTCTTGTTGATCCTCTACTACTTTTTTATAAACAGCAACTTCTGTACTACCATTTGCTAACCAATGTTTTGTATATATTTCTGTTCCATCTGCTTTTGGAAAGTAATAATTATTACCGTCCATAGGAACATCAGTTATCTTTACATTCTCTATATTTTCTACAATTTTACCATTTAAAATAGGTTGTGGTTGCTGTTGTGGTTGATTTAATTGTTGTTGCATTTGTGGAGTAAAATAACTCATAGGATTATTCATTGGCATTTGCTGTTGATAGTTTGGATATACATAAGGTGGATATGGCATAATTTAACCTCCTAATCTATTTCTTGATTTTTAATTTGAGATAATAAATCAGATAGAAAATCATATTCTTCTGTTTTTAATTTATTTGCTTCTTTGATTTTCTTAATGGAAATAAAAGATTGTGATAATACACCAATATGTTTTAATGGTATATCTTTCATTATGCTTACAAAATCATCTGTTGCAATTATTTGATACATAGCTTCATACCTCCTTTAATTATATTATACATACATATAAGAGGTATAAATGTAATAGAAGTGTATTTAATGTGTATTAGAAATATACTGAAAATATACAATAAAAAGAGCCACTACCGAACTAATGTTACAGTAATGACTCTAACTTCTTTAATATTCTTTTATGCATCCTGATTATACCTTGCTCACTATATCCTAGTTCATCGGCTATCAAATCCATTTGCTTGTTTTCTTCATAATACATTTTCATCATTTGTTTTTCTGTTTCATTTAGCATACTTTGTTCTAATAATTCATTAAAATCTGTTTTACGATTTATGTTTTGAATTTTATGTTTTATTTGTATATGTTTTGTCATTTACATAAATCTCCCACAAGCAGGACACCTGTTTGGATTTCCTCTCTTGCTACTTTTTGTTTTTGTTGACGATTTACTTGTTTTAATTCTTGTTCTTCCTTTAATTCTAATTACTTGACTTGCCTTCGCCATAATTTACATCACCGCCATTATTGACTATAGCAATACCATTATTATCTGATTCAGATTGTTGCTCTATACTATAATCATAGTTTTCATCTACTACTTCAAATTGGATCTCATAAATAAAAAATCCAACTACCATTGTTATCAAAATAATTGTATAACAAATTATAGTTGTTATAAATGTTTTTACTAAGTTTTTTGTACTTACTTTTTGATTCTGGACCATATCGAGAAGTAATCTGTTAGTTGTTTCTATTTGCTTCTCGTTTTCTTTATTTATATTATTTAATGTTTCCATTCTTTTGCTCCTACAGGTTTAAATGTTTTTTAATCGTTTCCACTTCAACTTCCAGTTTTGAAATAGATGTTGAATGTTCATCAATTACTTTATCTAACTCTTTATTTTTCTCTTTTATATCTTCTTTGATCTCTTCTGTATTTTTTATACAGGTATTTACTTTTTCAATTAAAACTCCATCTTGTTTTGCTTTTGTAATTTGTGCTGATACAAACGTTGCAACACCTATTACACAACCTATAATTCCTACAACACATCCAATTACTGAGATAGGACTCATTTAATTCATTCAAACCTCCTTTTGTTAAATAAGAGCAAAGACAACTTCGACCGCTATTGTCTGGAACTTTGCCACACCATAGTAAGCCTGCGGACTCATAACTTACTAACGGCTTCTGATTGTTGCTATTCGGGTATTCCGCCATTAACCTTTTGCTACTCAACCAAAGTTTTAATGTAATTACATATATACTATAACATACGGTCTTATGTATGTCAAGTGTTAATTTGAATTTTCAGAAATACTAAAATTAAAGCCTTTATTTAGAACAATCGTTACTCTCTGAACTACGCTATTTCCTTCCAACTTCTCAAAAGTACACTCTGTTCCATTTTCAACATCTTTCATATCAACCAGTTTCAAACTACCGTTTACTATTCCAAGCATTACATTTTCTGGAAACATAAATTATAAACCGCCCCCCTTCCAAGTAATTTTTCTAGCCTTACCTCTAACGCCAAAATAAACATCTGTAATTTTTTTTTCAACCCCATCAATATCTATGGTAAATAACTCAATAAAATGAAGAACAACAGAATTGGTATAAGCCTCATAGCCATAACTACTTGTTAATTTACATCTAAAATAATAATTTTTATAACTAGTACCCAAATTTGACAGATTTAATGTATTTGTTGTAGCACCAGAAACTACAGCATTATCTGCCCTTATACCATTTGATAGATTGGAGAAACTCTCTCCATCTGATGAAATTTGCCATTGGTAGCTACTTGTTTCAATACTATCAACAGTAAATTCTGCTTCTCCATTTCTTACAGTTTGATTGGATGGTTGTGTTTTTATTTTTGGCTCATGTGTTCCACTTGCCCGAAACAACATTGATACCGAACCATAAATATAATTAACCGAACCACAATTAGGACAAGTAACTTTTGCGTACCCACCATTAGAATTCATTTTAACATGATATAAATGAGTTGCGTCACTCAATGTAACTCCTGCCGTACTACTATTTCCATCAACGAGTGTATGATCTTCGCTTGTAGTTTTATCTGTTAAAACAATTTTTGCATTTCCAACAACATTACCAGTTACATAATGTTGATTACCAGAAGTACTACCATTACATAGTACACTAACATTACCTTGATTACCGAAACTAGCAGAATAACTAAAAAGATGTGCTCCTTCTGGGATATCTGTATCTGTACCATCTTGCGTCCATTCACCATAAGTATAAGTTTCTGCCATTATTATACCCCCTAATCAATCTTCATATCTAAAATAAGTATACCCATTTGCCAAATTACTAACACCAGAAGTTAGATAATCAGTACCATAAATTATTCTATCTAATTTACTATATAGATCGTCTACTTCTAATTGCAAATGACCTGCTGCATCTGTATCTAATTGATCCTTCATATCTTGAAACCATTCATCAAAAGCGGCTGTATATTGTGCAAATAAATCAGCAGTAGTTTCTATTTCCATCAAACCACGTACAAAACCACAAACAGTTTCATCTGGTCTTGTATCTGTAATATTAGAGTTTAAAATTGATACAGCGGAAGGTTGAATAACTACTTCTGCCAATTTAAGGTCATAAATGTTTGTTCCTTGCATAACAGAAGTATCACCCTCAAATCCAAGAACAGAAATTGATCTTAAAGCGTCATTATATCTTACCTTAATGCTATCTGTTCTTGCACTCGATCCAGTATTGGCAGAAAGTGTTATTGTTTTATTGGTATCGTTATGATACCACATACCATTAATAAAAGCCCATCCTGCCATAACAATAACTGTTAAACCACTCCCGGCTATTACTTTTAATTGGTTAGTGGGACTAGCAAAAACACCATTACCAACAAATAATTTAAAATAATCGGCAAATTGTGAAGCTATATAACTTCTATCCCAATAACCAGTTTGTTCTTCTGTTATAGGATTAGTTAATTCACTATCCCATTCTGCTTGAAAAAATCCACTTGTTTCTGCCATTTCTTTTTCTCCTATAATAAATCAATTTTTACAAATGACAATTTATCTTTCCCAAAACCTAAATCAAAATGTTCTACACCATTTGAAATAGATTTAGTTACTTTTGTTATTTGTAAATTCACCATTTTGTTTAGCTTTTTACTTTGAACAGTAACATAATCTCCTAAAAAATAATCTTCTTCATAAACATACATTTTGTTTTCTGCTATGATAGAAGCGTCAACATCTGTAAATACTTCGTGTTCCTCTAGTTTCTTCAAACCTCTTTGACGCATTAAATCTTCTAGCTCCTGTTGTGTTAGAGTTGTTCCTTCTACAGTTTCAGATTGTATATCTCTTGCATCTACATAAAGTTCTATTCTATCTATTCCAGTTTTAGTTGTATCTCCTACTTCTAATGTTACTCTGTTTTCACCAGAATCTTCAGAAGCAACTAGAGCCATACTACAATAATCCATTCCATCTTCATCATACTGGAAATATGATAAATTATCAAGGTCAAAACTAAAAACAACAGGATCATTACCATCTGTATTTGTTACTGTTCTGTCTACAGGTTTTATTGTTCTAAACTCAAAATTAATCAGATTAGGTTGATTTTCTACAGTTTGGATATTAGGGTATAACTCAAAAGCTAAATCCTCTTCTAAATATAATTCGTTTAATACTGTTAATAAATTATCTCCTGTGTTTTGATATGTTACACTACCAGAAGTTATTGTAGGAATATATTTAGAATCTGTAGTTAAAACAATATAATTTATTTTTCTCCTAGTATCTGTAGGATTTATAAATAAGTTTGTTACCATATTCCTAGAAGTTGTTACAACATTGTTATAATATTTTGTTGTTAATAAAAAACTCCTGTATGTTAAAATATGGTTGCTTAAATATCCTGTTACCGTTATTTCTACATCTGAATCTTGTGTGTCTTTTATTTCTTTTATTATTCCAACAACACCTTTATCAAAATAGATATAATTTTCTCTGATAATGTATGGAATACTTTCATCATTTACAGGTATTCTTATTTCAAAACTACCACTATTTGATAACTCTTTTGAATATTGAACAAAAGTATATGTTCTAATCATTGAAACAATTACTCTTGTACTTTTATCTATTACCCATAAATCCATTTACATTTCCTCCAAACCAAATCTAGGAGGATTTATTTCTACCGTTACCTCTATGTTATCTTCTGAACTATCTTCCGTTGAATAACCAATCAAAGAAGTACCTGTAGAAAACTTAATCCAATCATTATTTACAAAATCCCAATATCTTAAATAAGAGCTTGTTTCTCCCTCATATTCACCTGTTACACCTTTTGCACTTCCATCTTCTGTATTAATGGTTATTGTTTCTCCTGCTAACATTGTTTTTTTAATAGTTAAACTCTGTCCATTTGTTATATTTTCAATACTAGGATTTACTACAGATTGTTTTGCTTTTATTATTATTCTACCGCCTACTTCTGCATCACCATCATTTTCAACAGCAAGCATTAGATAGCTTTTTCTTGTACCCATTATATAGCCTTGCGGAATTAACTCAAAAGGAAAATGAAAAGCCCCAAAATTATCAGAAACAACATTTACAACATCTGATATTTTTCTAAACATAGGATTATCACAATAAATATCTATTGTAAATTTACAGAAGTAAATATTATTTTCTTCTTCTGTAACACCATATTGAGGAGTAGCACTCGGCTTTCCTTCAATATAGTAGTTACCTATTGTAATTCTGATATAATCCATTGGATTAATTAATTCATTAAGAGTTTTCTTTTTCTCTTTTATTTGTTCATAAGCATATTCATTCCATTCTGATCTGCCATATAATTCTCTTTCACTTTCCGATAAAACATAAAAAGCATAAGCTGTTATTGAAATATCTCTTGTATTTATTTTTGTACTGGATATTGAATTACCTACTTGTGAAGGATAATTATATGTGTTATGTGTTGCAGGAATGTTACCCCAATCAAGCCCACCAGACTCATAAATATAATCACAATCAAAATCTTGTCCAAACATGACAGTTTCGGAAGTAGTTTTATTTTGCATTGTAAATAAACTTATCAAAATTATTACCTCCTACGTTAATAATAGTTCTTTTTTAGCACGTTTCATTTGTCTAGCATACTCATATGGATCAGGTTGTGTATTATAGAAATTAAATGTATCTCCACCAGAACCATTTGAACCGCTATTATATTCCCTATTTTCTTCTTTGGTTAAAATTCTTTCACCTTCATGTAGTTGTGCTATAAAACCATTATAAGGAACATAACTAAGACCATTTGCATAAGAACCATCATAATCATTTCTTGCTTCTCTTAAAGAATTAAATCCATTTTTTATATTACTTAATTTTTCACTTATCCAAGAAGCTATACCACTAAGCCAAGACTTTAAACTCTTTTCTTCTCCTTCCATTCCTTCTTGAAGGTTTTTGATAGTATCTTTTCCGATATCACTTGTACTATCGGCTAAATCGTTTAAATCATCTGAAACATCATCAGTAAAAGTTTCTGTACTTTCAAGCCAATCGTTATAATATTCATCTATTGATTTAGTAGAATTTTTTGAATACTCTGCTAAAGCACTTAAATTATTATCATAAAAACTTTTCATTTCATTAGAATTTTCTTTATTTGAGCTGACAATTAAATCTGCCGTTGAAGAAGTGAAATTATTTATAGAATCATAAGCATTTGTACCATATTCATTTACTTTGTTTACATATCCTGCTACATATTTTTCTCCCTCTTCTTCTGCATATTGCGAAGTACCAAGAAATTCATCAATGCCTTTATCAAGATCATCTTGCGTATTTTGTATGGTTTCTGTAAAATCACTAGACCATTGGTTAATTCTATCAGTTAATGTATCTGTATTTTTTGTTGCCTTTTCTGTATGAAAATCGAATACCTTACCAAAATCTTCTATATTTTTATCAATTTTTTCTGACGTATTACCGAAAGAATCAACTATACCTTTTAAATTTTCTTTTGTTGTATTTAAATTGTTTTCTATGCCCTCTGTTGAAAATCCAATATCATCAGCTATACTTTGAGCGGCTTCTCTGGCAGAATCATTTAGATTACTAATTTCATTTTCCAACTCTATTATGTTATCTTTATACATTTGATTATCGAACGGATGTAGGAAAATCATTAAATTATTATATGCCACTTCTAACCACAAACATATAATCACTATCTCATCAATAAGCATAGCAAATATATCAGCGGCAGTTTGAAAAGCATTAGCTAAATCCTGCCCTTGCTCATCTGCATCAGATATTGGAACAATACCTAAAATTTCACTTAATTCTGTCAAACCATCATTAAGTGATTCTGTTTGTGTATCTAATAATTCGAATACTCTTTTTAAATTATCCCAACTCTCTGTTACATTAGAATAATCAACACTATTTAAAGCATTTGTTATATTAGTAATACCAGTTGCAATATTTGTAATTATTGTTGCAGCTTCGTCTGTTATTGCACCTATTAACTCTTTTATATAAGGCCAAGCCGTTTTTATTGCGTTACATATACCTTCAATAGCGGCTCTAATTGCAGGAAGAACAACTTCACTAGCCATTGTTGCTAAAGCGCTTGACAAATTCTCAATAGCAGGTAAATGGTCATTAATTAAATCACATATCGTAGAGAATACTTCACTAATAGCAGGAAGAACATAATCACTTGCTATATCTGCCAATAATTGTGCTACTTCTGCTAATACAGGTTTCCAATCTTCAAATATTTGCCATATAGTATCTAAAACATTACTGAATGTAGGGAATAAATCTTCTGAAACCATTTCCCTTGCAGTATCTCTTAGATTATCCCATACAGGCTGAAAACTATTTTTAATCTCTTCACATAAATGTTTAAATCCATTTTTAAGAGTTTCTAATTGATCTCCAATATGGCTTACTAGTTCTCTAAACTCTTCGCTATTATCATATGCATCTTTAAAACCTAAAGCAAGTAAGGCAATAGTACCTACTAATAATTCTATAACAGGATTTAAAGAACCTAATATTTCAATAAATGTTACTATGTTTGATACAACACTTAATATTTTGCTTATAATTAAAAGTGCAGGACCTAAAGCCGCAACAACTAATCCTATTTGAATTACTTGATCTCTTTGTGCTTCTGTCATTGAAGCAAAAGCGTTTACAACTTCTGTAATAGTTTGAACAATAGTTCTTAAAAATCCATCATCACCAACTAATACAATTTGTAATTCTGAAAAAGCGTCTTTCAAAAGTGTTATATCGCCTTGTAAATTATCTAATTGTTGTCTAGCCATTTGAGAAGCAGCACCACCAATATTTCCAAGTGCTTCTTGAAAATCTTTTGCAGAGGTTTTTCCACCTTCCATCAAGCCAACAAACTTTTCAAGAGTTTCTTCTGCTGCCGCTGTAGACAAATTATATTTTAAATGCAAATATTCTTGCATATCTTCATAGAATTTTTCTACATTACCGCCTGCTTTTTTATAATTTGCTACCAATTCACGAATCATTTTATTAAATTCTACTTGTGATAAATCGGCAGTACCAATAGAATGATTTATAGCAACATCTAAATCTTCCCAAGCAGTTGTTACATCATTTATTAAGAACGGAGCAGTTTTAGAAGAAACAGCACCAAAAATAGTGCTTATTTTCTCTGCATACTCTTGTTCTGTCAAATGTGATAAAGCACCATTCAAATCAGATAAAACATCAGGCAAGGCTCTTGCATTTCCTTCTGCGTCATAGATGGATACACCTAATTCATCTAAAGCAACTTTTGCATTATCTGTAGGTTGATATAAACGCCTTAAAGCTCTTGCAAGTGCATTTCCACCTTCCGCAGCAGATACATTATGATTTCCAAGGATAGCAAGTGCAACAGAAACATCTTCTATACTCTGATTGGTAACACTTGCCATTCCTGCTACAGTTGACAAACCTTGTCCAAAATCGCTCACACTACCTTTTGCATTAGAAGCCATAGCTGCCAGAATATTTGAAATTTTTGACATTTCATCGGCCTCCATATTGAAGCCTGCCATAATACCAGTAGCATAATCGGCGGCATCTGCTATCTCTAATGATCCTGCGGCAGCTAAATTTAAAACCTCTGGTAACGCTAAAACAATCTTGTTTGTATCATATCCTGCCATAGCAAGTACATTAATTGCGTCTGCCGCTTCTTCTGCACTAAATACAGTATCACGGCCTAATTGTCTCGCAAGTAATGTTAAAACTTCGGAAGTGTTATATAATCCTTCATTTGAAACATCTAATTTAGTAAATTCAAAATCTGATTTCTTTAAATACTGTCAAAGAAATTTTTAAGGATACATTTAAAGAAGTTACTGGCAATGATTGGGTGGAGTCTCGTCATAAGTTCAAAATTATGAGAAGCAAGGTTGAAAAAACACTTGTTGAGATGGGCTATATGAATGAGGAAGATGCTGCTCTTTGGACGAAGGAATCTTCAACACAAAGCTATCAAATTGCTATTGACGAATTTGCACGATTGGATTATAATAATGGTGGAAAACTGTTTACAGGAGGTGACACGAATGTCGATCACGGCAACAGAGCTTAAAACGAATCTTAGCAAGTATCTGCTCCTCTCCGCCACGGAGGACGTATACATCACCCGCAACGGGAAGGTGGTCGCGAAGCTGACGAATCCGTTTCAGGACAAGGTGAGCCTCGTCGATTCGCTCGTCGGGATAATCCCGGATACGGTCACTCTTGAAGAGGCGCGCGAGGAAAGGCTGGACCTTATATGAAAGCGCTGATCGACACCTGCGTGATAATCGATCTGCTCCAGAAGCGCGAGCCCTTTTTCGAATACTCCTATAACGTATTCATCTCCGCCGCCAACGACCGCTTTGAGGGGGCTGTATCGGCAAAATCCGTGACGGACGTCTACCATCTGATGCACCGCTTTTTTCATGATGATGCGAGATCGAGGAAGGCGATTGAAACGCTCTTCAAGCTCTTCTCCGTG
>ERZ842401.5659-NODE-5659-length-13725-cov-11.362399_pt1 | contig 13725 bp, 13 predicted proteins | sample MGYA00521270_ERZ842401 | MGnify/ENA primary metagenome ERZ842401 (study PRJEB31892, sample SAMEA3878208) | bioreactor metagenome | biome: Moose rumen | place: Sweden | collected 2011-10 | study: EMG produced TPA metagenomics assembly of the PRJEB12797 data set... | reverse complement strand
TCCATTGTTCATTGTCCATTGTCCATTGTCCATTGTCCATTGTCCATTGTCCATTATTTCAGCCCCGCCTGTTTCCGTATTATGTGGGTTATTATCTCGCTGTTGCGCATTTGTGCCATCCGTTCGGGCTCCAGCCCGTGCGCTTGTGCCAGCCTGTCCAGTTCGGAGGCGCTCATGGCGGCCAGCTCGCGGTAGGTGTATCGGTATCTTTTGTCCATATTTCTGTTTGTTTAATTGTCAACTGCAAACTGCAAGCGGCGGTGTGGCCGCATTTATTCCCATTTGTTGTCGTCTCCGCCGCGGCCTTCGGCTATGGCTGTGGCCACAAGCAGCGCCGTCCATATCCCAAACACCACAACGGAGAATATCAGCATGTCGTTATCTATTGTCATTTCCCGGTTTTTTTTTAAAAAAGGGGGCGGCTTTCGCCGATGGGCGGCAACGGGCCACCCCCCAAACATACAAAAATGAAAAAAATTACTTCTTGCGTTCGGTGCACACGCGGTAGATGTCGGTCTCTTCCACAAAGTAGTCCACCTGTTCCAGCAGTGTCGCCACTTTTTCGTCGGCTTCCAGCGAGGCTTTGGTGTCGATGTCCACGCTCAGCAGCGATCCGCCGCCGGCCTGCACCATCTGCTCCAGCCACTGGGTGCTTATCTTGGCCTCGTCGTAGGTGCCTTTGAGGCGCGTCATCGTCTCCACCTTTATGCCGTTGGGCAGGGGCAGGGTCTTGCCGTCGAAATCGCCGGTGTGCTCTTTGGCGTACTGCACTATCTGCTCTTTCAGCGGTTTCTGCTCTTTGGTCAGCGCGTCTATCTGTTTTTGAAGTTCCGCATAAGCGGCGGTGCAGGCTTCAAGGTCGAAAGCCTCTTTCGGTTCTGTGTTTTTGGTGTGAATCATAATTTTTTTGTTGTTTAAAAGGGTTAATAAATGTTTTTTTTTCTGTTAATTACTGATTGCCAAAATATCCATTGCTGCGGCCAACACGCCGTCCATGTCCTTCGCCCGTTTGCTGAAGGCGAAGGTGAGGCTTCGCAGGCGGTCGTTGCCGATGCGGTTGAAGTGGTTCTGCCCCACCTGGGCGGCGCGGCAGGCAACACCTTTGGCGTAGGCTATGCGTATGTCGTCGGGCATCTGGTCCCAGCCGTCCACGGTGCGTTGGCAGAACTGGCACACGGCCCTCAGCAGTCCGCGGCGCAGGCGTTCGGCTTGTTCGGTGCCCTTGTCGCACATCCCGGCAAGGAAACGGCACAGCTTTTCCAGCTGTTCCACGTCCAGGTCCTTGCTGCTTTCGGCGCCGCAGCTCTCCAGCATGTCGTAGTAGTTGTCCTGGCTCATGCCCACAATGCCGCGCAGGGTGTGCAGGCGGCGTATCAGCTGCTGTTTGCTCGGTTGCTCTTTCATTTCTCTCTGTAATTTGTCAATTGTTCATTGTCCATTGTCCATTGTCCATTGTCCATTGTCCATTGTTCATTGTCCATTGTCCATTGTCCATCGCCTGCCGGCGCGCGCATGGCTCCCTCGTCCCAGATGGTCATCATCTCGCCTCCGCCGTAGCGGCTGTTGGCCTTGGCGCGGAACAGGCTCACCTGTATTTTCACCATGGCGTCGTAGCGTATCTGCTCGGCGGTGCTTCCCTTGGGCTCGTTGGCGCTGTTGGCGTGGCTCACAAAGATGAACAGCTTGCCCGGAAACTCGCGTTTCAGCTGTTTGTATCCGGCGTAGTTCATGCCAAGGTACTGCAGGCTGTCTATTATCACCACCTTGGGGCTGCGCTGTTTGCGGAGCTCGGCTTTTATGTCGTCAAGGTCCATGTCGTACCACAGGCTCAGCCGGTGGTTCACGCTCTCCATGCAGTTTTCGGCAAAGGCGCGGCGTATGCTCTGCCCGTTGCCCTCCTCGAGGCTCACAATGCACACCTTGCGTCCCAGCTCGGCAATGTATTTGGCAAGCTGGAGCACAAAGCGGGTCTTGCCGTTGAAACTCTGCCCCCACACTATCCAGGCGCCGGTGTCCTCGGGGCGGCCCATAAACCGTTCCCACTGCCCCTCGAAAGGCAGCAGGCTCTGGTGCTGGTTGGCCAGCTCGCGCGGCGAAAGTTTGCGTTTTTTACTCGGCATGGCGGCTATTGTTTTGAGGTTTGTTTCTGGTTGTGGGCAAACACCAGCTGGCGCACCCGGCGCAGGTCGCCCTCGGCGCTGGCGGCTATGTCGTCTATCACGGCCTCGTCGGCAATGCCGTTGGCCTGGCACACAAGGCGCACGTCGTCGTAGTCGGCGCGGTTCAGCCCCACGCACTTGCTCCCAAGGCGGCTCCATATCTCGGGGTAGCCCCGGCGCTGGTATTTCAGGCCCGTGCGCATGCGTTTCTCTATGTAGTCGGTGCTCAGCAGCACCATGCCGCACTGGTCCTCCAGGCGGTTGTACAGCGTGATGAAGAAAAACCACACGTTGTCGCTCAGCTTGTCGAACTCGTCGAACACCAGCAGCGGACGCTCCTTTTTGGCCAGCTGGCGGCAGGCCAGCGTAAGGCGTTCGCGCTTGGTGAGGCCGTCGGTGCGCTCGCCCATGGCGCGCAGCAGCTCCTCCACAAAATCGTTCTTGCTCCAAAACTCGTCGCACATAAGGCGGTACACGTTGCGGTGCGTGGCCTCGTACTCGCGCGCGGCGTAGGTCTTGCCGGTGCCGGCGGGGGCCGTGAGGCTCATCACGCGGCTCTCGTCCTGCGCGGCCTGCAAAAGCAGGTGTATCTGGCGGTAGGTCATCGTTTCGGCGGTGTGCCAGCTCTTGCCGGTAACGCCTATGGCACGGGCCACACGGCGCCACATCTCCTCGCTGATCTGCTCCCAGTTGCCGTTCAGCATCTGGCTGATGGTGGCCGCGCTCACGCCTTTTATGCTGGCCGCGGCCTTGTTTTGCCCGCCTTTTTGGGCGGTGTACTGTCTCAAAGCCTCCACTATGGCTCTTTTGTTCTCTGTTCTTTCCATTTTTGTGATGTGTTTAATTGTTGTTTAATTGTCAACTGCAAACTGCAAACTGTCCATTGCTCACTGTTCCACCTCGGCTTCTATTCCGTTCTCGTTGCAGTAGTTCACGCACTCCGACGTGGAGCGGAAAAACATACGCTTGCCGCCGGTGGTGAGCATAACGTACTGGCGGTTGTCGAAAAATTTCACTTGTGCGTTGGCACTTGCCTGTTTTGTCTCTTTTTTTTCCATTTTTGTGATTGTTTTTGATTGGTTATTAAATATTTGTTTATTAAAGATTTTCAAATATTGCCCGTGGGTCGCGGTTGGCGGCGGGCTGTTCCTCTATCAGCACGGCGTCGTCCACGGTCTGCGCCGCTTTCTGCTGCGCCATGCGTTTTGGCGTTTTGTGCTGTCCGCGGCTGTCGGTCAGCAGGCGGGCGCTCAGCACGTCCTCCAGCTCGTTGCGGCGCACATATTCGCCGGCGTCGGCACACAGCTGTTCCATGCGGCTGTTGTGCTCCTCGGTAATCCTTGCGTTGAAGTCGCGGTATTCGGCCAGCGCGCGCCAGTCCTGCTCGGTGTAGTCCACCAGCGCCATTGGCACTTTGGTTTTTGCCTGCATCATGTAGCGCAGCCGTCCGTCCTCGCTCACGGCAAGGGCTTGGTTCATGTCGCGCGGGTCGTAGCGCAGCACCCAGCGTTCCGCCATGTGGCGGCGCATTTCGGTGTCCATGCAGTCGAACTTGTATTCCACACCGCCGCGTATCACCTTCAGCCCGTTGGGCGTTAGCATGTTGCCGCGTCCCGTCTCGCCGAAGGCCATAAGGTAGCGCACCATGTCCAGCTGCCGGCGCTTGGCCGCGTCGCCCGTCTGCCAAGCCTCGCGCATAGCCTTGTATTTGCGGCTGCGCTCCACCTCCATTATCTTGTGTATCTGAGCCATGCACTGCTCCTTGTCGGGAAAATAGTATTTCATGCGGTTGGTGTGGTCGTCGTTGGGCTGGCTCTTGGCAGTTATGTTGTGCCCGGCGTTGTTGGCAAAGGCAAACAGGTATTCGCTCTCGAGGTACGCGAAATAGCGCTCCACCGGCTTGGCTTTGGCGTTGCCCACGCTGGCCGGGGTTACGTATTTGGCCAGGGCGGCGTAGCGGGGGCTCATCTCCTTTATGGCGAAATGGTCGCTCTGTATCTGCCACGGGGCGTAGTATCCGCCAAGCAGCTCGCGTGTGTGGCTCACAGCGTTTTGCAGGGCTTCGGTTATCAGGGCGGCGTTCTCGCGCTCGCCGATGGCGTAGCCTATGGGGTAGTCGCTCATCACGTCGGTAACCACCTCCACCACCAGGCGGTTCCAGTAGCCGGACTGCACGTGTCCGGCCTTGTCCAGCCGCCGTTCCTGGTAAAACAGTTCCGCCGTCCATCCGTCGAGGCTCCACATCTTCAGCGGCATGTCGGGACGCTGGCGGTCCACCTGCATCAGCTGGCGGTTGCGGTACGTGCCTTTGCCGTCGCGGCTCTGCATCATGGCCGTTTCGTCGGCCTTGCGTATCTCCTGCACCCGGCGGCGGTCTATCTCTATGCCCATGGTTGCGGCCACCTTGCTCACCTGCATGTCGTTGAGCTTCGCGCCGCTGGCGCTCAGCGCGGCCACCACCGCGCGCTCCTTGGCATCGCGCCGGCGGTGGTTGCTGTCCTTGCCCGTAAGCCCGTGCACAAGCACCTCGCACCCGTGCAGCAGGTACTCGTTGTATTTCTTGCGCAGACGCTCGCCGCTGGTGGGCAGGGTGTTGGGGTATTCCACAAGGTTTTCCGACACCTCGTAGGCCAAGTCGGCGAATTCGCGTTTTATGTTCAGTTTCAGTCGGCCCATCTCGGCGGCAAGGCGTTTCTCCTCCATATAGTCGCGTATGGCGTCCAGTATGCGGGCGTTGTTCCACAGCTCGGTGAGCTTCTCCGGTTTCAGGCGTCCGCCGTCTTTCACCCTCACTTGGTCGAAATACTCGTACGACTCCGTGTCCAGCAGCCGTTGCTCGCGGAGTTGCAGCACCTCGCGCAGCAGGCTCTGTCGGCTCATAAGTGCGGGGTCGCAGCCCAGCGAGGCAATCACCATGGCTTTCAGCTTCGAGCCCATGCTCTGCCAGTCTATCAAGGCCGTGCGGCCATTGCCCCCCCGGCGCAGGCTGCGTATGTGGCCGCGCGAAAGGGCGTTGTTGTAGCGGCTCTGGCCAATGGCCTCGGCCAGCCATGCGCCGCTTATGCCGGTGTGCCCGTTGTGGCGTTCCACTATATTATATGTGCCTGTGTTTGTCATCCTTATTATATGTGCCTGTGTTTGTCATCCTTACTGCTCCGTGTTATTTGCTTTGTGTGGCAAGCATCTCCACTCCGCCCAGCTGCAGGGCGCGCCGGCGTATGCGCCGGGCCTTCTGAGTGTCGCTCTTGTACCGCAGCGCCGAAATCACTGTGGGCCTGCTGCCCCAACCCTCGTCCACCAGGCGTTTCACCACGCCGTACTCTACCACTATTCTTTTTTCCATTTTTTTTCGTATATTTGCAATGTGTTTTACTCTGTAAAATCGAATGCAAAGACATACATATTTTCTGTATATACCAAATTTTTATTCAGAAATCAACATGAAAGATTATAAAATAGTAATAAATAAAAGGGTTTTGGAGTGTATTGTTTTTTTGCTACAATATGAAAAGCAAGCTGAAATATGTCATAATTTGGGGGTAAAACCTGCGAAGTTTTCAGAAATTATGAACGAAAGAATGGCTGCCGGATTGGATATTATTCAGAATTTATGTATCAAATATAATGTTTCCCCCACGTGGTTATTGCTTGGCGAGGGTGAGATGTTGCGCACTGCGGAGGCGCAGGAGGCAAGTGCCGCCGCACCGGAAACGGCAAACAGCCACGTGGCCACGCTCATCAACATACTAAACAACACGCTCGCGGAGAAAGACAAACAGATAGACCGCCTGCTATCTATAATAGAGAAAAACAACCTCAACCAATCCCAACAGTAGAACCGCATCCGCCAAAACAGCAACTTTTTTGCGTTTTTTTACTCTTGTTTATCGCAAAACGCTGTTTTTTTAGAACTTTACAAGCATTTCAAAACTAAAAGACTGCAATCCCTTTATGTATTTACACCCATATTTCAGTTATGCCCCTTTGGTGCAAAACGGGCAAAACTCGCCACCCTTTTTGTAAAAAACGCCCGTTTTTTTGTATGCTAAAAATTTTTTTTTGCGTAACCAACTGAATAACCAACTGCGTAACCAACTCAAAAAATCGGCGTTTTTCAAGGTCACCGTCAATGGCACAAAAACCACCATGCGAACCCTCTGCCACGGCACAAAAAAAAGCCTGAAAACTCCGCATTTTCAGGCGTTTAATGCAAAATCAAACCTCAATTAAAGAAAACACATCGCCACAGCGTACAAAATTAAACCAAAATCAAACAAAAATGAACTTTGGAGACGTTTCTATTCGCATGAAAAACCAACGTCATACGCCTTGCAAATGGCTAATAATCAGCAAAAAATCATCAAAAATTAATTGTCATTTTTTGGAAACGGTTTAAATAGCCCCTTATAATAGTAGAGCACAAGGGAGGCACACTTCGCGAGAAAGCGCTAAACCTCCTTCACGCCATGACGTCGTCCTTGTTTGAGGAGATAACACGTGCCGTGCCTATACGCCCAATATTGCCTATTTTGATGAAAAACCAGCCGAATATTTAACTACAGCGAATGATGTTTTTTGCAAAAATGCGGAAAAAAAAACCGAAGTTTTTATTTTTTGTTTGCGGTAAGCCGGTTTTCTATCATACGGTTGTTGTACTGTTGTATGATGGCTTTCAGGAAGTTGAGTTGCGGCTGGTAGGCTGTGGCGTTGTCTTTGGCAAGGTCGGTTTTCAGCTCGGGGTCGGCAATGCGGTCGAACACCTCCAGTTTCTGGCCGTCGTAGCGGATGTAGTATTTGTCCTTTATCAGCTGGTAGGCACTGCTGCCGTAGGTTATGTGGTATTCGGGGTTGGCGGGGTTGAGCACACTCTTGCCGAACGAGAACACCTTTTCGTTGATGCCCAGGTAGTCTATCACGGTGGGGAAGATGTCGGCCTGCTGCATTATGCGGTTTTTCACCACGTGGGTATCGTTGGCGGGGTCGAACACTATCATCGGTATTTTGTACACGTTGTATCCGGTGGAATACCGGCTCGAAACGGCGTGCGAGGTGTGGTCGGCGGTGATGATGAACAAGGTGTTGCGGTACCACTCGGTTTTCGATGCGGCGGCAAAGAACTGTTTCAGTGCGTAGTCGGAGTAGGCCACCACTTGCAGTATAGGGTGCTTGCCTTGCGGAAATTGGCCCACATGCTCCTTGGGCACGGTGTAGGGGTGGTGCGACGATATGGTGAACACCGATGTGAAGAACGGCTGCCGGAAGGTGCCTATTTTCTTGGCCATAAACTGCAGGAAAGGCTCGTCGAAGATGCCCCAGTTGCCGTCGTAGCCAGTGTCGCCGCACTCGGCGTTAAACTCGTCTTTGCCGTAGTAGTGGTCCACGCCCACCGATTGAGCAAAGGCGTCGAAATTCATCGAGCCGTTGTATGCGCCGTGAAAGAAGGAAGTGTGGTATCCGTGGCGTTTCAGCACCTCGGGCATTCCCTCTATTTTGTTGGTGGCGTAGGGCGATGTAATGAAAGGTTCGAACATTATCGACGGCATTCCGGCCAGCACCGCCGGTATCCCCTCAATGGAGCGTTTGCCGTTGGCCATGCCCTGATATATGGTGCTGTGTTGCGAAAGCGAGTCGAGGAAAGGGGTGAAACCTTTGTTGTCGGGGTTCAGGAACCCGACGTACTCTTCCGAAAAGCTCTCCAGTATTATCACCACCACGTTTTTTGGCGTTGCCGCAAGGCTGTCGGTGGGAGCGGCAAGACTGTCGGCGGGCAGTGCTGCCATAGGGGTGTTTATGGGGGTGAAGATTTTTTCCAGCTCACGCTCGTTTTCGAAATAGTGCTTGGGCTCGAGGCCGCTGCTTTTGCCAAAGGTACGGATGATGGAGAAGGGGGTGTTCAGCACTAGCGACACGTTGTCGCACGAGGCGTATTTGCTTGCGTCGATGGGACGGAGAGGCTTGTATATGAACCCGCCGCGTATTATAAGCACGCACAGCGCTATTGCCAATACCGACTGCAGGCTGTCCTTAATCAATGTGGAGCCGAAGGGGTGGGGGGCACGCTTGTCGAGCACAATGCGGCGGCTGCACCACGCAAAAACCACTATCAGTGCCACAAAGATGATAACAAACAGCCAGTAGTCTTTCAGAAACTGAGGTATAAGGTTGCCCATGTCGCCGCCCACGCCAAGGTATCCGAAAATCTCCGACGTCATGCGGCGGAAAGTGAACTCGTAGTAGGCCGCGTCGATAAGGTTGGCCAACAGCATGGCAATTACGCCTATCACGTAAAATGCCTCGGCAATGCCCTTGTACACCTTGTTCCACCGCAGCCCGATGGGCAGCACGTACATTATCAGAAACGGCGAAAGCATCATGGCGGTGGTGGAAAGTCCGAACACCACGTTGCCCCACAGCAATTTCATAAATCCGCCGAACGACACGGGCGAAAACAGGTTGCTGTTGTAGATGTAGAAAACCAGTTGGGTGATGAGCAGCAGAACAAAGGCCAGCACGAATTTGGCCAGCACGTAGGGGTATATTTTCTTGGTTTTGAAAAGGGTAAAACTCATGGGCTTTTATCTTTGTGGTTTGTATTTCGATTGGGTGAGAATTTTTTGAGAGTCGGTGTTGGCAAAGAGCTCCTCCATCGACACACTGTTGTTTTGCATGTAGGCGGTAACTATGTTCAGCCCTATGAAATCGGCCAGTCGCGGTGCCGAGTTGCTGAACTGCGGTGTTTGCGGACCTTCGTTCACAAAACCGCGTATCAAGTTCCAGTCGGTGTTGTAAAGCAGCTGGTTCTGAAGCAGGTAGCCCCAAATGTTGGCTTCGTTTTCCACCGTCCAGCCCCATTGCTGCGGGGTGTAGCGAATAAGCACTTCGGGCGACACGTCGGGAAGCGTTTGGGTCATAAAATACAGCACTTTGCCACTGCATATCATAAAATCGAGCATCGACTGCGGACGGTAGTCCTGCGGTATCTGGCTACGGCCCACGGCGGCCATGCAGTCGGGCAGCAGGTGCGCGCTGTCGAGCATGTTCACCATGTACATGGGCGTGTTGTAGTAGTTGAAAGCCTGATAATCGCTTATCACATACTGACTTATGTCGATGGCAAGCATAGAGTCGAAGCAGATGACCCTCATATTGTATTCGTAAGTGCCGAGAATAATGGTGTAGTATTTGTTTACGGCAAGGTTTGGCAGCAGTGTGCGGGCTTTTTCCATGGCGGCGTTGAGGCCGTTTTCCAGCCATGCGAGGTCGGGGTAGCGGCGCTGCACGGTGGCGTACACGTCGCGCATCTGCGGGTCGGTGGCAAAATCGGTAAGGTTGCGCACAAAGGTGGTGTCGTCGGGGTCGCCGCTGATAAGGGGGGCGTAGTCGGTGTAATGCTCTTTTATTGCCGAAGGCAACTCGTCCACAGGGGTGCCGAAAACCACCCTTTCGAAACGTTTTATGTTTATGTCGTCGCTGGCCGTATTGCGGTTGCAGCCGATGGCAAAAATGGCGCAGAGTGCCGTGGTTACAGCCATTGCCAAGATTGTGGTCTTTGTTCTCACGTATGATGCTTTTTTATGATACACAAATGTGCAAAGTTACGAAAAAAAGTCGGATTTTGCAAGTGTAAAATGTGTTGAAAGGTTGTTGAACCCGTTTTTCGACCGTTGGTGGCGAAAACACAATGCCATGGTTGGATGCCAAAACACGCACTTTCCGGCACCTTGCATCCTTGCCGGGGCAATTATTTTTTGGCAGAAACAAATATTTGTTGTAACTTTGCATTAAAATTATGCAATAATGCGACGTTAAAAGATTGAATTTGAAATGACAACCAAAAGATTGTTAGCAGCCATAGGCGTGTTTGTGCTTGGAGCTTTTGTGGGCGGCATGGCTGTGTTTTTGTGCAACGGTAAGGCAAGCAGCTCTACAAACGATGTACCCGATGCCGTTGCAGCGGCTGTAGAACCCGATTCGTTTCCGCAAGTGTATGGAGTAGATGTGTCGCACTATCAGGGCAATATTTTTTGGGACAAGCTGTCGTTGCCATGCGATAAAAGCGGAGCTGTGAGCGGACGTGTGCCAGTGCCCGAAAACCTGCGTGCAGTGCGGTTTGCTTTTATTCGTGCCACCATGGGCGACACCCTTGCCGACTCCTTTTACGATAAAAACTACCAAGAGGCCAAGCGCGCCGGCATACCGTGCGGCAGCTATCATTTTCTCACCGACGGGGTGTCGGGCAAAACGCAGGCCGAGTGGTTCCTTGCCAATGCAAGGCTGGAACCCGGCGATTTGCCACCGGTGCTCGATGTGGAGATGAAATCGCCCGCCATGGTGCAGCGTGCCAAAGAGTGGCTCACGGTGGTGGAGAAAGAGTGTGGCACTCAAGCTATTATATACACCAATATGAATTTGCTCAACCAGTTTGTGAAACCCGACACCGTGCTAAGCAACCGTCCTTTGTGGCTGGCAAAGATAATTGGCGACATGCCCGATGAGCCCAACTGCCTGTTCTGGCAATTCACCCATCAGGGCCATGTTTGCGGAATTGTCGACAATGTGGTGGATATCAATATGTTCAATGGCACACCCGACGATTTGAGGCAGTTTATTCTCACAAAAGGGATAGCCCATAAACAATAGGAAAGCCAGTAATCCACAGCACGGTCTGTACTGTTTCATACTGGCTTTGATGTTTTTTTACGGATCTCGCTCTAAGCTGTGCCAAGTCAGAGGCTGTTGTAGCTGCAGCTCCATGTGTCGGCGCCACTCATGTCGCCGGTGGTGAGGCCTTTTTTCAGCCATTTCATGCGTTGTGCCGAGGTGCCGTGTGTGAAGTTTTCGGGGGTAACTTCGCCGCGGGCGCGTTTCTGCAGGTAGTCGTCGCCGATTTTCTGTGCGGCGTTTATCGCCTCTTCGAAATCGCCGGACTCGATGGAGCCGAACATCTCTTTTTCGTAGTAGCCCCAAATGCCCGAATAATAGTCGGCTTGCAGCTCGATACGCACACTGGTTTTGTTTTTCTCAGTCTCGTTTTGCTTAGCCATTTTGGCGTGGGCTTGGTCGAGGGTTCCCAGCAGGTGCTGCACGTGGTGCCCCACTTCGTGGGCTATAACGTAGGCGCAGGCAAAATCGCCGCTTGCACCCAGTTTCGACGACAGCTCGCTGAAGAAGTCGAGGTCGAGGTACAGTTTTTCGTCGGCAGAGCAATAGAACGGGCCCACTGCCGAGGTGGCGCTACCGCAGCCGCTCTGAACACTGCCTTTGAAAAGAACGAGGGTGGGTTTTTTGTATGTCTTGCCCATTTTTTTGAATTGTGCGGTCCATACATCCTCGGTGCTGGCCAGTATCTGTTTGGCAAACACTTCGAACTCCTGCTCTTTTTTGGTTGGGGTGTAGTCGCCAGACTGGCTCGATGTGCCGGGCAATACCTTCTGGGTTATGTTTTGTATGTCGTTTTCGTTTACATTTATGCCAAACTGTTGGAGCTTGGGGGTGATAATGGCTATCAAGCCGGCAATGATGGCTGCCCCGATGCCAAAACCTGCTATTGTTCCGCCTTTTCCGCGGCGGTCTTCAACGTTTGTGCTCTGTCTGCGTCCTGTAAGTTTCATATCGTTTTTTTTAATGTGTTTGAAAAATCTAAAAACGCATCTTCGCAACTTTTATTATTGATTTTGAAAACTTTTTTGATATAGATTCAACATCGAAGTGCAACGCTGTTTTGCAAAGATAGGAAGATTTTTTTGGGGGGGGAGAAAAAGTTCAAATTTTTTATAGGCCGTAGGTTTAGTTAGGTCTGCACGAAGAGGATGTAGTCGTCTGAAAGCGGGGAAAAATAGGTGTTTTTAGGGATGTGTTGGCGGATAAGTTTGTTGGCGTTTTCGATCGGGCCTTTCTCCCATGAGGAATAAGGGTGTGCGCAATAGATTTTTGTGTGCAGTTTTTTTTCGATGTACTTGTGCTCTGCAAACTCGGATACATTGTCTGTGGTGATGGAAAGGACGTGGCATTCAAAAGTCCGGAGCGTCTGGACAACGAGTTTGGCCACGACCTTGGTGTTCTTGTCTTTAGGGGACTTTGCCATAAGCATTTTTTTGTGGTGAGCTCTACGAAGGTGACGATGGCGCCGTTTCCGTCATTTCCGATGATGGTATCCATCTCCCAGTCGCCGAAACGCGTCTTCGCGTCCACCACGGCAGGACGCTCGTCGATGCTCACACGACACTTGATGGGGATGCGCGAGCTCACGGGTCGTCGCAGGTGCTTGGGGTGGTGCGGCAGATAGGTGTATAGCGTTCCCCCTCGAGCCTTGTCCTGCCTGATTATGTGGTACATCCACTCAATCGAGACGCAGTTTTTGCCGTCGCGTTTTCTGGCATTGGCAATAGTCTCTTGAGACACTGCTCAATGTACAGCCAATCCTTTTTCGACAGTTTCCGTGGCATTCTGGGAACCGGTTTTCTCATTTCGGAGAACTGCTGCGCGTATATTGCAACATAGTGTCGGCGCATATTGGTGTTTCTTTTCACCTCCCTGCTGACGGTTGGTTTGCTGACATTTATCAAATTTGCTATATTCGACAGCGACATTTTTTTTCAGACACATGGAAATTGTGTTTCTTTGCTCTTTGTTAAGGTTATTGTATTATTTCATAAGACAGCACAAAAGTAATCATTTTACCTGAGAGTGCCAAAATTTGATGCTCTTTTTTTCTTCTCAGTGTTGCACTTGTAACTGGAAATTAGGTGTAACTTTCTGTGTATTGTGTCGATATACTTGGCATTGATATGCTGGGGTGATTAGGTTTTGCCTCTATGGGCTGCAATTTGCAGAACACACCCGTTTGCAATAAGAAAAAAAACTGGCCAGACAAAAGTGCATTTGCAAAAAAAAGGATTCCGCATTTGCGAAATCCTCTTTTTAGTGGGAGCAATAGGATTCGAACCTATGACCCTCTGCTTGTAAGGCAGATGCTCTGAACCAGCTGAGCTATGCTCCCGGGCAAATTTTCGAGTTTTGCGGTTGCAAAGATAAGACTTTTTTTTATTTTAAAAAAAAATAATTGCGTTTTTTCTTCCACACACCAGTATAAAACTGTAAATCAACACATTTAAGCACGGGTTATTTTTTGAAAGTAGGCTACCAAAAGCCATTTTTTTGAAAGCAACTAATTTGAAATTCCGTTTTTGGACTTCTTTTTTACGAAAAAAAACTGGACATCGGATGCTGAATTCAAGTTATAAATGCAACACTATGATTATTTTCAAAATTTGGTTTTGCAAAGTTACGGAAAAAGCACTCAATTGGAGTAAGAAATCCCAATTTTTTTCTTGGCCGATGGTTCAACTTATTCTGGACCAGTTTGATAAGGTTGGTTTCCAAGTTTTCGAAAGATGTCCCCTTGGGCAGGTATCGCCTGATTAGCCTGTTCATGTTCTCGTTGGCGCCTCGTTCCCAAGAATGATATGGGTGGGCGAAGTAATAGCTCACGTCCAATGCCTCGGCTATGTCTTTGCGCATGGCAAACTCCTTGCCGTTGTCGGAGGTGATGGTGTGCAAAAGACCT
>ERZ842401.5658-NODE-5658-length-13726-cov-15.930729_pt1 | contig 13726 bp, 9 predicted proteins | sample MGYA00521270_ERZ842401 | MGnify/ENA primary metagenome ERZ842401 (study PRJEB31892, sample SAMEA3878208) | bioreactor metagenome | biome: Moose rumen | place: Sweden | collected 2011-10 | study: EMG produced TPA metagenomics assembly of the PRJEB12797 data set... | reverse complement strand
GGATTTCCCCTATGAGATGATAGGGGAATCCCTAAAAACTGCGGGCTACTAGCCGGGGGTACCTGAGTCATAGCAGCCGTCATACCCAAGTACCTGTCCCAGCGACTACCGGATGATGTCATCAGCGAGCGCGAGGCTGGGCCGTCGAAATACACACTGAAGAAGATGCTGAATCTGGCTTTAGATGGTATCACTTCATTTAGCACACGACCCATGCAAGCCATTTTTTATTTGGGCGCCTGGAGATTGTCCGCGAAATCGCAGAGTGCTTCAATATCGAGGATGAGGAGATCTTCGATACGCTCTTGAATCGGTCGGACAAACTCAGTCATTTCGTTGAAATTTATCATTTAAAACAAGCAAGTTAGGAACTTGCGAAACTTGAATTATGTTACTCTATTTTCTAATGTTTTCCAGACGGTCAGGATGTTCTTCCCGTCCTGGCGGCGATAGGCCATGCCGTCGTTCATCTTGCGGATGTAGTGGATGCCAAGACCGCCTATGGCTCGCATCCCTATGGGCAGCGTCAGGTCGGGCTCAGGATGCCGGGTCGGGTCGAAGGGGATGCCATCATCGGTGAAGGACACATAGAGACAGCCATCCTCTTGCCAGGCGCAGAGCTCCATCATGGTGGCTCCGCTGTAATTCACAATATTAGCTACAGCCTCTTCGATGACCAAATGCAGATTCTGCGCCTGACGCTCGCTAAGTCCGGCATCATCGGCTATGGAGAGTGCAAACGCTCTGGCGCGCCTCACCTCGCCCATTTCCACTTTTAGTTCAAGTTTCGTCATCGTCGTAAAAACGCAGATTCTGACTGCAAAGGTAGTTTTTTTTTTTGAATCAGGCAAAAAAACGGGAATAAATTATCTGGTATAATGATGGCTACTCGTCATCGAGGCGGTTTGCCCAGAGATATTTCTTTGTCTCTCGAGCAGCAACACCGCTAAGGAGTAACAGGGCTACGAGGTTTGGTATAGCCATCAGGGCATTCATGCAGTCGGCTATGTTCCATATGATATCGAGGTTGATTATGCTTCCGAAGAAAAGGAATACGATGTAAAGGATACGGTAAAAACGGTTGATATGGCGTCCCTCTATATAGTTCACTGCGCTCTCGCCATAGTAACTCCAGCCGAGGATGGTGCTGAAGGCGAAGGTCAGGATTCCGAAGGTGAGCAGTGGCGCTCCCACATAGGGGATCTTGGAGAAGGCCAACTTGGTGAGTGCAGCACCGTCAGCGTATGTGATGTCGGGGTAGGCGATGATACTGCTTACGAGCACCAGACCAGTGAGTGCGCAGATGATCACTGTGTCCCAGAAAGTGCCGGTGCTCGACACCAGGGCCTGACGCACGGGGTTGCGTGTCTGGGCAGCAGCTGCTACGATAGGGGCACTACCCATTCCGCTCTCGTTGGAGAAAAGTCCTCTGGCGATACCATAGCGTGCTGCCATCATCACCGTGGCTCCCACAAAGCCTCCGCCGGCAGCAGAGGGGTTGAAGGCTGAATCGATGATTAACTTGATGGCTGGCCAAACGTAGTTGCTGTTTATGCATAGTATCACGATGCATCCCAGGACGTAGAGCACCGCCATGAATGGTACGAAAAAGGTACAGACCTTCGCTATTGCTTTAACGCCGCCAAGAATAACTGACGCTGCGAGTAAACATACGAAGATGCCGACTATCCACGTGGGTATGCCGAATGTTTCATGAGCCAACAGGGCAATGGAGTTGGCCTGAACGGTGCAGCCAATGCCAAATGATGCCAGAGCAGTAAACACGGCGAAGAGTATTCCGAGCCACTTCATGTTAAGACCACGCTCAAGTGCGTACATCGGACCTCCGTACATACGGCCGTCATCTGACTTTACACGATACTTTACCGCCAGAAGACCTTCGGCATATTTTGTAGACATTCCGAATATTCCCGTGAGCCAGCACCACAGCACTGCCCCAGGACCTCCGAGAGCCACTGCCGTTGCCACACCTACGATGTTACCTGTCCCGATGGTTGCAGCCAGGGCTGTTGCCAATGCACCGAACTGACTTACGTCGCCCTCAGCCTTGCTGTCTTTCTTTACTGAGAGGCGGATGCCGGTGAGCAGTTTACGCTGTGGGACACGCAGACGGAAGGTGAGGAACACATGAGTGCCCAGCAACAGGATAATCATTGGCCATCCCCATAGAAATGAACTCAGAAGCGAGAAAAATTCGTTAATCGGTTCCATATCAATATGATTTATGCCTGCAAAGATAAGCAATTTTAGGGAAATTCCTATTATTTTTCGGGAAAATCCCTTTGTGTGTACCAAAATAATGTCTACCTTTGCATCGTTGAACAATAAAAACGAGACGATTATGAAGAAAGTTTTATTGATGTCAGTCGGTGCACTTCTGCTTTTGAGCAGCTGCGGTACATATACTGCAGAAGGTGCGGTTACAGGCGGATGGTTCGGATCTGTCATCGGCTCTGCCATAGGTGGTATTTCCGGTGGGCATAGAGGTAGTCATATAGGTAGTCTTATCGGTATGGCAAGTGGTGCGGTGATAGGTGCTTCTGTAGGTCAGGCTGCCGACCAGGCTGAGCAGCGTAAGTACGAAGAGTACAAGGCTGCTCGTCAGCGCACAAACAGCAATCGTAATAATGACTATTCATATCAGGACAATAGCGGATTCGATGCAAGTAATAGCGGTGATGACCGTCTCTATGGTTTCGGGGAGGATTTCACTCCTTCAAACAGCGTTGCCTGTGGAGGTCTTGAGATCCGTAATGCCCGTCTGTTGGACTCTAGCCGTGACGGTGTGCTTATCCGTGGTGAAGAGGCTCGTATGGTGTTTGAGATATATAATACCTCAGACAAGGTGATACGCAGTGTTCAGCCTGCAGTGGCAGAGGTTACCGGCAACAAGCATATCCATATCTCTGAGAATATACTTATCGAGAGCATTGCTCCTGGCAGGGGCGTGAGATATACAGCATCGGTAAAGGCGGATAATGGTCTCAGAGACGGTGAGGCGGTGATTCGCATAGGAGTGCTTCAAGCTAACAAGGAGATAACTTCGCAGACAAGGAACTTCACGGTTACGACTCGAAAGAAATAGAAAAAGGGAGGTACAGCCTCCCTTTTTCTATTTCTTGCTAAGCCCATTTTTTCTCTGCTCCTCCTGTCTCTTGTCGAGATCTTCCTTCAGTAGTACCCAGACAGGTTTTGTGTCAGAGCCTTCGTTGGTTCCTATTTCGAAATCAGGTAACTCAAGGATGTCATCAGGACGGAAAGGAATGACAGCCTCGCTGAATTTCTCGACAATCACCGGTGCGATACCCTGTGCTATTATCCCTATCTCACGGGCAGCACGCATGGATAGGTCGATGATACGGCCTCTGACATAAGGTCCACGGTCAGTGACCCTTACTATCACGTTCTTGCCGTTGGCTGGATTGGTTACCCTCAGCAGGGTGCCAAAGGGGTATGTCCGATGGGCACAGGTCAGTGAGTCGTGATGCAAACGTTCGCCACTGGCAGTTTTGCGGCCTGTTAACTTCTTGGCATAAAAGGAGGCTTTACCCTGTTGGGCCTGAGAGAAAAGAGGTGAGAAGTGAGATGGGAGAAGTGAGAGAATTACAATAAAAGTCACACAATACAATAAGTATTGTCTATGAAGGATCTTGCTATCCGTTACCATTCTCTTACTTCTCACCACTAACTTCTCACTGCTAATTATACAATACCTTGAGCGAGCATGGCCTTTGCTACTTTCATGAAGCCTGCTACATTTGCTCCCTTCACGTAGTTGACATAACCATTCTCCTTACCGTATTTCACACACTGCTCGTGGATGCCAGACATGATTTGATGCAGACGTTGGTCAACCTCCTCAGCAGTCCAAGCCATACGCATGGAGTTCTGGGTCATCTCCAGACCAGATGTGGCCACGCCACCGGCATTAACAGCCTTGCCAGGAGCGAAGAGCTGGCCTGCGGCAATGAACTTATTAACTGCATCAGCGGTACATCCCATGTTAGATACCTCGGCTACGCACAGAGGCTTCTGAGCAAGAATCTTGTCGGCATCATCACCGTTAAGCTCATTCTGAGTAGCGCAAGGCAGATAGATGTCGGCCTTCTGTTCCCAAGGTTTCTTGCCTGCAAAGAACTGGCTTCCGGGGAACTCCTGAGCATAAGGTTCGCAGACGTCATTACCACTGGCACGCAGCTCGAGCATGTATTCTATCTTTTCTGCATCAAGCCCCTCAGGATCGTAGATGTATCCGTCAGGACCAGAGATGGTGATGACCTTTGCTCCCAACTCTGTTGCTTTCTTGGCAGCACCCCATGCCACATTGCCGAAACCAGATAGAGCCACTGTCTTGCCGTTGATGTCAAGACCGTGAGTCTCCATCATGTGGTGAACGAAGTACAGGGCACCGTAGCCTGTTGCCTCAGGACGGAGGATAGAGCCTCCCCATTCCATACCCTTACCAGTGAGAGTTGCTCCATGGAACTGGCTGGTGAGTTTCTTGTACATACCGAAGAGGTAACCGATCTCACGTCCACCCACACCGATGTCACCGGCAGGAACGTCCATGTCAGGCCCGATAACCTTATAAAGCTCTGTCATGAATGCCTGGCAGAAACGCATGATCTCAGCATCGCTCTTTCCACGTGGAGCGAAATCAGAGCCACCCTTACCGCCACCCATAGGCAGTGTGGTGAGAGCGTTCTTGAATGTCTGCTCGAAACCGAGGAATTTCAGGATACTAAGGTTTACTGAAGGGTGGAAACGCAGACCGCCCTTGTAAGGACCGATAGCACTGTTGAACTGAACGCGGTAACCGATGTTCACCTGTACCTCGCCCTTATCGTCAACCCAGGGCACACGGAATGTAGTGATACGCTCCGGTTCTACGATGCGCTCAACAATCTTTGCTTTTTCAAACTCGGGGTGCTGGTTGTATACGTCTTTGATTGACTCCAGTACTTCGCGAACTGCTTGCAGGAATTCTACCTCGCCTGGGTGCTTGCGCTCCAGGCCTTGCATGATTTTCTCAACTTCCATAGTGTTGTTTCGTTTTGATAAAAAGTTTTTAGTTTGCAATATGTTACTTTTGATGCTGCAAAAATAGGAAATTTTCTGATTCCCTCCAAGCTTTTTTACGAATATTTTTCTTATAAAGTTACATTTTGTTAAATTATGCCTATTTTACTACTTTTTTTCCGCCTATTATATATATTCCTTTTGGCAGATTCTCGAGAGATGAATTACTAAGCTTCCGGCCATTAAGGTCATAGATGGCAGCATCTGGTTCTTGACCGTCTGTAGTGACATTCTCGATTCCTGTGCTCTCACCGATGACAGCTATCAGTATTAGCTGGCTGCACTTAGGCATGTTGAAGGTATAGGTAGAGCCATCAATCTGTGATATAGCTCCGTCCTTTATAACCTTCCAGCCTTTAACTTCACGGCCATCACCCGCTTTGCCCTCAACAGTGAGCTTTCGTCCTTCGAAGAACTTCCCGTCGAAGTAGCCGTCCTTAATCTCTATGCCATTGACAATAGTCTGCACAGCCTCAGAAGCGTCTTTGTTGATTACAAGTGGGGTAGGAGTGCCTAGCTTGTAGTAGTCGGCCAGCTGCTGGTAGAATTTATTTGTGCGCTGACTCAGCCAGTTGCGGGCATTGGTCAGTTCCTGGCTGTAGTTGGGCCACCACTGGTTGATGAGCTTCCTATGGTATGTATATTCTGTCTTTATCAGCTCGTACATAGGATCCCAGATGGCGCGTGTACCTTTTTCATTCAGGAAGTCGCCCATATAAATGGCGCAGCGGTCAATAAACTCACGATTGAAGTCGGTATCTTCCATCAGTCTGCGGAAGAGCCTTGTGTCTTCATAGCTGTTGGCACCCCAGTTCAGTCCTCCATCATAATTGGGGTTATGCAGCCATTCCAGTATCTTGTAACTGGCAGAACACTGGCCATAGAGTCCAAGCGTGTAGTCTGTGTCTTTCATTATCCAGCGCCAGCGGCCTCCTTTTTCGACAGGTCTCCACATTACTATATTATTGCCGGGAAAATCGACGTTGTTATAGTAGAGGTTGGGCACCATCAAGTTGATAAACTCCATACAGTCCATCCATTCCTCATACTCTGCCATAGTGTGACCATGCTCGTTGTAGAAAGCCTTGAATGCGTTGTAGTTATCCCATGTCCCTTCTTTCAGCTCTTCCCAGTTTTCAAACATGTCAATATCTTCAAGGCCATTATAATTGGAATAGATATTGTCTTCATTGGAACGCTCGCGTATATTGAGCATGCCTTTATATACACCATTTATGTAGATGATTGCCGGTTGCCAAGCCTGCCAGTCTATGTCCAAGTGGCTTCCCACATTACGTTGGATGATGGCGTCGCGCATGAACAAATAGTCAAAGTCGTTACCGGCATTGCGAAGCATAAGCGATTTAAAGTCCTTCAGTCCTGGCTTCTGGTCAGGGAAGAACTCGTAATTGAACCGGTTCTCACCAAATCGTTTATTGGCATAGATTGCCATAGATTTTCTTACGGCTCCTCTTGTAGCACCTCCACATACACGTGCTTCGATAAGCTGGTTCAGTGTGCTGGCATTCATGTCTTTCATGAAAAATTCGATATTCATCGGGCGGCGCCAGTCATGTTCATAGTTCTTCTTGTTGTCTGAACCTATATTATCGGAGTAAATGCCGATTTTCGAGTCATTGAAATATTTATTGTCAGTGTTGATGGATATTACAGGCAATGTTATGTCTCGTCCGTGGAAGAGGTAAGAATGCGTCGTGGAGCGGGGGGAGAGTTTGCCATTACAGAACAACTTGGCGCGCACCACCTTGTTTGAATTGAAACTCAGTTGACTCTTGTAGAGCTGGCTGTTCTTTGTTGGCTCTGAGCCGTCGAGAGTATATCGAATCTCAGTACCCTCGGGTGAACCGTCGGGCAGAGAGAGTTGCAGACTGACGGTCTCCTTAGTGCTCAGTACGCAGCCTTTCTTGCTGAATACTGGCTCGCCAAGAATGTCGCTGGCCATACAGATCCTGTCCGTATTAGCCTTTCCCGGTGTGGGCTCAAGCTGATAGCCCCACTCATCGTTACCATCCGTCTTGCGACCATAGGCGATATTTGGGGCTGGTTGTGCGGCAAAGTCTTCTATCTTGTCAACTACATCGTCTCCCTTAAAGAGAAAGAGGCTACTCTTCTTTGTCGTCTCCAGTCGGAAGTCGGTATGTATAGCCGACACACCTTCGTCTTCACCAGCTTTGTCGCAGTAGATGATAATATATTGGCCTGGACCGATTATCCTGTCTGGCAACTGCCAGGCGTTTGCTGCTTTCTTCTTTGTACCGATCTTGTAGTCTTTGAGATTTATGGCCTCAGAGCCACTATTATATAGTTCAACCCAAGAGTCTGGAAAATCATTGAGATCATCCATGATGCAATCGATGTTAGACTGCATTATCTCGTTGATGAACAGTTTCCCGCCTTGGTTGTCGTCAGCAACAATAGGGAGAGCTACTGCACTAAGCAGAAGTGTTAGAAAAAATGGTTTATGATAATTATTCATTATAGTTATGCTTCTGATTTGGGTACAAATTTACAAATATTATTCCGTACATTATTATATATTCTAAAATATTTTGTAACTTTGCGCCAAAATGTAACAAACAAGAAAAAATATGAAACGATTGATGGCATTGTCATTGCTGATGCTTGCTTTGGGAGCATCGGCACAAGTGAAAACGGATATCCGTGAGTTTAACCTCTCAGGACCCTATGCAGTTCTTGAACCTCAGGCCTTTGACACAGTAGATGTGAAAGGAAACAAGTTTGACGATAAGTCGTTGATGAGTAATATATCACTTACATCACCAGTGACAGGGCAGTTCAGTGGCGAGGTGCTTCCATCGCTGACTGATCAGAAGAGTGTAGGCTTGTTGTCGTTCTATCTCAACAACAGCGATTATCTGAAAGGAAAGATTGAAATTAAGGGCCCGAAGAACTACAAACTATATATCGATGGAGCTGAGGTCGGTGGAGAATTGAAACTCGCACCAGAGCACCACACTTTTACGATACGTTATCTTGCTGAACCTAAGGATACTGACTCGTTAAAGGTGTATATCGATGCTCCAAAGGCAGTGGCCTATACCCTCGACAAGAAACATCCGTATATGGTTCATGACCTTACCGACGGAAAGCGTGTGAGAGGCATTGCCATGTCTGCCGACGGACTCTATACCAGCATTGTCTATCAGACAACCGACCGTGGAGGTAATAGCCGTTGGAACTACGAACTTCGTGATACGAGGACTCAGCGCCTGATATCCCGGCCACAGCGTAATCCCCGTTGGATGCCTAAGACATCTGCCTGGCTCGAAGAAGAAAAGGAAAGTGACAAGCGTGTATTGTATAAGGTGCTTCCACAGACAGGTGTCCGGTCACTCTATGCTTATGATATCCCTGAAGGAAACTACGTCGTTTCGCCCACAGAAGACTATCTTGTAATCAGTGTTGAAGAAAAGGGCCCTGCGGAGGATAAGGATGTGTTTGAGGTTGTTGAGATGGATGATCGTCAGCCAGGTTGGCGTGATAGAAGGTATCTTGCGAAATATGATATAAAGACGGGGGTTACTCAGAGAATCACATTTGGCTCGAAGGGTGAGTATCTTGAGGATATTTCACTCGATGGCACCAAGCTGCTGTTGGCAACGTCACGCTCTCGCCTTACAAAACGTCCTACCACTGTGCAGGATGTGCTGATTATGGATGCTTATACGCTGAAGGTAGATACGGTCTTTGTTGGTGCAGAGTTCCTGCAGGGAGGCACATTCTCACCCGATGGTAAGGAAATACTCTTTACAGGAACTCCAGAGGCTTTTGGACGTATAGGATGTCAGTTGCCTGCTGACGTGACACCGAGTATGACGGAAAACGAGCTCTTCCTTTATGATATTGCATCGAAGAAGGTAACTCCGCTCACGAAGGATTTTGATCCTTCTATAGATAAGGGACCAGACTGGTGTGCTGCTGATGGAATGGTGTACTTCACTGCTGAGGATAGGGACTATGTAAATCTCTTTGTGCTTAATCCAAAGACGGGTAAGATAACAAAACTCGCAGCTAATGGCGATGATATCTATCGTTTTGACAAGGCTTCTAACGCACCATATATCTCATATCTGTCCTATGCAACGATGGCTCCTGCCTCTGCCTACGTTATGGATCTTAAGAATCTCAAGAAGACTCATAATATCCGATTCTTTGACGGAACAACAGCTTTGGGCGATGCAGAGACAGGAACATGCCAGGACTGGAACTTCAAAAACTCTAAGGGTGATACTGTATATGGCCGACTGTATCTGCCGAAGGATTTCGATGCTACAAAGCAGTACCCTATGATAGTATATTATTATGGAGGATGTTCGCCTGTAAGCAGATATTTCGAATCGCCATACGCTCCTCAGTACTGGAACTCTTTGGGATATGTTGCGTATATCGTGGAACCCAGCGGAGCAACTGGATTCGGACAGGAGTGGGCTTCGCGTCATGTTAACACAGCCGGAAAGGGTCCTGCTGAGGATATCATAGAGGGGGTAAAACAGATATGTGCCGAACATCCGTTTATCAATCCAAAGAAGATTGGATGTATGGGTGCCAGCTATGGTGGTTTTATGACTCAGTATCTCCAGACACAGACAGATATCTTTGCAGCGGCAGTATCTCATGCAGGTATAACTAATCATACCAGTTACTGGGGTGAGGGATACTGGGGATATAACTACAGTGAGGTGTCGATGGCAAACAGCTACCCTTGGAGTCATCGTGACCTGTATGTAAACCAGTCACCTCTCTTTAATGCAGACAAGATCCATACACCTCTGCTTCTGCTTCATGGAAATGCAGACACCAACGTGCCCCTGATAGAGAGCCTGCAGATGTTTACGGCTCTGAAGCTGTTGGGACGAGAGGTGGCTCTTGTAGAGGTTGAAGGTGAGAATCACCATATTCTCGAATACGGGAAGAAAGAGAAATGGCTGGCAACTCAGATGGCATGGTTTGCTAAATGGCTTAAGGATGACCCTACGTGGTGGGAGGCTCTTTATCCAAAGAAACATCTATAAAAGAAATATCGCGGCCATCGGACCGCGATATTTTTATTTCGTATTAATATTTACTGTATGTTGCAGGCCTCTCTGGCGGTCTGTAACTTTCAGTTTTATTGTGCCGGGGTTCTTACTGCTACGAACGATAACAACCAGCTGTCCGCTGAATAGTTTCATCGTAGGTTTTTTGAATGACTCCAGACTTGTTGCATCGCCATTGCATACTGCCTCAAATGATCCGTCACCAGTAACCTCGAATGACAGCTGGTCTGAGGCATATGGAATGAATGTACCCTTGGCATCAGCAAGCGATATCGTTACAAAAGCCATGTCTTCACCATCGGCATTGAGAGTAGGGGTGTCGTGCTGTGTCCAAACATTGAATTGTATCTTTGCGGGTTTGCCAGCTGTGCGTAATGTCTTTTCACCAGCTTTGTTGCCCTGCTCATCGTATACCACAACCTTCAGTTCGCCTGGCTGATATTTTACACCATTCCAGCGTAGGCGATATCTGTCGAGACGCTCTGCTGGATTCTTGGAGATCTTACCCTGGCTCTTGCCATTCACGAAGAGCTCGGCTGTAGGATAGTCGGTGTAGCAATATACAGGAGTGATTTTTCCCTTACGTTCCTTGCCCCAAGTCCAGTGGGGTAGGAGATGGATGGTGTGCTCGTGCTTGTTCCATCTTGAACGATAGAGGTAATAACGGTCTTTGGGCAGTCCTGCCAGGTCGCATATGCCAAAATAACTGCTGCGCGCTGGCCAGTACTCGTCGTAAGGTGTAGGTTCGCCGAGATAGTCATAGCCTGTCCAAACGAACTCACCGATTACCCAGTCCTTGTCATCTTGCCAAACCCAGTCGTCGTCGGGCAGGTTGCTCCACGAACAATACTCAACATCGTAGCTCGAACACTGTCCGTCGGCATTAAGGATGGCTTTGGGGTCGTAAGTGGGTGCCCATGAGGCATATTGGGAATTGTCAGTAACTTCAACGGGGAACTTATACACTCCTCTGGAACTTACCGTTGAGGCAGTCTCGGAGCCAAGAAGGAATCCCTGATGCAGCTGCTTGATGCTATTTCCATATTTGTGGGCGCGGTAGTTGAATCCTGGCACGTCCATCGCTTTGGCAACACCGCTCTCTATTGATGCCTCTGCATGATCGAGTCCTTGGGTGACAGGACGGGTGGGATCTAGAGCATGACAAAGTCCCTGAAGACGGGTTGAGATAAGCCTGCCTTCCTCACTACCCTGTTCTGGAATCTCATTGCCGATGCTCCACATCACGATGCTGGGGTGATTGCGGTTGGCCAGAATAAGATTGGTGATATCTTTCTCTGCCCATTCCTTGAAAAATCGCGCATAGCCGTTCTTACACTTAGGATAGATCCACATGTCAAAACTCTCAGCCATTACCATCATTCCCAGAGAGTCGCATATATCCATCTGCATCTGGCTTGGCATATTATGCGACGTACGGATGGCATCGCACCCCATATCCTTCATAGTCTTAATCTGACGGATAAGTGCAGCTTTGTTGATGGCTGCTCCAAGAGGACCGAGGTCGTGATGCAGACATACACCCTTTATCTTTCGCGTCTTGCCGTTGAGTTGGAACCCTCCTTCGCGGGATACCTGTACGGTACGGATACCGGTTTTTATCTCCTTTGAATCCAGTATTTCGTTATCAGTGAATACTTTTGCCTGGAAGGTATATAAATTAGGTGTCTCAGGTGACCATAGCTGGGGATTGTTGATGACAAACTTTCCGTAGATCTTTCCGTCGTGCTCTATGCGTGTATCTCCGCTGGTGATTTTCTCTCCATCAGGTGATGTAAGCATTAGCGTTGCAGCTCCTTTGACAGGATTGATTACCTTGACCTCTGCCTCTACGATAGCTTTGTTGTTCTTTATTTCTACCGTGCGGACGATGATGCTCCAGTCATCGATGTACGTCTTTTTCGTCAGTAAGAGTTTTACGGGGCGATACAGACCTGCACCAGGATACCAGCGGCTACTCTCCTCGACATTCCTAAGGTCTACCTCAAGGAGATTGTCGCCTGCTTTCACGAAATCCGTGATATCCACACGAAAGGCATTATAGCCATATGCCCAGTAGCCTGCCTTTTTGCCGTTGATGCTGACGGTTGCTTCTGCCATTGCACCATCAAAGACCAGTTCCGCACGTTCAAAACCTTTAGGGATGTCAAGTGTCCTTTTGTAGTGACCTTCGCCTATCCAAGGCAGGGCTCCAGAACGTCCACTCTTCTCTGTGGCTTCTGTCTCACCATTCTGTTCGATGGCTACTTTCTGGAGGTCCCATTTCTTGTCGAATGGACCAGCGATGGCCCAATCGTGAGGGATGATAACATTCTTCCAGGATTTCTTGTCCTGAGAGAATCTCCAACCCTCAGACAGCGTAATTTCCTGTCTTACCTGTGCTGAGACAATCGTTGTCGCAAATAGTAAAATAGTAAGTAGTATTTTCCTCATTTTCTTAGTAGTTTTTTATTTTTATCATATTGTTATCTCTCCAGAGCCCAGACATCTGTGATGATTCTCGTCGTAAACCACACAGAATTGTCCAGGTGCCACACCATGTATCTTGTTCTTGGCATGCACGATAAACTCTTTGTCACCCGTCCACTCCAGTGTGGCGGGCAGATACTCTGGTGTATGCCTTATCTTGAATGTAACCTCACACGGTGCCTGTCCCCCTGTGAGGTGATGGAAATCGTGAACCTTGAAGTCTTGTTTGTATGCTGTTTCTGGGTCATAGCCGTGAGAGACGTAGAGGATATTCTTCTCCACATCCTTCTTTACCACAAACCAAGGACCACCGCTGAATCCCATACCTTTACGTTGTCCGATGGTGTGGAACCACAGACCTTTATGTTCTCCGATACGTTTTCCTGTCTCCAGCTCTATAACGTCGCCTGGTTGTTCTCCCAGATAACGGCGGATATAGTCGTTATAGTTTATCTTACCCAAGAAACAGATTCCCTGCGAGTCCTTTCGTCTGGCATTCACCAGATGTTCGCGTTCTGCTATTTCCCTAACCTCATCCTTCATGTAGTGGCCTATAGGAAAGAGAGCCTTCTTAAGTTGCCAATCATAGATCTGAGCCAGGAAGTCTGTCTGGTCCTTCACCGGGTCAGGACTCGTACAGAGCCATTTCTGTCCGTTCTCATCAATCTCTGTCTGTGCATAGTGACCAGTAGCGATGAGATCGTATTCGTGACCTCTTTTCTCATCGAAGGCTCCGAACTTTATCAGACGGTTACACATCACGTCGGGATTCGGAGTCATTCCTGCACGTACCTTATCCATTGTGTATTTAGTAACCTGGTTCCAATATTCCTTATGACAGTCTATCACCTCCAGCTTGCAACCATACTTATGCGCTACAGCAGTAGCCATTTCGAGATCCTCCTCAGAAGAACAGTCCCATTCCTCTTCCTCCTCTGGGCCTATCTTTATATAGAAACAGTCTGGATGGAGTCCGAGTCGTGCAAACTCATACACAACGACGCTGCTGTCTACACCTCCAGACAGAAGTACGGCTATTCGTTTATTTTCCAGTTCTGATA
>ERZ842401.5657-NODE-5657-length-13731-cov-6.694282_pt1 | contig 13731 bp, 1 predicted proteins | sample MGYA00521270_ERZ842401 | MGnify/ENA primary metagenome ERZ842401 (study PRJEB31892, sample SAMEA3878208) | bioreactor metagenome | biome: Moose rumen | place: Sweden | collected 2011-10 | study: EMG produced TPA metagenomics assembly of the PRJEB12797 data set... | reverse complement strand
TAATTTAAAATATTTTTAAATTAAGGAAAATAAAAAAATTAAATAATAAAATAATAAATTATTTATCATTTAAGTAGATATAAAAATATATTTTATATAAAATGACTAATTTAGAAAAGGAAAACAAAGATTCTTACTCAATTTACTTCATAGAAAATCATATCACTACATCTTCTCCAATAATATCATTAACTGGAGATACTGGTGGGTTATTCGGTGAATTAAAGAAATGCATAAGTGAATTATGTCCAAATACAAAAACAAATGAGACATTTGTTTATACCTTATATAGCTTTAAAATATTTCCTTCAAAAATAATGGAAAGAAAAAAAAATAAAATAGAAATAAAATTGGAACTCAATAGCGAAGAAGGGGTATTCATTTTTAAAATGGACATTACAGAATTTGATAAAGATAATTATATATATGATTTACAATTTCAAGATAAATCCCCTTTAAAAAAAGCTAAACCACCAAAGTCATTAAAGCTAACTAGAAAAGAACAATTCGAAATTTTTAAAAACAATTTGCTAAAGGAAGGAGTCAAAAATCAAAAAGATAAAAGAAGAGAAGATTTAATTGTTTCAAGTCAAAAATTATTACAAGAAAAATTCGCATTTAATTTTTATATTATACTATTTTTAGAATGTATATCACCATTAATAAGAATTAAACATTTTTCTTATTTTGATCCCAAAAAAATCGAAGAAAAAGGAGATATAGAAGAATATAAAAAGAAAACTGTAAACTTTTTAAATGCTTTTAGGAAAAACCCTGAAAATACGTTGAAAGAAATTAAAGAAGAAAATGAGAAAGAACAAATAGGAACAAAATTATTTGCTTTTTTACTGAGCTTTTATCATGAATATATAAAAGAGGAATTTGAAATTGCAATGGAAAGTAAAAATGAAATAGCTATCAAATATATCAATAATGCCTTATTAATATATAGTTATTTTTTCTTCGATGAAAAATTATCAAAAGATAAGGTACAAGAATTAATTAATATCTCGAAAACTTATGATGATTTATCCAAATCTATTCAATATGTTAAAATTTTATCGGATTTATTAGACCTCGTAAATTCGAATTTCGACAAATTTAAGGAATTATATCTAATTGAGAAAAAAAAGAAAAAAAATCCAAAAATAAATTTAGAATCAATAATATTAGTGAGAGAAGAAGAAGACATAAAAGCTATTTGCGAAAAATATGAAGAATTAGTTAAAAAACAAAAAAATGAAATGAAATGTGAATCCCCTTCGATATTCATGAGTGGATCCCTTTTTGATAAATATATATCATATTATGAAGGAACTAATTTAGAAGGTTTATTACAAATAAAAGAAACTATAAAAAAACTCGGGGTAGAAGGTGAAATGAATAAAGATATTGATAAATCAATTTATGAAACAGGTTCAATCCTTTCTAAAAATGGAAAAATGAATAATATAAAAATTTTGGAACTTATTCAAAAATTAACCGAAGATAAAAAAAAAAAAGAGTCGATAAAAAATGCTATAGAATTAATATCAGGCTTAAAAATTGATGAATTTGATTTGAAATGTTACGATAAATGGAAAGAAATTAATTGGAATGAAAAACTCTATAATAAAGATAATTTAAATTCTTTATTAAATGATAAAGTAATCGGACTTATAAAAGACTTCCAAAATTTTGATTGCCTATTTAAATTATTAAATATTAGTTCTAAACCTGATAAAATAGAAATATCATTTTCTTCGATTGAAATGATGAGAAATAAATTTATAGAATTATATAGAAATTACGATTATAATAAAATGAAAGATACTGATTTAAAAAAAGTTATAATACCATTAATAACATATTCCAAAAACGAAAAAAAAGAAGTCGGAAGTGTAAAAACCTTTTTAAAAAATTTGAATGAAATTCTTAATGAAGCATTAATAAATGATATATTTATATCTCTCTTATCAGAATATGGAGATTCACTAAATAAGGAGATAATTAATTTTATACTTGAATTTTATATACTAGATAGGGAACTCAATCATGAAGACTTATTAAAATTGATTGAGCTTTGTTCTGATAATATAATTGATACAATTCTTACTGGACTAAGTAGATTTAATATAAGGGAAAATGATTTCTTAATGATAGAAGAAAATGAACGATATAAATTATTTAAAGGATTATTAAATAAGGGAATTATTAAAAATAATAGATTTAAAATAATATATTATAACGAAAGAGCAAATGCTATAACCAAAGAACTTCAGAAAATATTAAAAGAGGGAGAAGGCAAAATCGATTGGACTCAAATATATTCTTTTTATAGTGAAAGTGAGAACCAAGAAGAAAAGGAAAAAAAAGAAAAGGCTTTCAAAGATAAATTATTATCCATTTTTTTAAATGATGAAGAACAAGCCTCAAATATTAAATCAAGATATGATGAATATAATAATACAACTAAAAAAAAATTAGAATCTTTAAGTGTGATTCTAGAAGATTTTCTAGGATTTTTTAAAGAAGATCAAAAGGATAATATACAAAGCTTAAAAGAGCATATTAAAAATATGAGCTCAGGCCCAATTAATTATTACGAAAAAAATAAGCAAGCCATTGATGATTTAATAAATAGATATGAGGATGAAGCCATACAAAGGAATGAAAAAAGTAAAAGTATATTTTTTACTTATATTTATAAATTAAAAAAAAATCAATACATAAAAGATAATGAGCAAAAATGGTTAGATGAAACAGAGAAAGATTTTGAGCAATTAAAAAATATTTTTAATGATAAAGGTATTAATTTTTTCAGCAGGAATAATAAACAATTATTTAATTTATGCCTTAAAGCGATAAAAGGAAAAAATAAAGATGATATTTTAAAAGAAATTAATCTTTTAATTAAATTGTTTGAGGAAAATGTCTCAGAAGAAATAAAAGGCAAAATAGTTGATGATTTACTTCTTTTAACGAAAAAAGAAGATATTTTAAATGTATCAAGTGCGATTCTTTCTTTTATAAAGAATGCTAATTTAAGAGGCGGTGAATTAAAGAAAATAGTTGAAGATATAGATAATAATAAAAATAATTTGAATGATTATAAAATTTTAAAAAAATATATGAATAGTTTAAAAGAGTATAATATTGACATTGATATATTAAATAATAAAAATTATAAATATGATAATTATTTAAATATTTTGTTATATTTAAATGAAATGCCTGAATCTATAAAATTCTTATTAAAAACAAAATTAGATGACGTTAGAAAAATACAAGAAGTAGCAAGTAGTAATGATGATGAATTAATAAATTTAAATAGTATTAAAGATTTTAAAGAATGTGTTAAATTTAAAAATAAATTTGGAAGCGAAGGAAAAGAAGCAAGCGATATTGATTTTAAAAAAAAGAAAGATGATGAATTTTTTAAGTTATTTGAAGAAGAAGTTAAAAAAACTCCTAAGATTGAAATTATTTTTAAAAAATATATATCTGCTTATAAAGCTTTAAGTGATTTATTCAAAAAAAAATTCGATAAATCAGCCGCTTCGAAATATAAAATACTTGCTATTTGCCAAAATTCAAACTTTATTTTAAAGAATATAAAAAAGGAATTTTTCAAAGGATTTTATCAACAAGATAACAAAAATGAAAAGATAAAATTGACAACATTAAAAGAATTAAGAGATCGTGCTCAATTAACAAAGAAAGTGAGTAATGATCAAAAAGAAAAGGAAACATATGAAAAATTTAAAGATTTCACAGAAAAAGTCAGTACAATATGTAAAATATATGATTTAATCAAAGAAATATATTCCTCAGGTTATGTCGAAGAAATAATAATTACTGTGGACATAAAAGATTCTAATGAAACTTATAAAGGTTGTGGTTTAACCACATCACAATCAAGCGAATTAATAAAAAAATTAAAAGAACAAATACTTGAATTCAAAAAAAAACAAAATTCAGCATATAGAGAAAGAGTTTTAATGAGATATATTTACGGAAGACAAATTAATTTAATTTATGATAAACTTTATAATAATAAAAACATAGATATTTTACCTTTACTAAAATTTATTACAAATAATTCACAAATAAAAAAAGATAATATTGATTTTAAAGTTAGTAAACAAAAAGATATCTATAATAATATTGATAGATATTTAAAATCAATTTTAGATGAAAATGATATAACAATGAAAAAAATAAATGAAAAATATAATATAAAGGAAAAAGATGGTGAAAGTGAATTCACCGGTATCTATACTTTTCAAGCTGATAACGTTCAAAAAAATGTTTTACAATTATATAAATATCTTACGAATTCAAATCCAAAAGCCCAATATATTTTATTATGCAATAAAGAAACAACTAATGAAGAATTAACCGCATTTTTATATAGAGCTATTTTATGCGATTATCATTCATGCTTTATTATTTCTGGAGTTGAATTATTAGCATTTGAGCAAAAAGAAATTTTAAATCATTTATTAACTGATTTATATGAAAAAAATATTAAAGAAAATAAAAAAATGAAATCTTGTCTGATTGTGGCTTATACTGACATAGAATCAGATATTATAAAAAGAGTATTTTCTTTAAGAGGAAGAAAAGCCTTGAGAAATAAAATGCAAAATCTTGAAAATCAGAATATGGAAAATGTTGGAGATAATGTACAAATAATAAAATCAGATAAATCCGGTGTAGGAAAATCTACTTATATAAAACAAGAAATAGAAAAATCAAAAAGAGATTATATTTATTTTCCATTAGGAGGGGTCTTCACTAGAAAAGATGTCTTAAAGCGTTTAAAGGATTTAAAAAGAATAAATAATGGAACTTTACATATAGATTTAAATGATACTGATCAAATAGATTTAATGATGGAATTTTTATTTTCTATATTAATAACTAAAATATATGGGCAAAATGAAGATATATTTTATCTACCTAAAGAAGTTCCTATAATGGTTGAAATACCTAATGGATTTGTTGATTTTAAGAAAAAATTTCCTTTGTTAGATATTTTCGAAAAAAAAATTATAAATTTAGAAATTGAAAATTTAAAGCCTTTAATAGTAGAAAAGAAAATAGATACTTATATCCAAATTGTAGCAAATTATTTGAAATTATTAAAAAAAAATGATAATTCTATAGATACTAATGATTTATATTTTGAAGGAATTAGTCCTCCAGATTGGAAAAAAAAAAGTAAAATTATAATAGTCAAAGCATTAGAAAGCGAAGAATGCCAAAATTTGATTTTTGAAAGAATTAAAGAAAGAATACAATATCCAAATTATTATCAAATAACTTCTTTTATAAATTTATTAGGAACACAATTAAGAAAATTTTCTCAAAGCATAGTTTTGTCAGTAAATTATTGGCTTGAAAATTTACCTGGAAAAAATATAGGGAACATAAGAAGTTTTGTGATAAATAACTTCATTAATTTCACAAAATATTTTACAGAAAATGGATTTATTGATTTAATTAATACTCAAGTAAAAACTCTTAGACAAATTCGCCGAAAATTTGATGAAGATAAAGATAACGAAGAAGCAATTCAAAAATTATCAGAAATAGATAATAATGAGGATGAAAATAATTTAATAAATTTTGAAAAATTAGACCCTTCATTACTAATTTTTGAAGAAAAAGAAGGAGAAAGTTTCAATATTATATCAAATAGAAAAAATAAAAAAGAATGTGATATATATTTACAATTGTTAAGATCACAAATTCGAAATGCAGTAATACCTCGTCTTAATGAACTTCCTGAAGAAGCTAAAAATAAAGAAATGAATGTAAAAAATAAAAATAAAGGAGAAAGAGAAAAACAAGAAGAAAAAAAAAAACAAGAAAAACAAAAACTATTTTTAGAACAACTAAAAAATATTTTAGGTATTCACAATGAAGTTGGCGAACCGATTGAAAAAGAAAAAATAGAAAAAGAAAATGGAAAAAAGAAAAATACAAAAAAAATAATATTCAAAATAGAAAATGATGACGGAGAAGAAGAGGAAGTAGAAGAAGATATCAGTGAAGATGAGGAAGATAACAATGAAGAAAATAATAATAGAAAAACATTATTTGAAATAGCTGATAATTATGTTTTTACTGCAGATAATTATTTCAAAATGGCTCTTATTTTATTAAGAATAAGAGCAGGTATTCCTGTTATAATGATGGGGGAAACCGGTTGTGGTAAAACATCTCTTATAAGAAAGTTATCTGAATTATTAAATAATGGAGCAAAAAATAAAATGAAAACGTTAAATATTCATGCAGGGACTAGTGATAAAGATATTATTAATTTTTTAGAAAAAAAAGTTATACCGAAAGCCAAAAAATTACAAGAAAATGAAGAAAAACAAAAAAAAGCAAGAACAAAACTTGGGCAATTATTTTATGAAACAAAATTCTGGGTATTTTTAGATGAAATAAATACTTGTAAATCGATGGGATTAATCAGTGAAATAATGTGTAAACATACATATGAAGGAAAAGATATACCTACAAATGTAGCTTTTATTGCTGCTTGCAATCCTTATAGATACGATTCAAAAAAAATTAAAAATAAAGCAGGGCTTAATATTAAGGATGCTAAAAAAGAAATACAAAAAAATTTACAAGATATTAAAGAAAGGGAGAAATTAGAAAAATCCTCAACTGTTAATTCATTAATTTATACAGTAAATCCTTTACCTCATTCACTTTTGAATTTTGTTTTTAATTTTGGAAACCTGAATCCTAAAGATGAAGAAGAATATATTCACAATATAATTGAACAAAGCCAAAAAAAAATTTTTAATAAATATAAAGAAAAAGAAAATTTAAATGAAAATAATTTTATTGAAATTCATAAATTAGCCAAAGATTTGATTATAACTGCACAAAATTATATAAGAGATAAAAATGATAAATCTTCCGTTTCTTTAAGAGAAATAAGAAGATTTTCTATATTTTTTGAATTCTTTTTTAAATATTTAAGTGAGAAAAAGAATGGGGAGTTTAATGATTCAAAAAATAATATATTAAGTCAAGAAGATATTAAATTTTACTCAAATTTAAAATTTAAAGATATACAAATATATTCTATAATTTTATCTGTTTTTGTTTGTTATTATTTGCGTATACCAGAGAATCATATTAGAAAAGATTTAAATGATATATTAAGTGAAAAATTACAAAATTTTTATGGACAATATGAAAATTTCAATGAACTTCCAATAAAAGAAGAGAAGTTTATTGCTGAAAATATAGAATTGGAAAAAGGAATTGCAAAAAATTCTGCTCTTTTAGATAATATATTTTCCTTGTTTGTCACAATAAATACAAAGGTTCCAATATTCATTGTTGGAAAACCTGGATGTAGTAAATCTTTGAGTGTTCAATTAATTAATAAGGCAATGAAAGGTTCTTCAACTACCAATCCTCTTTTTAATAAATTTCCAAGAATTATTATGAATTGTTTCCAGGGTTCTATGGGTAGTACTTCAAAGGGAGTTAAAAGTGTTTTCAAAAAAGCAAGGGATACTTTAATGAATATCCAAAATCAAAAAGACGTAAATGAAATAAAAGATGAAAATAAAAAAGAAGATAAAATAATTTCAATGATATATTTCGATGAAATGGGCTTAGCTGAGCATTCACCTAATAATCCTCTTAAAGTAATCCATTCAGAATTGGAATATGATTTAAATGAAGGAGATAAAAAAGTCGCTTTTGTTGGTATTTCAAACTGGGCTTTAGATGCTTCAAAAATGAATCGAGGTTTATATTTATCTATTCCTGACCCAGAAGAAAAAGACGTTCAATTAACATCATATATCATTGGTGAATCATATGATGCTGATCTTGCCACTAATTATAAAAAATTGTATGAGAATGTTGGAGAAATATATTATAATTATAAGCAGCATATAATGTCTCAGTTTAATAATGGTTTTGAAGAATTCCATGGAAATAGAGATTTTTATCACTTAGTTAAAAATGTTGGTAATAATATATTTTTAAAGAATATAAAAAATTTAGATCCTAATACAAAGAATGCTTTTGTTTTACAAGGTATAGAAAGAAATTTTGCGGGTTTATTATTGAATAATCCGGAAGAAACTTCCTTGAAAAGAATAAAGAAATATTATAGAGATCATGATAGAAATATTCAAATAGAAGATAAATATGATGTAATACAAAGAATAACTGAAAATATAGATGATATAAAAAGTCGTTATCTTTTAGTTATTTCCAAACCTTCAATAAGTGAATTTTTATTATCCTCAATATTAAATAAGAAAAAAAAAGAATATAATTATTATAAAGGAAGTCCTTTCAAAGATGACCTAAAAAGTGAAGAATATATTTTAAAAATTTTAAATAAAGTTCAATTACATATGGAACAAGATAAAGTACTTATTTTAAATAATTTAGGAACAGTCTATCCAGCATTATATGATTTATTTAACCAAAATTTCTCCCAAGTTAGTAATAAAAATTATGCTAGGATTGCTTTGGGTTATACAACAAATGCTTATTCTTTGGTTGATGATAATTTCAGATGTATTGTAAATGTTGATGAAGATAAAATAAGTAAAGAAGAACCTCCATTTTTAAATAGATTTGAAAAACATATTATATCTTTTGCAGATTTAATTAACGATAATGAAAAAAAGTTATCCGAAGAAATTTACAATTTATTAACACAATTAACTGAATATAATGAACAATTCAAATCATTTGAAGGGATTAACTTTAGTTTGAAAGATATTTTTATTAATTTAGACAAAGAAGAAATAAATGGATATATATATAAACTAAATAAAAGTGGTGTTAAATTTGATGATTTAAAATATAAAATATTAGAAAAACTAAGTTTAATATTACCTCAAGATATAATTCTTTTTATGAAATATAGTGGCTTTGAAACTAGAAACAAAGAAATAGCTGAAAAAATAATAAACGGATACGAACAAGGACAACATGTAAATATAAATAAATTTTTGAAGAAAATGAAAAATATGAAAAATATTATATATACTTTAGGAGAAATTCTTGAAAATGATAAAATTGAAGATTTCGAAAATGATAAATTGGGAAAAATAAAAATAGATAATATTTCTGAGATTAAAATAAGTAAATATACATCAGAAAATAAATTTGAGGAATCAATAAATGATTTCTTTATTGACAAAAATAAAAAATTATGCTTTATTAAATTTAATTTTAATGAAAGACATTTTCTTAATTATGTTAAATTTGTTATAGAAAATAAAGAAAAAGAATTTATAGAGAATAACGATGAAAAAGAAATATCAAAAAAAGCTTTTGTATTTATAGTTTATTTGAATAGGAATTTTATAGATAATAATGCAAGTCAATCTACAAGAGATGAAGAAAATGATAATAATTTAGGAAGCAAATACGATGAAACTATATCTCTTACTTCAGAATTTTATCAAATATTTATTGATGATTTATATGGAGATGATAATTGTACATTAAAAGATATTCTTTATTTAAAAGGAAAAGAATTATTTAAGAAAGCTGTTGGAAATGATAGATTAGATAAAGATATTTTACAATCTTTATTATTTATGGATTATTCCATACCTTATGAATTTAATGAAATAAAAAAACAAAATTATGTAAATAAGATAACTGATTTAATCAGGAGTGATAATGATATGAAAAATAAAATAAATAATATTATATTTGAAGAGATGGGAAAAGATGAACAAATATTATTGAAGGCATTTAACAAAAAAAATTTAGTTAGTACGTATGATATAGATATATTATCATCCATAAGAAGATATTTAAGTGAAATATATTCCCATACATTGAATAATTTTTATTATAGAGCTGAAAAAGATCAATTCTTTTCCACACTTTTATCGTTGGAGAAACCAAAAGAAAACAATCAAAACATAAATAGAAATAGAAATGTAATAAAAAATGAAGATAATGATGATAATGAAAATGATATGAATATAATTAAAAATAATCAAGAAAACGAAAAAGATATAAATAACGGAGAAAATTTGCATAAAATAAATGTCATAAACGAAGCAAAACAATTATATTTAGAGGAATTTAAATTTGAAAAAGAAACAGAAGACAAAAACGATAGAAAAGAAGAAGATAAAAAAAATAACCAAAATATAAATATTATAGAGCAACTTGGCGCTAATAAAATAAATATTATTTTAGGTTTACAATTGCCAGGAATGTTCAAGATTATATTCGATATAATTAAAAGAACTAGAAATGAAGTTTTAAAAAAATATAATATAAATGAAAGTTCTTTAAGGAAATATATAGAAGATGAAGAAGCAGAAAATGCAAAAGCTGAATATGAAAAAACATTAAAGAGCTTAGATGAGAATATAAAGATTGATTTAATAAAAAATAATAAAATCAATGGCTTGATAAAATTAGGGGATAATGAAAAAAATGAATTATATGAGGCAATTTTGGAAGATTATTATACAATTTTCATCAATAATAATTTAAGTAAATATATTATATCTTTGTACCAAAAAAAAAAGAATTATTCATTCAATTTATTAGAATTAAAAAATATTTTGAAATTTGTTATTAATCAAAATGAATCTATTAAAAAAGATAACTTAGATTTTGATACTGTTGCAAGAATTATAAATTGGGTTGAATTTTATTCACTTGAAATAACATATATATTAAAAATTTATCTTACGTTCAAAGACAATATAGAAAATATTTATCAAAATATAAAAAATATCGTTGAACATATCGAATATGAAAACTCTGAGAGATGTAAAGAATATACTTCTAAAGTAAATAAAGCTCTATTCTTTGGTTTTGAATCTCTTTTAAAAATTATTACTACTGATAAAAAATTATATCTTAACTTTTGCGAGCAAAACCAAATTTCCAAACTTATTGATAAAACCGAAGAAGTATTAAATCAAATTAATAAATTTAATGTTAATCTAAAATTATATTCTAAAGAGCTTTTATCTTTACAAGAAATAATAGTAATAATTAATGAATTAAATTCGAAAAAAATATGCAATTCAGATAATTTAAAAAAAATATTAAAATATTTCTCGGAATCAATAAAAGATAAAGATAAATTATTAGACAATTTTGTAATTTTTTTCAAGGATTTAGAAGAGACCTTAGGCAAAAAAAAAGACAAAAATTATTATAAAATAATTTCGACTGTATTAAAAAATGAATTTATGAAACATTTTTATAATGATGAATTTAAAAATAAAATAATAGAAATAATAATCACAAATAAAGACTATGAATATATAGCTAGTAATTATCAATTATTAAGAATAATTTTAGAATTTGATATTACGCCGAGTAAAATAGAAGAAAGTTTTGAAAAGATAAAAGATGACAAAAATTTATTGCAAATAATCGATAATAATTGTCAAAATGAATTTTTAGAGCAATACATTTTAAATATTTATGATTACCAATTTATGTTATATTTTACAAAAACTCCAGGAAATATTGAAACCTCAATTAAAAATCATAACAACGAAGAAGATATTAATAAATTTATAAAATTAACCAACGATTTAAAAAGGAAAATAGAGAAAAAAGAGAAAAAAGTAGATAATACTGGAATAATATTTGATTTATCTTTAAAGATTTTCAAAGAATGTGTTAATTATTTGAATAATATTAATAACCCAAAAGAAGAAAATAAAAACTTAGCGAAATTATATTCTATTTCTTATATTAAATCATATTTAAGCCAACTAGTTAATTTTTCTTTAAATTCACACCAACAACTAGGAAGTATTAAAGATATAATTGATATTATAGAAAGTAAAAAAGGTGGATTATTGAAAGTAATCAAATTATATATTATTAAATTATTCTTTTACACAGAAAAAGTAAAAAAAAAATTTAGCGAACTTTCAAAAATAAATTTTAAAGATTTAAATTATAATTTTATAATTCAAATGATTGACGAAGAAAATGAAGAAAAGGAAGTTTTTAAAGAAATTATTGAAGAGAAAGAATCACCAAATTTAGAAAAATATAAAGAATATACATATTTAAAATATTTCACTTATTCAAGAAATAAAGAATCTGAATTAAAACTTTTTAAAAAGCAAGTAATAAAACAGGAAGATTATGAGAATAAATATCCTTGTATATATTTGTATCTTTGTGAATCAGAATCAGAATCAAAAGACAAGAAATTAAAAGTTATGAAATATATTGAAAAATATAATGAATTCTGTAATTTAATGGTAGATAATTACTCATTTATAATTACAAGAGAAGAAGCAAAGGAACAAAAGTTGAGTGAGCAAAAATTATATGAGAAATTGACAAAAACAATTGATGGCAAAAAAAAGAAAAATAATATATTTGAACAATTTTTCATAATTTGGGATGAAATAAAAGATAAAGCTGTTGAATATCAATCAAATAAATTAGAAATTAAAGAACTAGATAAAGACAATTCTTTAGCTTATTTCCTAAATGATGCCAATGAGGCTGATTATGGTATGTATATTGCAGCTGGATATCAATATTTCATTAAATTACAAAATGATTTTTTGAATTATATTATAGAACATGGAAATGATAAACCTTATTTAAAATTATATTTTGAAAATATGGAAAATAAAATACCAATATATGAAGCTAATAATAATCAAATTTTGTTACTTTATCAGATATATAAGACATCTGAATATAAAAGCTTAGGCGAAATAGTAAACACTTTTACAAAGCGAAAAATATATAATAAAGATGGAACAATTAATTATAAAAATTATAATGAATTTGAATTTGATTACCAATCTATAGAAGAAGAACTTTCTAAATTAATATTACCTGGAAAATGTTTATTTGAAGATGCAACAAATCTAAACTTTGTTAATTATTGGGGAGAAGGATTTAATGGAGGTAAATCAGATATTTTACAAAAATTTGAAGAATTATATGAAACAGAAGAATTAAAGAATGAAGAAAAATCAAAAATATTTGAATATGTTAAAGAGAATTTTACTGACCCAAATGATTATAAGAGAATATATGGTTATATTCAATTATTTATGTTATATTTGATAAATAATAATTGTAATAGAGAAGACACTATAATTGATTTAATTAAAAATTCACAAGACTATCATCATATTGATGATAATAACTTCATTGGAATTTTTAATGCAAATGGAATAGAATTAAAAGCAAAACAAATAATTGATATATATTTATTTATTGAACATTTATGTTTTGATATATTTAGCCAAAGCATTATGAAAGAGTATAAAATATCCATTGATGAAAATATTAAGAATAAGATAATTGATAATAAATTTGAAGGCAAGAAAGAATTAGCTGCTGTTTTAAGAAGATTTATTTCAAGATTATTATTTAGAATAAAAAATAAAGATGATTTATCACCTGAAGGAAAATTAGAAATTCAACTTAAAAGATTAGATTTATGGGATAAGAAATTTAGAAATGCAGAAAAAATTGTAGAAATAGTTCACTGGATTAGTGAATTTAATTTAACAGTTGGACATAGTTATGAACTATATCAATTAATAAAATCAGAAGATGAAAATGAAATTACTGCTTATTATGGAAGTGGAGAAGGGAAACAAACAAAAAAGAAAACTCAAAAGAAGAAAAACAAATTAAAGTATTAAATAATTTAATAATTATTTAAAAATTTATTATTATAACTTAAACAATAAAATCAACTTCCTCAAT
>ERZ842401.5656-NODE-5656-length-13736-cov-3.804473_pt1 | contig 13736 bp, 4 predicted proteins | sample MGYA00521270_ERZ842401 | MGnify/ENA primary metagenome ERZ842401 (study PRJEB31892, sample SAMEA3878208) | bioreactor metagenome | biome: Moose rumen | place: Sweden | collected 2011-10 | study: EMG produced TPA metagenomics assembly of the PRJEB12797 data set... | reverse complement strand
GGACTCAAAATCCTTTGCCTTCAAAAGCGTCTGAGTTCAAGTCTCAGAGCCGGTAAAAAGAAAGCTCAGCATTCGCTGGGCTTTCTTTTTTGCAATCATGCCTATTAGCCCGCTCTTGCTACTCTCTTCCAAACAGCTCGAACGGGCCATCGTTTTTGCGTAGGTCGATGGCTTCCTGTAGGTGCGCAAGCGTTATTTTTTCGGAGACGTCCATATCGGCAAGGGTGCGCGCAAGCTTTAAGACTCCGCTCATAGCGCGTTGAGAAAAATCGTTACTGAGGGCGGCGCTGTCTAAAAACTGCTGCTCGGCTGTCCCTAGCTTACACCAGCGTAGTATTTCTTGCGGCGTAAGCTGCGCGTTTCGCTTTCCTTGCCGCCGGCGTTGCATGGCAACAGCGCGCGCAATGGCAGGGCGCAACGCCGCGCTTGAAGCGCAGTATTTGGCGTCAATCGCGTGCTCATCAGGAAGCGTCACAGGGACGCGAATTTCTACGCGGTCGAGCAACGGCCCGCTAAATTTGCGCCAGTATTGGTCAACAGCTTTTCCACTGCATAAACAAAGCTTACCGCTTACGCCGTAGTTACCGCAGGGACAGGGATTTGTAGCCAACAGCAGCTGAAAGCGCGCGGGGTACGTGGTTGTACGCCCCGCGCGGCTAATGGCAATCGTGCCACATTCTATCGGCACGCGCAGCATTTGCAGCACGGCGCTCTTAAATTCCGCCGCTTCATCTAAAAACAGTACGCCGTTATGCGCAAGCGAAATCTCTCCCGGTCTACACTGCGCGCCGCCACCGCACACGCCTTCAACGCTTGCCGTTTGATGCGGCTGACGAAAGGGCGGCACGCGCAACAACGGCTGCTGTGGCGACAAAAGCCCCGCAAGGCTGTGCACGCGCGTTACCGCCTGCGCTTCTTCTACCGTAAGCAGTGGAAGAAGCGAGGAAAAACGTTGCAGCGCAAGCGTCTTTCCACAGCCGGGCGGCCCATAGGCTAGCAGATTATGGCCACCCGCCGCTGCAATTTGTAAAGCGCGCACAAGCTTTCGCTGGCCAACAACGTCGCCCACGTCATTGGCCGCGTCCAGCGCGGGGAACAGTACGCCTTCCACGCTAACGGCGCCTTCCGGCAAGAATGCGTTTTCGCCCTGCCCGCCGCTCGTAAAAAGCTCCGGCTTACCGAGCGCGGCATAAGCTTCCGACAGCGTAGCGGCGGCAAACACTTTCATGCCGCGTACCTCGCGGGCTTCGGCGCCGTTCGCAGCTGGAACAATACAGCGCGTAATGCCCGCCTGCGCCGCCGTCGTTACAGCCGCGTTCACGCCCTTTACCGGCCGCACGGCGCCCGAAAGCTCTAGCTCGCCCATAACAAGCACCGCGTCGCCACCAGCAAGGCCGTTGTAAGTAACGACAGCACTAGCCGCGGGAGCTGCGCCGCAAGCAGAGCTTTCCCTGCCAGCGCCGCTAGCGTTGCCGGCGCTAGCGTTGCCGTCGCTAACGCCAACAGCGCCAGCTTCACCGCGCTTATCGCTGTTAGCGTGCAGCACGGCAAGCGCAAGCGCTAGGTCAAACCCAGCGCCTTCCTTCTTTAAGTCCGCTGGCGACAGGCTTATCAACACGCGCTCCTGTGGAAACTCAAAGCCGCTGTTGCGAATAGCGGCGCGCATACGCTCGCGGCTTTCTTTTACGGCGCCGTCCGCTAAGCCAATAACGTCTACCGCTGGAATTCCGCGCCGCAAGTCCACTTCAACGGCGACCAGTGTGCCTTCATAGCCAAAGGGAGAAAAAGAAAATATTTGCATAAAATCACCTCACTAGTTATAGGAAGGTGAGCGCAGATTTTTTACAATCTTTGTACAAAAAAATGCAGAAATGTCGTTTTTTAAAATGGTTGCTAGCGACAACAGACAAACCGCAGCTGCGCTAAGCTACGCGCCGGACGCAACAGCAAGCTACCGCAAGCCACAGCAAGACTACAACCAGCTATCGCCCGTAAAATGCGCAAGGTGCGGAAGCAGCTCTTCCGTCCAAAAGCGCGCTTCTATCGACTTACCGCCACAGGTTTTTCCAAGCCGGCGGTCAGCGCGCACGCCTTCGCCGTGAAAGTCGCTACCGCCCGTCACAAAGCAACCAAGCTTACGCGCAAGCGCTTCTAGCCGCATAGCTTCGCCAACGCGCGCGCCCGGATGCCAGGCTTCAAGCCCCTGAATGCCGCGCGCAACAATGCCAGCGAGCACGTCTTCGAGCTTTCCCCACGATACATACAACGAAAGCGGATGCGCCAGCACCGGAACGCCGCCAGAAGCCTCTATCGCCTGTATCGCCGTCTCTAGCTCCGCGCCGCTATGATGTACAAACCATGGGCGCCCCTGCGCAAGAAAGCGGTCAAACGCCTCCTGTCGCCGCCTTACCACCCCGCGTCGCACTAAAAATTCCGCGAAATGCGGGCGCCCCAGCTGCTGCACGCCAAAAAGCGCTTTTAGCTCCGCCTGCGTCGTAACAATGCCGTCCTGCGCCATGCTTTCAATAATATGCTCGTTGCGCTCGTCGCGGCGCTGCTGTAGGTCGGCAATAAGCGCGGTAAGCTCCGCCGAGCAATGCGTAAGCCCGTGTCCCAAAAGATGAAATTCTCCCGTCGGCCATTCCACCGTAATTTCAATGCCAGGTACAAAAGTAATTCCCGCCTGCTTACACGCAACAGCCGCGTCATGCAAGCCCGCTACGGTATCGTGGTCAGTAAGCGCCCAAACAGTAACGTTGTGGAGCGCCGCATAACGCGCAGCGTCAGCCGGAGAAAGCAACCCATCAGAAGCATTAGAATGAGTATGTAAGTCAATCATAATAAAAAGGATAGCATAAAATTTACATTTGTGTTAGTATTATAAAGAGTGAGGTAATACATGCCTAAAGCAATAGTTTATAAAGCGGGCGCCGTTATCTATTTTGAAGGCGATAAAGACGAAAGAATTTTTATCTTGCAGAAGGGGTTGCTTTCCGCTGCCGTTACCGATATAGAGACGGGAAGTACAGTTTCAGAGAATGTCCATCCTGGTGAATTTTTTGGGACAAAATCTGCATTAGGCAGATTTCCGCGTGAAGAGACGATTTCCGTTTTAAGCGATGCAGTTTGTATCGCTATGAGCGTTACGGAATTTGAACAAAACTTCAGTACGAATAAGCAGGTCATCATGAAGATGATGCGCGTTTTTTCAAGCCAACTCCGCGATGTCCACAATCGAACAGAAGCTATATTACAGACAAAGGCCGGAATCAATACGCAATCCGGTATGCTTTCTGTTGCGCAAGCCTTTTATCAAGAAGAGCACTGGCGCTCCTGCGCTGACGTTTGCCAAAAATTCCTAAAACGCTACCCTACTTCACCCAATAAAGCCGCGCTTGAAAAAATGCTTTCCATTGCAACCCCGCGTGCTAAGCGAGATGAATCAAGATTACCTACAGAGCAGGAGCAATTTGACTACGATAACGGAAACACAGCGCTAAAGGCGTTTTCTTTGCCAGCCTTTTCGCGCTTTGCAAAAACCTTCACGCCAGGACAAGTTATTATTTCCGAATTTGAACCTGGCGACACCTTCTACCTTATTCAAAGCGGTCAGGTACAGCTCGTAAAATGTATAAACGGCACTAACAAAAACCTTGACATCCTTAAGGCAGGTGAATTCTTTGGCGAAATGGCAATTCTGGATAACTCGCCACGCTCTGCAACCTGCCTTGCAAAAACAAAGGTTGACTGCCTAGAATTCAACAAAGAAAACTTTGAAGTGCTTATTATGGGAAACCCACAGCTAGCGCTTATTCTTTTAAAGCTTTTCTGCAAACGCATTTACGACCAAAAGCGGCGCCTAAAGATTTTGTGCACAAAGGATATGCAGGCGCGCGTTGCCGACGTGTTCTGTATGCTTGACGAAATGAATCCTATGACAAATCCGAGAGACTTTACGCGCAAGTTCAATACAACGCCGCAGGATATAGCGCATTGGGCGGGTTTGCCTGTTGAGACGGTAAAGGAAGAATTTGCAAAGTTCTCAAAGCGACGCGGCATAGAAGTATTTGAAAACATCATCGTCGTAACCGACATTCGGGAGATGCGTCGCATTGTAGACACCCGTTCGCAGTCGCGCCGTTAGCAGACAAAATGCGGCAAAAAGCCAGCAAAAAGCCAGCAAAAAGCCAGCAACCCAATTGACTGATTTGCCGCATTTTGCTAATATACGTTCATTCACGCCAACTTAGCTCATCTGGTAGAGCAGCGCACTCGTAACGCGCAGGTGGTTGGTTCAAGTCCGACAGTTGGCTTACAAAGGCTCCGCGCGCAGCGGAGTTTTTTTATGCGCTAGCGGCCGCGCCGCATTAAAATATGTAGTTTTTTACTGCGAACGGTGTATTTTTGCCGCATTTGCTGTATACTATTGCCATGACTTTTCCCGCCAGAAACAACGCTTTTTTTCGCTACGTGCGCGCGCTTTTGTGCGCGCTGGTGTTGTGCGCGTCGGCGGGGGCGGCGGATGCAGCGGTGTACGGTTACTACAACGGCAATCTTTATGAATATACCTATTCTTCATCCGCAAGCGATGCCGCCGGCGACATGGAACCTTCCCACTGGACGGCATCTTCTGCGTATAATTTCGCCGGCGACAACAACGCCAGCAGAACAATCGCTGTTGGAGACACGATTATCGTGCAGGCGGGCGATGAGCTTACCTTTGCGGGCGGTGCATGGCAAATTGACGGCGAGGTCATCAACTACGGCACGGTCACTTTTCAGAACGACATCACGAATACTGGCACCATCACAAACTACGGTACGATGAAGGCGGGGAGAAAGCTCGTAAACGCAGCGAGCGCAACAGTCATCAACAGCGGCACACTCTCCTTCACTAACGACTGTACCAACAGCGGCACCATCACCAACAGCGGTACACTCTCGTCGTCCACGAACTTCACGAATGAAAGCGGTGGCGTCTTCGTGAACAGCGGCACGGCGACCCTCTCCAATACTGTGAATAATGGCGGCGAAATTGACAACTCGGGCGACATCACCGCCACCAGCATAAACAACACAGGCGGCATTTTCCGCAATGAGGGCGGTACAGTAACAGGAAGCGTCAACGGCGGCACCGTCACAGGGCTGGGAGGCACTTACTACTGGACGGGCAAGGCGGAGGACGGAAACCTGTGGACGACGAGCGCAAACTGGGCAGCGGATGCCGACGGTAACATTGCCGTAAGCGGCTACCCCGGCAGCGCCGACGGCGACACGGCGGTGTTTACTACAGCTGAGGGAGGTAGAAACATTTATGGTTTTACTGTTGCCAATACCGGCTATAAAATCACATTAAAGCGGGAGTCTACTTCCAGCAGCGACAGAGTGTTTATCAATTCATCACAATCAAAGAACGAACGCATTTTTATTGAGGGAAACATAAATACCTACAATGGCACAGAAGAAATGACGTTAGGCTCTGTCACCGTCGTGTCTGGTACATTTCAAGTAGGCGGTGTGCTGGCGTTGACGGATTCATTAACAGTAAAATCGGGGGCTTCCGTCACGAGCTATGCAGATATAACGGTTCGAGGAAGTCTGTCTGTTGAAGAAAATTCGGCGTTTAGCTATCGAAATGACATTACCGTTGACGGAAACGTGACAATCGCAGGAAACGTCAAGTCGACTGAAGATGGCACGCTTACGTTCGGTGATAGTGAGGCAGACACGATTTCCAACAACGGTACAATTACGCTCGGCGCAGGCGAGGCAACGTTTGGCGGCACTGTTACCAACGCTGGCACGATTACCGGCAGTAGTGGCGCACTCACCTTCGACGGCGCGGTTACGAACACGGGCACCATTACACTAAATTCCGGCGCAACAACATTTAGCGACGCAGTTATGAATTCCGGCGGCGGCGACATCAACTGTGATACAGGCGCGGTTGTATTTGAAAAATCATTTTCCAACACCGATAGTGCCACGTTCAACGCGGCGGATAGTACAAGCGGAAGCGTTACGTTCGACGGCGCGGTCACAAATGCTGCGATTTTTGACTGCCAAGATAGCCTTGTTACTTTTAATAATAGCTACACGGCTGACGCAGACTCTGAATTTATCGCTTCATCTGGCAATACTGTCTTTTACGGAAACGCAGATTTTTCCGCTGTTTCGGACGCAAGTGACTTTGACGCACACGGCGGCACAGTGCACTTTTTCGGAGACGGCAAAACGCTAAAGACGGCAAATGGACAGCGTTTTTACTGTCTGTGCTTCGGCGGCAACGTTACAATAGACGTGAGCGCAGGCGACATGAACGTAGACGAGCTACGCATGGCGATTTTTTCGTCGGTCGTGCCTTACCGGACAACGAGTTTTTCGGCTACGCTCACGGGAAGCGGAAAAATCAACGCAGGTTCATTCGACATTTCGCGCTGTAGTGAGACAACTGGTGTTACTGGCTCGCTAGACATCGGCTGCGACGTAGACGTTACGGGAAAGTTCTACACGCATAGCGGCACAAATACGACGATTGCAGACTGGTGCACCGTCACCATCGGCGAATTCGGCGATACTTCTGACGACACGAACAAAAACACTATCAGCATAAACGGCATATTATCGGCTTCGGGGAAAGACTTACCGCTCGGAAAAAACACGGCGCTTACTGTAGGCTCTGGGGGAGCGATAACTGCTGCAAACATCACGAATGGAAATGCAAGCAATAACAACGCCAACAAAAACACCATCACGAACAACGGCACCATTACGCTTTCAGGCTCGCTTACCGATGCGCAGACGGTCACAAACACAGGCTCTATTTCCGCGGATGGCTCTATCACCGGCATAACGTCGCTTACCAACAGCGGCGCCGACGCTACACTTTCTGCAACCGCTATCTCCGCCACAAGCATTGACAATACTGGCCTCATCACGGCAAAGGACATCACAGCGTCAGGTGTGCTCAAAAATGCACTTACGCTTATGTTGACGGGGGGCAGTTCTACGCTTTCGTTCGGAAGCTACACGGACGAAGACAACGACCACGTGATTATCGCAGGCGGTAACATTACGGCAACCGCAAGCACAACGGCGACCATCGGCGACATGACGCTTAATGGCGCAACAACGTGCACAGGCTTTACAGGCGGACTTACCATAAGCCGCTCGCTGCTTGCAGACAAGGCGCTTACGACCAATGGCGCGCTTACCGTCACTGGCACAGGTGGCGCTTCTTCCACGCTTAAAGGAAACATCACGACGGCGGGCGCGCAAAGCTATGGCGGCGAAGTTACAATAGGCGGCGATGTAACACTTTCCACAGACGCGGCGGACGGCACGGTTGCGTTCGCTTCTAACGTCACCATAAACAACGGCGCTGCGCTTACATTCGGCGCAAATGCCAGCGACGCCTATGACGTTACTGTAGGCGGCAGCTGGGCGAACGACAATGCCACTGACGGGCTTACGGCGAACAGCTCGACCGTGACGTTTACGGGCGCGGGTGCTACCATCAGCGGTAGCCAAGATTTTGCCGAAGTGACCTTTGCAGGAACGGGAATTACGCTCACCGGCGCGAATACAGCGGAAACAGCGACCTTTAGCGGCGCGGACATCACCGTTACCGGCGGCAACAATTTTACTACGGCGGCATTCAACGGCAACAATACCGTGCTGCATGGCACAAATACGTTTACGACAGCAACCTTTACTGCCAATACAACGATTACCGGCGACAACACCTACACAAACTTTGGCTGCACAACCGGCGGCGTTACCCTCACCTTTGCGGCAAACACGACGCAGACTGTAAACGGTAACTTCAACATCACCGGCGAGGAAGGCAGTCTCGTTACGCTTACGGGCGAAAACGCTGGTGACAGCTGGACTATAGACACCAGCCCGACGACAGAGACGACGGCGACCGTTCGCTACGCCGCCGTGCGGGATTCCGCCGCGACCACGGCTTTTATTACCGCGCTCGACAGCGAGGACGACGGCGGGAATGTCAACTGGAGCTTCGTCGGCGCTAGGTATACATGGACGGGCGCCGACGCAACAGAGCCAACCAACTGGCAAATAGCGGCTAACTGGACGCCAAAAAGCGTACCCGGCGCAGCAGCGGACGTTACTATTCCCGAAGGTTGTGTGAATTATCCGGATGTAACGACAGCAACTACGACTCACAACATAACGCTAAACGGCGAACTGCTACTGAGTACGACAGCGAAGCTGACCGTAAGCGGCACGTTTGTCAATTCTGGCACCGTCGAATACAGTAATACGGGACGTATTACAAGCGACGGCACTACAGTCATCAACGACGCGGCGCACGACGGTACAGTCAAATTCAGCGGTACAGGACTGGCAATAGATGACATAAACACTACCGACGGCTACGACTACGCGAATCTGGAGATTGCGGCGGGCACGAGCGCCACGGCAGCAGCCGCCATCAGCGCGCGCGGCGTGGTAACGGTGGCGGGAAGCGCGAACTTTGCCGCGCTTACGGTCGCCGCCAACGGCGCAGACGGCGGCAACATCACCGTAGCGGCGGGCGGCGGGCTCACGGCTTCAGGTGCGGTCACAGCAGACGGCAACGTCACAGTGACGGGCACGCTCACGGCGTCAGGCGCGGTCGCCGCCAACGGCAGCGTCACCGTAGCGGAAACCGGCACGTCTACGGCAAGCGGTGACGTAACCGTGAGCGGTAACCTAGCGCTTGGCGGCAACGCAACGCTAAACAACGCTGTTGCCGTAGCTGGCGAGGTAAACGTAAGCGGAAGCGGCACCACAACGCTGCACGGCGCGCTTACGGTAAACGGTACACTTACGCTTGCAGGTACGGGCACCATTGCGCTGAACGCTACCAACAGCGGGCAAACCTCCACGGTCGGAAGCTTTGACGCAAGCGGTATGATAAGTGGCAACGTGACATTTGGCGAAGCACCTGCGGCAACAAATCCATCAACGTTTACCGTAACAAGCGGCGGCTTATCGATTCCGGCAGGCGTGGAGGCGACGCTTGGGGCGGACATCACCACGAACGGTAGCGACCAGTTTTACGGGGGCAAGGTGCGACTTGCAAAAACGGGTACGCTTAATCTTACAGCAGGAACCGTAACCTTCGACGCCCACAACGCCGCTGCCAACGATGCAGACGATAACGATGTAGACTGCTATACCGACAATGGAACCGAATTCGGATTGACGATAAACGCAAATGCCGTCTTTAACGGCAAAGTGCGCGTAATGGGCGATTTAGCAATTATGGGTGCAACAACGCTTGGCGGCGGTTCAGTAACAACACCTGGGTATAAAACAGGAAGTGTAATTACTGATAGAGCGAAAGGTATGCAGACCTACGCGGGTACTGTTACGCTCTCTGCCGACACCAGCTTTAGAGCTCATAAGGACGTTATCTTTTCAGCAGAGGTAAACGGCGACTACGCCATGACATTCATAAAACAGCGGACAAGCTCTAGCGGCAACTTTACATTTAATAACGACGTAAGCGTCGCCTCTCTTGTCATAACGAGCGATAGCGACGGCGCAACACTTACCGCCGCCGACGACAGCACCATCACGCTCACCGGCGACTTCACCAACAACGGCAGCTTTACGCCCAACACCAGCACCGTCGTTTTTGCCGGAAGCGGCACCAGCACCATCGGCGGCAGCAAGGCGACGACGTTCTACAATCTCACCTGCGAAACGCCCGGAAAAACGCTCGCCTTCCCCGCTAGCTCGCTCACAACCACCGTAACGAATGCGTTTACCGTAAACGGCGCCGCCGACACGCCCATCACGCTTACCGGCACCAGCGGCACATGGAAGCTAGACGTTGCGCCCGCCCGCGCAAGCGTGCAGTACGCCGTTGTAGAAAACTCGCAGTCGCAGCAAGCGTCCATTTTTGCGCTTAGCTCCAAAAACGGCGGCGCTAACACCAACTGGGTATTCAACGCCGTGTGGACGGGCGCGGTAAGCGATGACTGGAGCGACGGCGCTAACTGGCTTTCGGGCGCGGTGCCTGCTTCTAGCGACATCGTTACCTACGCGCCGGCGTCGGCTCATTCGCCAGTGCTGACGTCGGAAGCGAGCGTCGGCTACATCGAGATTCCAGCGGGCGCTTCGCTTACGCTAGCCGGCAACAACTTTACGGCAAGCGGCGTAAGCGGCATTACGCTACCGGCTAGCATTGCGCTGGATTTGAGCCAGTGCTTTATCAACAGCGGCACGGTAATTACGCAGGGCACGGAGACGATAACGCTTAGCGGCGGCGTGCAAGAGCAAGGCTGTTGGCATTACACGGGCACCGGCGCGGGCACGGTAAAGCCAATCACGGGCGTAACGTACAACAAGCTTATCATCAGCGGCACGATTGGCATAGCAAGCCCCTACTCTCGCACAAATCCGATTACAGCGACTAGCGGCATCACGCTCGGCACGGCAGACGATACAGCAACCATTGACACCGCAACGGCGGTATACATTGCAAGCCCCGTAACGCTTGCGAATGACGCTACCATCATCGCGCCTACACACATGGTTGAGTTTGTAGACACGGTAGCTGGCACGCACCAGCTTACGATACAAAGCGGCTACGTGCATTTTAAGGCCGACGTTGGCGGGAGCGAGCCGCTCGCGTCGCTTTCGTGCACCACTGGAGGCGAGAGCGACAGCATTATCCTTGTGTTCGGCGCGCGCATTGCAACAACCGGCGCGCAGTCCTACACAGGCGAACTTGCGGTATATGACGACGACGCGACACTCGTCTCTAGTGCTGGTGACATCACGTTTAATCAGGCGGTGTTTAACGACGGACGCAGCAACGCGCCTTCTCACGCGCTTACGGTAACGGCGGCGGGAGCGGTCACGTTCGCAGACAGCGTTGGCGTAGAGTCGGACAATCGACTTTCTGCGCTCACGGTGCAGGGCGCAACAATCACGGTGCAAAGCGGCGTGCTTACAAGCGGTGCGCAGCTCTATACGGGAGCCGTCACGCTTTCGCAGACCGGCGTCATTACTGGCGGCACAACGCTCGACTTTAACGGCGACGTTACCAACGACGGCAGCATTGCAGCCGGAAGCGGCGATATTACCATTAGCGGCGCGCTCACTAATGCAAGCGGCGCCACCGTTACGGGCGGCACCGGCGACATTAGCGTGGCAAATGGCGTTACAAACAGCGGAAGCCTTACCACAGCCGGCAATTTTTCTTGCGGCGACCTTACCGTAAACGCGGGAAGCGTAAGCGTTTCAGGCGCGCTTTCGACGGGCGCTATCGTCCTGCACGCGGGCGCCGTTACTTTTGGCGGAGACGCAAGCGCCGCTTCCGTTGCTATAGACGCCGGCGCCGTGCTTACGGCAGGCACGCAAGCGAGCGACGCGCTTACGCTTACGGTGAGCGGCAACTGGACGAACGCCGCAGACGCTGCGGGCTTTGTTGCCAACAGCGGCACCGTGTGCTTTACGGGAAGCGGCGCTACCGTAAGCGGCAACAATGCCTTTGCAACAGCGCGCTTTGCCGCAACTGCAACCATAAGCGGCGATAACAGCTACAATGCCTTTATCTGCGAAACCGCCGGCGTTACGCTTACGTTCGGCGGCGGAAAGACGCAGCGCATTACTAGCGGCGGAAGCTTTACCGTTACGGGCGCAGACGGCACGCCCATTACACTTATCGCCGTCGCTACCAACGACGAATCGCTCTATTGGCGCCTCGACGCCAATCCCGATAGCGTAAGCGTTTCCGTGCGCTACGCCATCGTTTCCTACGCATGGTCGATTTCTAGCATCGGTAGGTACGTTGAAGACAGCGAAGAAGGCGTCAACGGCACCACGGTGCATTGGTTTGACGGCGTGGCACCGCAGATTATGCTAACGCTCGCGCCCGTCGGAGCGAGCAGCATGTACGTCATCTTTGACCGCGCGCTTGGCTACTCTGGCGAGCTTTTGACAGAGACAAGCTTTGCGGTAAGTGGCGCGCAGAATGCGCTTGCAAACGCTTTCGACTTTGTAACGGCAGCCTCTAACGGCGCTAGCGCGTCGCAGGAACTTACGGTAAAAGCCGCGCGCCTGATTGCAAATCATGGCACGGAAGGCACCGCCCATAATTACGCCGTGCTGCGCCTTGATATAGAAGGTGTCATTACGCTAACGCACGTTCGCACGCTGTGGCTGCGCGTTACAAGCACCGCCGTGCAGGACGAAAGCCATACCGAGCTTGAAGTCGGCACCGTTCACTGCTTGAGCGACTTTGCGCTGAACGCCGTAAGCGTGCAGTACGCGCTTTCGCAAACGGGCGCGCGCGACGAGCAATCGAAAGCCATCCATGACTTTGACGCAGATGCCAGGTCACGGCTCTTAGTTGACCGCGACCTGCTTGTGCAGGCTCAGCTAACAGAGGACGGCACGCACAAAGCGGCTGACGGCGTGCGGCTGCGGCTTTACGCCAGCGCTGCCGACAAAGTAGCAGAAAGCGCCGTGAGCGCACGCTACAACGCACGCACCGGCTCGCAGTGGCGCGTGTGGCTACCAAAGGCGCTAAAGGCGCTCGCTACCGACGCCGCTACCAGCGCGCGCGCCTTTGACGCCGTAAGCGCAGGCGACAGCGCGGGGCTGCTCTGGAACACCACGCTACCGAACGCCCCCGACAGCGCGGACACGCTTGGCTGGCAGACGGACGACGAGGCGCAGTTCCTCTTCCAGCTACTCAACGCCGACGGTAGCGACGTTACCGTGCAAAAAGCAGGCCGCCAGTCGGAAGAAACCGTGCCGCTGTACGCGCTTTCGCTTCCGAACGGCGTTACAAGCGAGCTACCGTTCGTAGATTTGTGGTCGCTGCGCTTTACCGAGCCGCAGAAGCAGCGCGGTGGCGTTAGCATCTTAAACAACGTCATCAACGTTGCCGCGCGCGAGCAGACGACGATAGAAGTATACCTGCCCAGCAGCGGCACGCTGAACGTCTACGTGCTCACCGCCGACGGCAACATCGTGCGCCGCCTAGAGCACGGCCGCGTCTCTAGCGGCAAGCATTACTACCGCTGGAATGGCACCAACGCCAGCGGAAATCCCGTCGCGCGCGGCATCTACTTCATCCGCGTCACCGGCAGCGGCATCGACGAGACGCGCAAAGTCATGTGTGTAAAGGAATAGGAGGCAGCAGGAAATCTGCTGGTAAAGGAAATCGTATTGGGCTGCCATTTTGTCCCGACCTACGGTCGGGTGGCAGTGATAAGCGCACCACTGATAAGAGAGAGCGTACAGGCTAGCGGCAGGTTCGTGGGGCAGCTGACACACGAACCTGCCGCTGACTTATGCCCTTAGTCGCTTCTATAGCGATTCATTGCTCTGCTTCGGAACCATGACGCAGTTTTCTGAAAATCATTTACCCTACATGAATCCATGTAAGCTCGTGCTTGTTGTAGTTCAGGTGCACCACGCGGCTGCGCGGGATTTCTGCGAACTTGGCGACGAGCGGCCAGTCCACGGCGCCCTGCATCTTTATCGTGCAAATCATGTTGCGCGTCAGCCCGCTTTCCAGCCACAGCCGCACCCACTCCAGCAATCGCGCGGGGTAGCAGATGACGTCGCTGAACACCCAGTCGAAGGCGCCCAGCTCGGCGGGCTTGAGCGTGAAGGCGTCGTGCGCGCGGAAGGTCACGTGGCTGTCCGCCATGAGCGGCGCGGCAAGCGGGGCGCGGTCAACGGCGAGCACGTCGGCGCCCAGC
>ERZ842401.5655-NODE-5655-length-13737-cov-4.190688_pt1 | contig 13737 bp, 11 predicted proteins | sample MGYA00521270_ERZ842401 | MGnify/ENA primary metagenome ERZ842401 (study PRJEB31892, sample SAMEA3878208) | bioreactor metagenome | biome: Moose rumen | place: Sweden | collected 2011-10 | study: EMG produced TPA metagenomics assembly of the PRJEB12797 data set... | reverse complement strand
CGGGGGAGGGGGGAGGCGGCCTTGCGGCATGGGGGAGCAATGCGAGCATGGAGCCTGCGGCGCGGGGTAGCAATGGGGGCGGGGAATGAGGCGCGGCAGCGGGGGATGCGGACGGGTCGGGCGCGGCTGCACGGCTGGCGGGGCGTTTTTTCGTGGCCATGTCGGGAAAAAGTTGTAATTTTGCACAGCATTAGAGGCAGGATATGAGCGATATTGTGTCAAAAGTAATGGGGCGTTTGTCGCTGGTATACAGGGTGCTGGCGGTGGCGGTGGCGGCGGCGCTGATTGTGGTGCTGTTTCCGCACACGCAGCATGGCGAGCGCTACGACTACAAGGAGGGGGCGGTGTGGCGCGAAGCCGACCTGGTGGCGCCGTATGATTTCGCAGTGGTGAAGTCGGCCGACGAGGTGGGGCGCGAGCAGGAGGCCGAGCGCCAGCAGTCGATACTCTACTACCGGGTGGATTCGTCGGCCTACGAGGCGGCTCTCGGCCGCCTGCAGGCGCTGGGCTTGCAGGGCGACCGTGCGCTGCGCCGTTCGGTGGACAGCGTCTACCGCATAGGCTACCTCGAGCTGCCCGACGGCGAGGTGGACCCGGGGCGGCACGACATTGTGGTGCTCGAGGGCAATGTGGGCAGCATGCACCGCGGACGGGAGTTTATCACGCCTGCCGACCTCGGTGCGGGACTGCTGCGCGACAGTGTGCTGAAGCCCAACCTGGTGCTCGACCGCAACCGCACGGCGCTGGAGCTCGACTCGCGGCTCTCGCAGGTGGGCTACAGCAGCCAGATGGTGATGGCGGGCGACCGCATCATTGCCAAAGGCGAGGTGGTGGACGCCGAGAAGGCGCGCATCATAGCCAGCCTCGAGGACGAGAACGACCGCCGTTTTTCGGACAGCTACAGCCTCTGGGGGCAGATGACGGGCCAGTTTCTGCTGGCGGTCATAGCCTTCTTCGCCCTGTTCATGTTCCTCAAGAATGTGGGGCACCCGATATTGGAGGACAACCGCAAGGTGGTGATGATGCTGGCGCTGATACTGGTGATGTCGGCGGCCGAGGCACTGGTGGTGCGCATCAACCCCGACTGGGTGCTGCTGGTGCCGCTGTGCGTGGTGCCGATACTGATGAGGGTGTTTTTCGGGGTCAGGGTGGCGCTGTATGTGCATCTGACCACGGTGATCATTCTGGCCAACCTGGTGCCCAACTCGTTCGAGTTCATCTTCTACCAGCTGGTTACGGGCATGATGAGCATTCTGGCGGTGCGCAACCTCGAGCGGCGGAGCCAGTTTTTTGTGCTGGCGGCGGTGATTTTTGCCAGCTATTCGCTGATATACACCAGCGGGGCGCTCAGCCAGGACACCAACCTGCTGTCGCTCAACCCGAGCCGCTACCTCATCTTCTTCCTCAACGCGCTGCTCACGCTGCTGGCCTACCCGCTGATATACCTGTTTGAAAAGCTGTTCGGCATCACCACCAACCTGACCCTGATGGAGCTGTCGAGCACCAACACGCCCGCCCTGCGCGACCTTTCGCGGCGCGCACCGGGCACCTTCCAGCACTCGGTGCAGGTGGCCAACATTGCCGAGGACCTGGTGGGCGAAATAGGGGGCAACGCGCTGCTGGCCCGCGTGGGCGCGCTCTACCACGATATCGGCAAGAGTCTCAACCCATTCTACTTCACCGAGAACCAGACCTCGGACTTCAACCCGCACAGCGAGCTTGACTATGCCGAGAGCGCACAGATCATCACGGCACACGTAACCGACGGCCTCGACCTGGCGCGGAAGTACAGGCTGCCCTCGGAGGTGCAGGACTTTATCCGCACCCACCACGGCACCACCCACACGGGCTACTTCTATGCCAAGGAGTGCGAGCGGCACCCCGAGGGGGGAGTGGACGAGGCTCTGTTCACCTATCCCGGGCCGCGGCCCTACAGCCGCGAGACGGCGGTGGTGATGATTGTGGACGGAGTGGAGGCTGCCTGCCGCAGCCTCAAGCAGCACACCAAGGAGAACACCGACGCCATGGTGGACCGCCTGATCGATGCCAAGATCGCCGAGGGGCAGCTCGACCGCTGCCCGCTGACCTACGGCGACATAGCCCGCATACGCCGCATATTGAAGGAGAAGATGATGAGCATCTACCACGTCAGGGTGGAATACCCCACGGCGGGCGGCGGCGCGGCTGCCGACTGACCGGCACGGACAACAAAAACAAGACTATGGACGCAAAACAATCAAAGGGAACAATGGGAAAGAAGACGCTGGTTCATGCCGTCATGGTGGCGGTGATGGCGGTGGTGGCGTGTGTGTGCTTCTCGCCGGTGCTGGAAGGCAAGGTGGTGAACCAGGGCGACACGCAGAAGGTGGAGGCTATGGTGAAGGAAACCAAGGACTACCACGCCAAGACGGGCAACTATGCACTGTGGAACAGTTCGATGTTCAGCGGTATGCCTATCTACCAGATAGGAGGCAATCCGCCGGTGCAGAGCGTCTTTTCGCCGTTGCAGAAACTGGCTACCCTGCAGGTGTTCGGCATCGACACGGGTCGCAGCATCGGGGTGCTGTTCTTCTATCTGGTCGGGTTCTATGTGGCGCTGGCGGCGCTGGGATGCTCGCCGTGGCTGGCGCTGTTCGGCGCGCTGGCTTTCGGCATGGGAAGCTACAACATCATCATTGTCGAGGCGGGACACATCACCAAGGCCTGGGCCATGGCCATGATGGCACCCACGCTGGCCGGCATGGTGCTCTGCCTGCGGCGCAAGGAGGACAAGGCCGCGCGGTGGCGCGACTGGGTGTGGGGCGGACTGCTCTTCACCTTCGCCATAGGGCTGCAGCTGATGTGCAACCACATACAGATAACCTACTACACCATCATCGGTGCGGCGCTGCTGGGGCTGACCTATCTGGTCTATGCCGTCAAAGAGAAGCGGATGGACCAGCTCGGCATCGGAGCCGCGGTGCTGCTGGCGGGGTGTGTGCTGGCTTTCGCCTGCAACGCCCGCAATCTGATGGTGAGCCAGCAGTACACTTCGTACACCATGCGCGGAGGCAACACCATCACGGCCACCCCCGACGACCTCTACCACGACGGGGAAGTGGCTGCCCCCGAGAGCGGCAAGCAGAACGGCCTGGACATCGACTACGCCTTTGCCTGGAGCTACGGGGTGGGCGAAACCTACACCCTGCTGGTGCCGGGTGCCATGGGCGGCGGCAGCGGCGAGCCCGTGGGGCGCGAGAGCGCCTCGTTCAAGGCTTTCCGCCAGCAGCAGGTGCCCCTCTACTGGGGCGACCAGCCCTTCACCAGCGGGCCGGTCTACTTTGGGGCGGTGGTGGTGTTTCTGGCGCTGCTGGGTGCGCTGCTGGTGCGGGGCCCCGAGCGCTGGTGGCTGCTGGCCGCCACGGTGGTGGCGGTGCTGATGTCGTGGGGGCGCAATCTGATGGGCTTCAACGAGTGGCTGTTCAACCACCTGCCGATGTACAACAAGTTCCGCACACCGAGCATGAGCCTGGTGCTGGCCAATGTGTGCATGGTGCTGCTGGGGGTGCTGGGATTGAAGGAGCTCTTCTCGGCCGAGGTGGAGGCCAAGCGCAAGCGGGTGGCCCTCTATGTGTCGGGCGGAGCGGTGGCCGCAGTGGTGCTGACCGGCCTGGCGGTCAGCGGCAGTCTGGCCTACAGCGGTGCGGCCGACCAGCAGATGGCGGCGCAGTATGGCTCGCAGTGGAGCCAGATTCAGAATATCTTTATACAGGACCGTCAGGCCCTGTTTGTGAGCGACTCGTGGCGCAGCCTGCTGTTTGCAGCGTTGGCTTTTGCGGTGTTGTGGGTCTATGTGAGGGTGGCCGGCGACCGGGGTGGCAAACGGATGGCCGCCACGGCGGCAAGCCTTGTGTTGGCGGTGCTGGCGGTGGTGGACCTCTGGGGTGTGGACAGCCGCTACCTCAACGAGAAGAGCTATGTAAGCAGCCAGAAGTGGAAACTGCATCCCGACCCGTGGGACCAGGAAATCGACCGCCAGGCGGCCGCCTTCGGCGATGTGGACTACCGGGTGTTCAACCTCGCCACCAATACGTTCAACGATTCCAAGCCCGCAGCCTTCCACCACCAGGTGGGCGGCTACAGCGCGGTGAAGATGCGCCGCTATCAGGATTTGATTGATTTCTACCTGTCGCGGCACATCAACATGGGGGTGCTCAATATGCTCAACGCACGCTACATAGTGGTGCAGGGAGGGCAGGTGCAGCGCAACCCCGAGGCGCTGGGCAACTGCTGGTTTGTGGACGAGGTGAAGGAGGTGGAGGATGCCAACAGCGAGATACTGTCCCTGAACAGCCTCGACCCGGGGCGCGTGGCGGTGGTCAATACGAGCGAGTTCCCGGTGGCGATGCCTTCGGAGTTGGACAGTACGGCAACGATTGTGATGGAGCACCAGTCGCCCTACAATCCCGACTACCTGCGCTACACCACGCGCAGCACCACGCCGCAGCTGGCGGTGTTCAGCGAGGTGTACTACGAGCCCGACTGGCGAGTCTATATAGACGGGAAGCCTGCCGACTACCTGCGCGCCGACTACCTGCTCCGGGCACTGGTGGTGCCCGAGGGAGAGCATGTGGTGGAGTTCCGCAATGAGGCTCCGCTCTTCCACAAGATGAATGTGGTTACGGTGGTGGGTTCGGTGGTGCTGCTGATTCTGGCGGCGGGGGTCATTGTGCTCTATTATCGGAAAAAGAAGTCTGTGCAATGTTGAGTGCGATAATATGCACCTACAACCGTGCGCGCTACCTGCGGCCGCTGCTGGAAAGCCTGGTGGCGGGAGGCTTCGCCGACTGTGAGATAGTGCTGGTGGACAACAACAGCAGCGACAACACACGTGAAGAGTGCGACCGCTTCATGGCCGACCACCCGGAGGTGGCGATGCGCTATTGCTTCGAACCGAACCAGGGACTTTCGTTTGCACGCAACCGGGGCATAGAGGAGGCCCGGGGCGAGGTGGTGGTGTATGTGGACGACGATGCGCTGGTGAACCCCGAATATCTGGCCACCTATGCCGACTTTTTCGTCCGCCATCCCGAGGTGGATGCTGCAGGAGGCCCCATCACACCGCGCTACGACGGCTGTGAAGAACCCGGATGGATGAGCCACTACACGCGCCAGTTGGTGACGGGATGGCTCGATTTCGGCACCCGTGAACGCGAATTTCCCCGAGGCGCATTCCCCGGTGGGGGAAACGCCGCCTACAGAAAACGGGTGTTCGACGAAGTGGGGAGGTTCGACACCGCCCTCGGTCGCAAGGGCAACAGCCTGGTGGGTGCGGAAGAGAAGGACATATTCGACAAGATGACTTCGTCGGGCATGAGGTTTTTCTATCTGCCCACGGCGATTCTCTACCACCTTATCCCCCCGCACAAACTGACGCAGGACTATTTTGACCGCCTGACCTACGGAATAGGTGTGAGTGAACGCTACAGGACCCTGGGGATTGGAAAAGGGAAATATCTGGGGCGTGTGGCCGCCGAGGGAGTGAAGTGGGGGGCTACGTTGGCCCTGTGGACAAGGTTCGCCCTGGCGGGGCAGGTGCAGAAAGGGCGCAAACTGGTGGAGTTCCGCCGCAACGTCAGCCGAGGGTTGCTGGGTCGATAGAGACGAGATTGTGTTTGCGATAGGGCGGCACGGCTTCGCCGAACCATGCTTTGAGTTTGGGGTGAATGGAAGTGCCGTACCAGTCTACCTCGACATTTTCGGGGAAGGAATTGACCGAGGAGGAACAGATGGTGGCGGCACGCTCGACATCGGCTCCGAGCAGGACGAGAAGCTGCATATTGACTTTCTTGTCGTAGACGGCTACGTCGGGGAAATATTTCCGATAGTCGAAATCGTCGCGCGGGTGGAGCTTGAGAAGAAGTTGCGAGGTGTCGTAGTGGGCGAATATGGACTTGAGCAAAGTGAGGTATTCGGTGGTGGTGAGGATGCCGTCGCGCACGATGGGCTGGGTGCAGAACATGACGCGGCGGCTGTTGAGCAGGTCGATGTCGTGGCGGTCGATGTTGAAGACGTGTTTGACGAATTCGCGCTGGGGTATGCCGGCCTGTTTCCATAGAGCATGGAGAGATTGCACGTGGACAGGCTTGTTGTGGAAAATATCGCAGTGGTTCTCTTCGGTCATGTAGAACTCGCGGCACTGGGCGTTGTTGCCCCAGCCAAAGACGGCGGTGGGTCCGAAGAGAATCTGCTCAAGGTGTCCCTGCAGGGTGTGGCTGCGGCTGATTTGCCGCTGATATTCGGCAGAGGAGGTCTGCATGTTCTGAGAAATGCCCAGCGGGCCGTCGGAGAGGAGCGCATAGGGACAGCGGCCAATCAGAGGGGGGACAAAGCCGAGGTCGAATGCAAAGAGCCGAGCATGGGAGAGGTATGGATAGCGACAGCGCCGGGTGAGGCGGATGCCGACCTTTTGAAGCATACGGTGTGCGGAGGGGTGTATCCCTGTTTGTTCGACAGGGAACCAGTGTCCGGGCAGATGGGAGGCGATGTCGTGGCTGACGGCATAGCCTGTGAAGTAGGCGGTGTGGCGGGTAACAGTGTCGTAGTCGAACAGCAGGAGATATTGCAGCAAGGCATGGATAGAGGGGGTCAGGCAGGCGTGGGTAACCTCGGAGTAGGGGACCTGCAGCCGTCCGTCGGGAGACTGGAGCGCGGAGGAGCGTTTCATGGCTGAGGGTGAGTGGCGGGTGGTACCGACTGGGAGGGAAGGCGCAGCTTGCCTACGATTTTTTTGACGGTAGAGGTCTGCGTCCCAAAGCGTACGGCCTTGCGGGCATCGCGTGGAAAGAGGATTGCGCAACTGCCACGGCGCATGACGAGACAGGTGTGGTTGTCGGGAACGGAGAAGTGAGCCAGGTCGCGGGCCGGGTCGTAGGGAGTGAGCTGACGTGCACTATAGACAGGGGCAATCATCAGCATTTCCTCGCCGTCGAAGACCCGCTGGATGTCGATATACTGGCAATGGGCTTCGTAGGGGATGGTTTCGGTGTCGGCGGGTTGATATTGCATGACGTTGAAGTAAAAGTCAGGTGAAACATCATGCCGCCCGAGGTCGAGACTGTCGAAGTCGAGGCTGTCTATATAGGAAAGAGCCTGGTCGAGACGGGTTTGAAGGGATTGGGCGGAATTTTCGGTGTTGAGAGAAACCAGGTATTCCGCAAATTCGCGTACTGCCCCTTCGCCAGCTTTCAGGCTTGAGATGAACTGGCATGCGGCGGTTACGCGGGGAGAGGCATCGGCTGGACAGCCAGCGAGGCCGCCTGCCTGCCGGATGGGAAGAAGGCATTGAAGGTCGAGGTCGTCGTCGCCCATATAGGCTACGTCGGACAAGGAAGCGCCGGAACGTTGCAGGAGGGATTGGAGGCATCCAATTTTGTCGCGGATACCTTGGTAGATTGCGCTGATGCCGATTTCACGGCAACGGTGGCTGACAATATCGCTTTGGCGTGCCGTGATGACGACCGGTGTGATGCCATGTTGGGGCAGAAGCTCTTTGATGGCATAGCCGTCCTTCACGTTGAAGGCTTTGATAAGTTCGCCCTGTGGTCCCATGTAGATTTTGCCGTCGGTCAGCGTACCGTCGACATCTATGACAAGATACTTAATCATTGCAGCATCGTTTGGTTGATTTCACAATGGATCCGTTACTCTTGTCAGACAAAATGGGTGCAGCGTTCGGATGTCTGAATCTTCTCATTGGTATTTAGATGGTGTGAGGAAAACTATGTTGAGGCCTTCGTTCGACATGCGGCTGAGGAAGCTTTTGTAGTAATGGTTGCGGCGTGTAACCTGTTCACTGTTGAATGGATGCCTCATGGTGGGGTCGGCATAATTCTCGTTGATGTCTATTGAAAAACCGTCCATGCCTGCCAGATATATTGTGTTGATGCCGCAAGTTCGGAGTAGATTGATTGCGATAACGGAGGCTGAATCGTGTGTGGCGTGTTCGTCGATTTCTATCCAGTTGCTGTAGTTGAGGATGACCACTTTCCCCCTTGTACCTTTGGATAGGTTCGACGTGGTGATGACATGCAGACCTTGTTCTATTGATTCGTACAGCGTCTCCTGACGAGTGGCAAGGATATAGTCGGGATTGAAACCTTTCGACATATTAAGGCCGATGCTGATGATGTTGTCGTGCCGCATAGTGTCAAGGATGGCATCTTTGTAATCGAGGATGGACTTCCCAGGGGCGATTAAAAGCACTTCTTTGTCTTTCAGTGCCTCTTTCAGTTCGGATACGGCTTCGCTGTCGTCGACCGATATGGTTTCATTGTACTTTCTGTAAAGTTCTTCGGCGTAGGCTTTATCAAACGAGATTTTCTTCTCTTCTGCAATCATGCCCAATAATTCGCCCACTTGGTCGATGGGAAGCATATGCTTGTTGTAGAAGTGGGAAGCATAGCTTGGAGTGCAGTGGTTGGCCGACGAGAGATAGTATTCAGGTGCGTAGCCCCAATAGTATTCGGAGTGGAGTTGGTTGATTACTTTGTCGATAACTTCCAGCAAAGGCCGTGTGTCGTAGTGTTTCCCGTAGTAAAGATTGAGGTGCTCAAGGAGTAATTCAGTGTTGAGGTTGCCTGCCCCTTTTCCCATGCCCATGATAGAGCAGTCGAGTATGATATTTCTATTGGTGGGGAATTGGAGCATGGCGCAGGCATTGGAATAGGACATTTGCAAGTTGTTGTGGGAGTGGTAGCCAAGCGTGATGTCGGGGTTGAGGTTGTGATCGACGAGGTTGAGGATCCGGCTCATGTCGTTGGGACGCATCTCGCCGAAACTGTCAACGATATAAAAACCTTCAGTGTCGGGAAGCTCTTTGTTGACCAATTCAATGAGCCCTATTAGTTCGCGGTCGGTGTAGCGTAGGGTAATCATTGGCTGGATGAAGAGTTTATAGCCCTTGTTGATAATGGAACGGCCGATATTGGAAATGTGCGCCATGTCTTTCTTGTGGAAAGCTACGCGGATGCCGTCAATAGAGTCGGGTTGCCGTGGGGGAAGGTTGTCGGGTGAGTACTTGCCGTAGTCCATCATGGCCACATACAAGATATCTGGTTTCTTCTGGATAAGCAACTCTCGGCTGATAGATTGTGTGTTGTCCCATTGTGTGCGGCCCGACGGGGTTCCGTTCTTTTGGTCAAGGTAGCCCAGTTCAATTATATCGGTGTGGGCTGCCTCTTGGGCGGCCAGTATCCGTTTCATGTAAGTCTGGCCGAAATTGAAATTGTTGACGCAACCTCCATCGCGAAGCGTTACGTCCAAAACCTTGATGCTATTCATAATGACAATATGGGTGAGGGTTAGTTGATGAGGCTTTCGGCCAGTTTGAAATCGTCTTCGGTGTTAATGTCTACCGCTTCGCGGCTCGACACCTCTTTGATGTAGGGGGTTAGACCTACGCGCCGGTGGAGTTTTTTGAATACCTCTTTGGTGAATACATACACGCCGGAAGTTTCCCTGTAGACGGGTTTTAGGTCTTGGCTACGGGGCAGGTTGGTGGCATCGAAATTCAGCGGCTGGCCGTCCTGCCATAGAAAGTCCTGTATCTTGACAGCGCAGAAAGCAGAGTCGTGCTTCCCGCTGACAACGGCATTGAGGCATTCCCGTATGGTATCGGTGCTGACGAAAGGAGCCGTTGCATGATCGAATACGTAGATATCGGCATCGCATTCTACCATGAAACTGCTGAATATCTGGCTGAAATTGGATGTGGCCAAATCGAGGTGAGCGGGTCGTTTCAGAAACGTTGTGCCGCTCGGCAGAAAGGGTCTGACAGCATCGTCGCTGCAGTAGACGTTCACGCTTTCTATCTCTTTTACAGAAAGAAGCGCTTCCAATTGGTATTGCAAGAGCGGTTTCCCTCCGAGTGGCCTGAGGTTCTTTCCTGGACACCGTTCGTTCTGCAACTTGATGGGCATTATGGCTGTTATCTTCATTTTCTTCTGTTTGCTTTTCCGTGTAGGGTGGAGTGGTGATGTCTTTTTCTCTATAATATTGTTGCTATAGGCAGGCGAACGAGTCGATCAGTCCGCAGGGATTCCCCTCGGGGTCGAGGACAACCAGCGTGTGGATGCTGTTTTGCCGCATCATCTCGGAGGCGTGCGACAGGCTTTCCTGCGCTCCGATGGTCTTTGGCTTCCGGCTCATGATGTCGGCCACTGTGAGCGAAAAGAACCGCTCCTGGTAGTTCTGCATCGCGCGCCGCACGTCGCCGTCGGTTACCACGCCCACCATCCTTCCCCCCTCCATCACGATGGCGAAGCCTTGCTTGGCTCGGCTTATCTCGATTATGGTGTCGCTCACCTTGTCGTCAGGTTTGGCAAAGGGCAGGTCGGAGGTAACCATGTAGTCTTCCACCCTTGAGAGCAGGCGTTTGCCCAGGCTGCCGCCGGGGTGGTATTGGGCGAAATCGCCGGGTTTGAAGTTGCGCTTCTTGATGAGGGCACATGCCAGCGCGTCGCCCATAGCCAGGGTGGCAGTGGTCGACGAGGTGGGGGCCAGCCCCAGGGGGTCGGCTTCGCGGCCGACGGCGATGTTGAGGTGGCACACCGAAAGGCGGGCCAGCGGAGAGCGGGCATTGCTGCTCATGCCTATGATGGGAATGCCGCGTCGCTTCAGCAGGGGAAGGAATCGCAGCAGCTCGTCGGTCATGCCGCTATACGAGATGGCCAGCACCACGTCCCCTTTCTGTATCATGCCGAGGTCGCCGTGGTATGCGTCAAGCGGATTGACGAAGAATGAAGGTGTCCCGGTCGATGCCAGGGTGGCGGCTATCTTGCTTCCTATGTGGCCGCTTTTGCCTACGCCGGTAACGATGAACTTGCCCTGGCAGTGGTATGTCAGTTCCACGGCCTGTTCAAATTCGGGGCCTATGTGGGGCAGCAGGTCGAGAATGGCCTGCGCCTCGTCGCGCAGGCAGGCTTTGCCTGTCTCTATGATGTCTTGTTCCATAAGGATTACGACTGTCTGGTTGTCAGTTGTTCAATAAGCCCGTCCAGCTGGTCCAGCGGCAGCATGTTGGGGCCGTCGCTGAGGGCGCGGTCGGGGTCGGGGTGCACCTCAAAGAAGTAGCCTGTGGCACCGAATGCTTTGGCGGCCATCGCCATGGCCGGCACAAAACGGCGGTCGCCGCCCGTCTTGCCGCCTGCCGCCCCTGGCCGTTGCACGCTGTGGGTGCAGTCCATGACGACTGTCGGCACGATGTCCAGCATATCGGCTATGTTGCGGAAGTCTACCACCAGGTTGTTGTAGCCGAAGCTGTTGCCTCGCTCGGTGAGCCACACCTCGCGGGCTCCGCTCTCCAGCGCTTTCTCCACGGGGTAGCGCATGTCGGCTCCGCTGAGGAACTGGGCTTTCTTGATGTTCACTGTCCGGCCCGTCCGGGCGGCAGCCACCAGCAGGTCGGTCTGGCGGCAGAGGAAAGCCGGTATCTGCAGCACGTCGGCCACCTCGGCGGCCGGTGCGGCCTGCCACGCCTCATGTATGTCGGTCAGCACCCGCAGGCCGTGCTTGGCTTTCACCTCCGCCAGCATTGCCAGCCCTTTCTCCAGACCCGGTCCCCGAAACGAGTGCAGCGAGGTGCGGTTGGCCTTGTCGAACGAGGCTTTGAAGATGATGTCCACTCCCGGTCGCCGGTTGATGCGCACCAGTTCGGCGGCCACCGTGTCGAGCAGTGCTGCGTTCTCTATCACGCACGGTCCTGCTATGAATACGGGTCTATCCATGTTGTGTTATCTCGTGCTCCGCCCTCCGCAGGTCGTCGGGCGTGGTTACTTTGAAGTTTCTCGTCTCGCCCTCCACCACGTGTATCTTTGCCTCCGGCATGTAGCGGCGCACCACTCCGCAGTCGTCGGTGGCGGCGAATCGCGGGTCTTGCAGCGCCCGCTGGTAGGCGTCGCGTATCAGCGGCAGGCGGAAGGCCTGCGGTGTCTGTGCCAGCCACATGGTCCGGCGTTCGGGTATGCGCACCGCCACGTGTGTGGCTTCATAGCCTTCCAGCTCGGTCCGTACCTCCCACACGGTGTCGGTGCTCGGCATGCCCACGCCCACGGCCTCGTGCCTCTCCAATGCCTCTGCCACGCGCCCCACCACTGCCGCCGACACCAGCGGCCGCGCCGCGTCGTGGAACAGCAGGTTGGTCTCGTCGTCGCAGTCTATGTAGGCCATGATGGCATTGAGCGAAGAAAGGTAGCGCTCCGCTCCGCCGTCAATCGTTCGCGACAGTTTCTGCCATCGGTTGCGGGCGGCTATGGCCTCCATCTCGTCCCGCCAGCCGGGGTGCACCACCACCGCCACCTCGCTGATGGCAGGGTGGGAGTCGAAAGTGTCTATCGCATACTCGATCACCCTCCGTCCCGCCAGCGGCAGAAACTGCTTGGGTACATCCGTGCCCATGCGGCTGCCGGTGCCTCCGGCCAGCACTATGGCAATGTTCTTCATCTCGGCCGCCGGTATATCAGGGCGAACAGCCCGCCCCACAGCACCACCGCGCCCGCTTGCAGCCACCATTCGGTGCCCACCAGCGGAGCCGTGGGCAGCAGCAAGGCTTTCAGCAGGTAGTACACCCCCTTGCCGGCCACCGCCGCTGCAAGCACCGCCGTCATGGGGCTCCACTTGCGCTGCAGCCCCCCGAACACGGCGGCCACCGTGGCCAGCTCGGCAGCCATACATACCGCCTTCGCCGCAGTGGGCATCCCTACCGCCAGCCAGCTCACCGCAGGCAGCAGCACCGCCAGCAGCAAGCCGTTGCGCCAGTCTTTCCCGGCCACCATTCCGGCCAGCATCAGCGCCAGCATCGGGTTCAGCTTGTAGAGCGGCAGTGCCAGTGCGTGCGATGCCGCCGGTATCAGGCAGGCCAACGCCAGCAGCACTGCATCGGCGCCCACTGTCGCCAGTGGCTTCCATGTCCTTGTGGTCATTCCGGTTTTATCCATATCGTAAAGCGTATTCTTTAGGTTTTCAATATGCAAAAATACACTTTTTTCCCCATCTGTGAAAATAAATTGTGCAATACTGCGTTTTCCAACCGTGTAGGCCACACAGGCACTGCGCCTTTGCACCCATATAGACACAGAAAAACCACCAACCGATGAAAAAGCAGATACTCCTCTTCGCAGCCGCATCCCTCCTGGCTTTCTGCAGCGCCACTGCCCAGAACCAGGTCGACAAGCAGGGCCGCCGCCAGGGCCACTGGCTCCGCACCGACAAGGACGGCTCCAAAATTTTCGAGGGCACCTTCAAGGACGGCCTCGAAACCGGCACCTTCACCTACTACTATGGCGACGGCACCGTCCGCATCCGCAACACCTACACCACCCCCGGCAAGGTGTGCACCCACGAGGCCTACGACGAGCAGGGCCGGCTCCTCGCCCGCGGTACCTACAACCAGCGCAACCGCGACGGCCAATGGCAGTTCTTCGCCCCCGACGGCCGCCTGGTCAAGGAGGCCTCCTACCGCATGGGGGTCAAGGAGGGTCTCCACGTCGTCTACACCGCCTCCGGCGACACTGCCGAGGCAACCCACTGGCTCGACGGCCACCGCCACGGCCGCTGGTGGAAGCGCGTGGGCGACCGCGGCTACATCGCCGGCACCTACGACCACGGCGGCCTCGAAGGCGTCCTGGTGCAATACGACGACAGCGGCCTCCTCGTCCGCCGCAGCCACTACCACGACGGCTTCAAGCACGGCTCCACCCA
>ERZ842401.5654-NODE-5654-length-13738-cov-4.880070_pt1 | contig 13738 bp, 14 predicted proteins | sample MGYA00521270_ERZ842401 | MGnify/ENA primary metagenome ERZ842401 (study PRJEB31892, sample SAMEA3878208) | bioreactor metagenome | biome: Moose rumen | place: Sweden | collected 2011-10 | study: EMG produced TPA metagenomics assembly of the PRJEB12797 data set... | reverse complement strand
TGATGGCACGAGGCACTTCCTGTATCTCGTCCAATATCAGGAGGGTCTTGCCAGGGGTGATGGTACACTGTTCCATCAACTCAATCTCCCTGATGATTCGCCGCACATCGAAATCATATTCAAAGATGGCAGCATAGTGGCTGCTCGACTCCAAGTTGACATAGCACATGCTGTCGAAATAGTTCTGGCCAAACTCCTTCAACGTGTGCGTTTTACCACACTGCCGCACTCCTGTGACGAGTAATGGCTTACGCCTCGAATAGTCTCGCCACTTCACTAACTCTTTGAGAAAATCACGTTTCATACTTTGTATTTTACAAAAATCATACTACTTTTGACTATTCTAATAACGTTTTTGGCACGACTTTTATTGTGTCTTCTTGCAAAATTGGCATCAGTTTACTTGTACATAAGACCCTAAAAATTCCTTACTATACTCCATATTTTTCAGCAAATTTGTGGAGTATGGTCGCAAATTTACATACAAGTTGGGAGAAAAGCAAGTTATTTCCGCTTTACCTTACAGAGATACTCCAATATACGTTACCTCTCCAAACCTTCCGTTAAGAACCTCCTGAGATGAAGATGGGTTATGCCATTGTCATCAGACTTGGTAACCAATGGTGTCATAGAGATGACATATTTGGGATAGTTGTCCTTGATGGCACGAAGATTACCAAACTCACGCTCATACGTGTTATCGTCGGCTATGATATAAGAAGCCTGCACATAGATCCTTTCGCCTTTTGGCTTTGTGCAGACAAAATCAATTTCGCCAGCCCGAAGTTGTCCGACCATCACTTCATAGCCCAGACGGACAAGGTGATTATAGATGATGTTCTCTATCACCTTCTCAATGTCTCTCTCACGCGAACCGCCTACAAGAGCATTACGAATACCATGATCTTCAAAGTAGAATTTATCATTGCTCTCAAATATCTTCCGTCCGTGAATGTCATACCTGTTCACCTTGTGAATCATGTATGATTCGCACAGATACTTAGCATAATTGATAATGGCAGTGGAGGTGATGTTCTCCCCTTGCGACCGCATATACTTTGCTATGCTGTTGGCAGAAATGATTTTCCCTGCATTGTCAGCAAGGAAATGTACAAGGTTTTCCAGAAAAGCCACATTACGGATATTATTCCGCTTGATAACATCCTTCAGCAGTACGGTGCTATAGACATCCATCTGGTACTCTCTGGCATCCTGTTCATCAAGCCCTATCTTTTTCAAACCAGGTAATCCACCAAACTGAATATACTTTGCCAACGTATCATCGCTGTTGGGCAGGTTATGAAACTCCATGAATTCCTCATAGCTTAGTGCCTGGACATAGACTTCTTTGTAGCGACCACCTATTTTGTTGGCCAAATCCCCACTAAGCATGTTGGAGTTTGAGCCTGTTACAATGATTTCAATATCAGGCTCCTCATAATAACTGCGAATACTGTTTTCAAAACCTTCTATATCCTGAACTTCATCTATCAAGATGTAGTTGGTCTTTGTCTTGTCTCGCCGTTCATCAATATAGGCATTCAAGTCCCGGTCGGTCTGAATGTCGGCAAACTCATGTTTCTCTTTGTCAATGAAGATAATGTTTGCATGGGCATCTTCTGCCACCTTATCCCTAAAGAGGCGTAGGGTGTAGCTCTTTCCCACACGACGTTGACCGACTATGATAATGATAGTGTCCTTACCAAGATGCTTCGTTATCTTGTCAAGATAACTTTGTCTAACGACTGCTTTCATATCTTTTATAGATGAAATTTGCTACAAAGATAATAATTTTATCTTTTATAAAAGACAAAATCCAACCCAAAAGGGAGGGCCGGCATAGTCCGCAAGAGACTAAATTGCGTGATTCCATCGTTATTGATACTTCTGGAAATTATACTTTTCCCGGAGAGCAGCCTTTGTATCTTCATCCTGATGGGTGAAGAATGCTTTCCAACCGGGGCACCAGTTAATGTGCCAACGCCAGAAGCGGCCTTTTAGGGATTTGGGGCTCTTGTCGTAGGATGCGCGGAACTTGCAGTTCTCGCAACGGAATGTGGTGTCTGCCATATTATGTTTTTTGGGTTAATTAAACATCTCTTTTGCAAAGCGGAAGAGGGATTGTCAGGTTGAAACGGTGACCTGGCCGTTGTCGCAGAGGGTGACATAGTCTCCTTCATAGATGGTGACGGGCCCGTCAGGTGTCATGAGTGAGAGCATGGAAAAGCCCATGCAGAAATATGGGGCCATGAGTCTGTCGCCGAGTAAAGCCTTGAGTTCTCCATAGTTGGTTCCGGTATATTGAACACGTGTCATAGTCCGAGTTGAGCCAAAAAGTGCTGGAAAATATCTGGACGGCAGGCCAAAGGGAATACCAGGCCATAGACTGCTCCCCAGAAATGGGCGGAATGGCCAATATTGTCTCTGTTCTGCTTTGCCATATACCAGCAGTACAGAAGGTACAGCGGCGCAAAGATGTAGCCCGGAACAGGAATGGGAATCAGGTAGATATAGATGCCCATCTTTGGCTCAAACAGGATGCTGGCAAACAATATGGCCGAAACGGCTCCGGATGCCCCTACTGCGTTGTAGTTGTAGTTGTTACGGAACTTGAACAGATCCCACAGAGAAGAAACTGCAATGGCAGATACATAAAGCAGAACATACAGGACAACCCCCGCCACATTGCCGAAGGCCAGAGCAAAATATTGTTCCACCACCCCGCCGAAGAAGAACAGGGTGAGCATGTTGAACAACAGATGCCCCCATCCTCCGTGGACAACTCCGTAAGTGAACAGCCTGTACCATTCTTTTCTGTACCACACGCCGTATGCGTTGAACATCAGCTTATTTGAGTTCAATGCTCCTGTAAAGCACAGAATGCTCAGCAGGCAGGTAGCGGCTATGATGATTACTGTAACCATTGCAAGTCCAAATTTACACATTTTAATCTGCCGTGGCCGGAATTTATGTAAATTTGTGTGTTGCTATGCTTTAAATTTATGAAAGTCTGTGTAATAGGCGGAATATGAACAAATACCTGGATTTATCGCCCGAAGTGGCAAAGGCCTTAAATGAGGGCAAACCGGTGGTAGCCCTTGAATCTACCATAATCTCTCACGGAATGCCCTATCCTCAGAATGTAGAAACCGCTCTGCGCGTAGAGCAGACCATAAGGGAAAACGGAGCAGTTCCAGCCACCATAGCCATCATCGGCGGGCGGCTGAAAGCAGGTCTTACTGCGGAGGAAATAGAGTATCTGGGCAAGAAAGGCCGCTCCGTTGCAAAGGCTTCCAGACGAGACCTTCCCATACTGGTTTCCAAGAAACAGGACGGAGCAACCACCGTAACCACCACCATGATCATAGCCTCAATGGCCGGAATCAGGGTGTTTGCCACAGGCGGCATAGGCGGAGTTCACCGCGGAGCTCAAACTACAATGGACATATCGGCCGATCTGGAAGAACTTGCAAAAACTCCGGTCATGGTAATCTGCGCCGGAGCCAAGAGTATATTGGATCTGGGTCTTACTTTGGAATATCTTGAAACCAAGGGAGTTCCGGTCATAGGCTACGGCACGGACGAACTCCCTGCATTCTACACACGCCACAGCGGATTCAAGATTGATTACAGGATAGACACTCCGCAGGAACTGGCCTCTGCGTTCCGCACAAAAATGGAAATGAACCTCCAGGGAGGCATGCTGGTAACCAACCCCATACCGGAAGAATACTCAATGGATCCTCAGCGGATAAATGCCGCAATAGATCAGGCCATTGCAGAATGTAACGCAAAGGGCATCAAAGGAAAAGACACAACGCCGTTTCTGCTGGAGCGCATCAAAGACATTACCGGAGGAGATTCCCTTGAGTCCAACATCCAGCTGTTGCTCAACAATGCAACTCTTGCGGCAAAAACCGCAGCCCTGCTATGACAGCAGTGTTTTATTTTATCAAATCGGTACCTCAGCGGAGCGGAAGGAACTGAAACAAGTTCCGCAAATTTCCTTAACTTTTCTACATCTGTGCGTCTAACATACGGAGTATGGCAAAAAGCTTTGACATAGAACTTGCAGAACTGAGGCCAAAGGTACTTGCCCTCACCCGCAGATTTTTCAGTTCCGCCCATCTGCCTTCAGACCCGGAGGACATTGTGCAGGATGTTCTGCTGAGCCTCTGGAGGGCAAAGCAGAACGGAACAGAGGTCAGGAACGCCGAAGCTTGGGCTGTCAGGGCAACCAAGAATGCCTGCATATCTGTCTGGCGCAAGAAAAGTACTTCAGCGTTTTCCAGGCTTACGCCGGCGGACGAAAGTAGCGGAAGTCTGGTGTCAGGCAGCTCCGCCCTGGACAGGATAAGGGAATCGGAAGCCTCAGCGATTCTGCAAAGAACCATGAAAGGTTTTTCTGACGGAACCATCAGACTGCTCAGGTTAAAGGCATCGGGGCTGTCGCTGGATGAGATTTCAGCCATAACCGGAAGAAGCAAGGGCAGTGTGAAAAGTTCAATTTCCGCAGCCCGCAAAGCACTGATACAAAGCCTTGAATGAAGCTAAAAAAATAACTGATTAAGCTAAAAAAAATACAAAACCACGATTAGGCTAAAACAAAAGAGTAAATAGAATAACACAACACCGTTATGGCACCTTACGATAACATAGACAGAAAAGCTCTCATACAGAGGTATCTGAATGCAGAAACTTCCGTGGAAGAAGAGCGCCTTCTTGCTGAGTCTTTTGAAGGGAACCCGCCGCAGGATAAAGAAGAAGAGAGGGTTGCGTCAATCATTTCTTTTTCACAAAACTTCTTTGAGAGTCAATCATCGGAAGAAGCCGTTGCCGGAGGGGAAGCCGCCGAGGAGTTTGACCGGATTGTCAGCCAGGACAACAACACACAAAGAGCCGGGAAGCGCAACAGGATCCTGGTTTGGAGTCTTTCACTATCAGGGCTTGCGGCAGCGGTTGCGCTGTTTTTCTTGCTTCACACAAAACCGGCTGCGCCTCAAGCAGACAACGGTAAGGACCTGATTCAGCAGATACAGCATATGCAGATAATTTCCCAGCTGAGCCTTGAAGAGGCGGACAAATGCGAATTCCACCCTATTGAGGGAGGATACGTGATGACAGCCTACTTCCCCGACGGGAATACATCATCCTACATACTTGTCGCCGAGGAAGAAGGGAACACCTATTCCCTTCTCAGCCTGAACCAATGACAGGTCTGGGCACAAACTCTTCATCCATCGTTCAACACCACAAAGAAACAATTAAAAACTCCTGAAGATTATGAAAACAAGACTTCATAAGTTGCTTTTAGCCACTTTCTTCTGCCTGGTGGGCATTGGTGCCTATAGCCAGAAAACCATGTACATAATAGACTCTGAGGTTGTAAATTTCAATGGCCAGCAGCTCAAAGGAAAACTCATCAAGAATTACATCATCCAGACCATTGGAACCGGAAAAGATGCTACAACCTTGCATATCATAACAACAAACAGCAATCCAAGCCAGTACCATATTGCAAATATCGGGGGAAATTACAAAATAACAGCTGATGGCTATAACATGGACAATATGGGCCGCGATTCTGCCAATTTAATCACTATGCGCATCAAGGATCCGGATAATCCTGACAGGACCATAATCATCAAACATTCCGGTTTCAACGACACATCAAGAACCGCTGTATTCAATATCACGAACAAGAACCCGGAACAAAACGTAAAGTATGTCATTGACGGAAAATTATACAACGATATAACTGCTCTTAAAAGCCTTAGCCCATCCGCAATAAGAAGAATTGCTATTTACAAAGAAGGTTCACCCGAACAGCTCAAGTACGGGAAAGGCTTTGCAGTCATAGCCATAGACACAAAACCCTCAAAGTCCAAGTAAGAGCAGCTGGCTGTGCTTTATCGCTGTTTTAGTTTTAGTTTTATTTATCTTTGCTTTGCTTTAACCGTATGAAAAAATATATCGGAGCAATCATATTTTTACTGTTGTTTGCCTTGTCTGCCAAGGCTCAGGTATTCATTTTCAACGAAGATATGTTTGCCAGAAGGATGGGCACAATAAAAGTGAAAGTCATTGATTCACTGACCAGTGAACCTATATCTTACGCTTCTGTATATATTGTGCCGGCAAAAGACACCACTATTACGAATTTCATACTGTCCGACACTGCCGGAGTTGCTACCTTGAAGGAGGTTCCTTTCGGAAATTATGTCTTCCATATTGAGATGATGGGTTACAAGCATTACTCAAAGGAGAGGTATTTCAAGGAAGACCAGATGGATTTGGGCACCATCAAGCTCAAGTTGGATGAGAATTATCTCTCAGCGATTACCGTGAGCGAAGTAGGCAATCCTATAGTGATGAAACAGGACACGATAGAATTCAACGCCTCGTCTTTCAGGGTTGGCACCAATGCCATGCTCAGAGACCTGATAAAGAGGATGCCGGGTATGGAAATCACTGAGGAGGGCAAGGTCAAGTTCAACGGGGAATTGATTGACAAGCTTACCGTTGGAGGACGCACCTTCTTCTTCAACGACCAGAGCATTGCCCTGAACAACCTTCCGGCTGCTGTAGTTGACAAAATCCGCGTGATAGACAGAGAGTCAGAGCAGACAAGGAATACCGGCATCCAGGACGGAAACCGCGAGAAGATTCTGGACGTGGGGCTTAAGAAAGAGTACGAGGATGGCTGGTTCGGAAATGTGAATCTCAAGGGCGGAACCACCATTGATGGCAAAAAGGGCGACGAGCCTCTGAGAGATAATCGCGGAGCATTGTACAGCGCATACGCCCTGGCTGCAGCCTACAACAAGAAAGACCAGGTGACCGTAATTGCCAATGGAATGAATGTCAGCGACTCCGGTGAGACAACTTTTGTAGTAAGCGGCGATGGTGACGCTGATTTAACAGTTGCTGCCACCCAGGGTCTTTCGTCTGCCGCCCAGTTGGGAGTCAATGTCAATACGTCAAGAATAAAGGATGTAGAAACAACGGTAAGCGGAAATTACAAATACACCGATACTGAATCCGGATCCAGACGGTTGAGGACTACCTATCAGGAAGGCGGAAACCTGTTGTTTTCATCAGAAAATTCCGGAAGGTCCTTCGGTAACGGTGCAACTGCGACACTCGAGATGAGGAAAGAGAAAGGCAAGGTATGGTTCTCCTTTGTTCCTCGATTCAGTTTCGGTAAAACGGATTCTTACAGTAACTCCTCTTCAGAAACTTCAAGAGAAAAAACTCTTATAAACCAGTCCGAAAGCCATTCGCGCAACCATTCTCTCAGCAGAACCGGAAATCTAAGCACAGGCTTTTCAATCAGGGATTTAGGCGGAAAGACAGGACGTATATTCCATTTTAACATCAACCTCAATATCAGCAACAACGACGGACGCAGCAATGAGCAGACTATCCTGAAAACCTCAACCGGAGAAGAAGACCGCACAATGCGTTATGAATCTAATTCTTCTTCATACAACTTGCTGAGTTTAATGAGATTTACAGAACCTGTTTCCGACAAAGTAACTCTTGCAGCGCTGGCCACTGTCAGGTATTCAGAATCTGAAAGCACAAGAGACGCATTTGATGCAGGCGGTTTTAACGCCTATTATTCGGTGGAGAACAAGACCCATTACATTAACCAGAAGTATGATGCCACACTCCAGTACAAATTTGGGAAACAAAACTATATAACATTCGGGGTCACTGCCAACGGAACCCTCAACAGGCTTATCTCACAAAGTTTCAACGTCAAGGACACTACCGGTAAAGGAGAGTGGAAATGGTATGTGGCTCCAACCCTGCAGGCTCTGATTTCAGATGGAACAAACCGCATTCAATTCACTGTTTCAGGCCATACCAACAAGCCGAGCAGCAGCCTTATGGTTCCGGCCCTGAATATCAGCAACCCGTCGCACCTGAAACTCGGCAACATCTACCTTAAGCCCTATTCTTCCGCCATGATGAACATTTATTGGACCCGCAATAACAAACAGAAATTCACAAACCTGATGGTCCTATTGACTGGAACCGTCAAAAACAAAGCCATCAGCAACGCTCTATGGTATGATCCTGACGGAATCCTGTACTATATTCCGGTAAATTCCAAGAATCCTGAGCTGGTGGCACAACTGTCGGCTAACTACACAACTCCCCTGGGCCCCCAAAAAATATGGTGGCTGAGCCTTCACGCAGGAACGTCTTATAGTTTTTCTTCCAGTTTTCAGTCCACGGGAATCCTTACGGCTCTTGACAGGGAAGCCTTTGACTACACCGAATTCATGGCAGACTTCTGGGGAGACAGCAAGGGCAACCGCTTCTACGGCGGAATGAGCGGCTTCAGAAAGAGCCAGACCAAGGTCTTTACTCCAAACGGAGGTTTCAATATCGTATACAAACAGAATCAATTAACTTTATCCGCCAGTGCCTCTGCCAATGGAAGGATATCACGCTATTCTCTGGACAAGAGGGCTAACTCAAACACTCTTACTACAAGGATAGGTTTGGAAGGCACATACACAACAAAACACGAGTTTGAGTTCACTTCAGAAATAGACTATGTCCATTACAAGGGTTATGCTAACGGATACGGCAAGCCGGAATGGCAGTGGAATGCTCAAATATCCAAGAACATAGGGGCCTTCAACCTCAGTGTCAAGATGATTGACATACTGAACCAGACCCGCAGCCTCAGCCATACTGAAGCAGCAAACTATGTAGAAGACTCCTACAGGCTGGTAATGGGCCGCTATATACTCTTTGGCATAAAATGGAACTTCGGCAAGATGAACGCCGTAAATAGCAGGAGAGCCCAGAAAGCCGCATTCAGCATCTTTTAACAACCAAGCGATGAAAATTTCTAAATACAGATTGATTTTCCTGCTGCCAGCCATAGTTGGCTGTGCGGCTGCATCGTACGCCCAAAAACAAACCAGACAAGACGTTACAGAAGAAACAATTGAGGAACTGATGGCAAATATGTCTGTAAGGGAAAAGGTTACCCAACTTTTCATCTTTGACATCTACCCCAATCCAAGCAATTCAAGAAGAGCTTTTGAAGACTCGCTGGTAAGGCATTATGGGGCCGGAGGTATCATTGTCATGGACGGCTCCGTATATGATCTGGCAGAAAGGATGAATTACCTGAGTTCAATCTCCCAAATTCCTATGCTCTACACCATAGATGCAGAATGGGGCGCTGCAATGAGGTTTGAAGAATACCTTAAATACCCCAAGCAGGAAAGGCTGGGGAAGCTCCCTGATGCAGAAAAACTGGTTTACAGCATGGGGCGGAACATAGGCCGTGAACTCAAGGACCTTGGCTTTGCCGTAAACTTTGCACCGGTTGTAGATATAAGCCCCGACAACGATTTTGTTAGGCAGAACAAAGCCAAGACCGCCATAGCCCCCCGTTCCTTCGGAAGTAATCCGCAAAGAGTTGCAGCCCTGGCTTCTGCATATCTGAACGGGATGAAAAAAGAGGGAGTGCTGGGGTGCGGAAAGCATTATCCAGGGCTCGGCGATACCTATATAGACAGCCATGATCAGATGCCTGTGATAGACCATTCTCTGACAATGATGGACAGCGTGGATCTGGTGCCTTACAGCAGACTTATAAAAGAAGGGCTGGGGATGATTATGGTTGCACATGTAAGCAACCCCAACATAGACCCCAGCGGCCTTCCGATGTCTATTTCCGGGCCCTGCATAGACGGCCTGCTCAGAGGCCGCCAGAACTACAACGGTATCATAATCACAGACGCCATAGTAATGAAGGGCGTATCTGAGGGCAGAGATCCTGTGGATGTAACAGTTCAGGCCTACCGCAGCGGTTCCGACATACTTCTTATGCCCATAGACATAACCGGCGCCATAGAAGCCATTACAGACTCCGTTGAACGAGGCGTTTTTTCTCTGGACGAGCTCAATATGAAAGTCCGCAGAGTATTGGCTTTCAAGGCAGAAGCAGGCCTGTTCAGCCCCTCTTTCAAAACCTCCCCTTCCATTGCAGCCGGAACCTTTGAAACCACTCAGGCCCTCAGGCAATATCTGGAAAAGAAGGTCCGCCAGGCTCATCGCAGAGATTCCCGTCTGATCCGCAGAATGGAAAGAAGCGAACGGAAAGCCGAGCGCAGGAGAGAAACTCCCCAGCAGATGGAACGCTCTACCATGATAGGAATAGGAGCCGGAATATCTCTGCCCTAAAACACCTAAAAATCAACCTCGGCGATTCTCAGACCTTCGGAATCTGAAGATATTGCTTGAGAGTTTCAACATACTCGGCGAAAGCATTGCGCCCTTTGTCGGTCACGCGGCAGAGAGTGCAGGTTTTCTTTCCCTTGAAGGTCTTCTCCACCTCTATGTAGCCCGCTGCGGAGAGCTTGTCGAGCTGCACGCTCAAGTTCCCGGCTGTGGCTCCGGTCTGAGACTTGATGTAAACGAAGTCTGCTTCATTCACCCCAATCAGTATGCTCATCACCGCAAGCCTCAGCTCCGAATGGAGCAGAGGATCCAGCGGCTTGAACGTTTTCTGTTTCTCTTCCATAACACTTTGCTTTTAGCGTTATTCCTCTATTGTCAGTCAGGCTGCCAGATTGTTGTTTCTGACCTTTCCCTGAAGAATAAGTCCTGGAACTACAAGTCCTAAGACACCCAGAACTGCAAATACCAGAATCTGTGCGGGCCCGTGTACAACCAGGGCTATAACTACAGAGATTGCAGTAGCAACAACAAGGCAGGCAACAACGGACTTCATCTTCATGACGACTCCGGAGATAACTCCGCAAAGTCCCATCATCAATGTGATTACCAGAGTAAGGTCCACGCTGATGCTGGCTTCCGGATAACAAGCTCTCATTATAAAGTATGCAACCCAGATTAAAAGATAGAATCCTGTTGTAAATAATCCAAACCACATCCAGGTCTTGCCCAGAATCCTGGACACTTCATTCTTAGGAGTCTTCTCACTGTTCTGTGACAAGAATATTGTGCAGATAAAACCTATGATACTCATCGCGAACCAGAGAAGATTCCAGAGTGGACTGCCGGTCTTTGACCAGAGGAAGTAAATGATTACAGAAGTTACAGCTACCAAGCATCCCCAAAGGATAAGAGGTCTGCCGGAATTCTTGGCTATTGACATTCTGCTGCGCTCCATTGTCTCTGCGATTATCTTCAGAGAGCTTTCGGTTGTAAGGTTCTTGGTTTCCATTGTAAAATCTTTTAACATTGTTTAACATTTTTTTGTCTTTCTGCCCCCCGATTGCGCACTCGTTCAGCATCAAAACCACTGCAAATGTAAAGCGGTTTATGTTATAAACCAAATTATTTTATAAATTATTTGCAAATTTATGGTAGAAACCTTCGTTTTTTAGGGAATAAATTGTACTTTTGTAGGGTATAAATTTAGGGACTTAGGGAAAAAATTATGGACAAAATCAAAAAAGTGCTGCTTTTCACAGAAAACAATGAGCCTGTTGAACTGGATTACCGGAAATTCAGGGAAAAGCTGGCATCTGAGATTATGAACTCTATAGATTCAACTATGGATCAGCTTCTTAGGCTTGTAATCAATGAGTCTGTAGAGGAAGTGGAAGTTCTAAGGAAGAATCTTAGGACCAGAGACAAGATTTTAATGTTGATTGCTGAAAACAAGCACATTACGGCAAAGGCTCTTGCACAGAGAGTCTGCGTCACGGAAAAGGCCGTTGAAAAACAGCTGGCAAACCTCAAGTCTGAGGGCATCATCAAACGTCAAGGATGCAACAAGGGCGGGCACTGGCTTATTATAAAAGGAGAATAGCATATGTCAAACAATCATCACGAGAACACAAAAAAAGTGTGCGGCTGCTGTCACGAACACGAGCACCATCATGAGCATCATCATGAACACGAGCACCATCATGAGCACGGTGGTCTTAAGAACCAACTGATAATAATAGTCTCCACAGCCATTCTGCTGGTTGCGGCGGTAATTATTGAAAAAAAATGCAATCTAAAGACATGGCAACTGCTTCTGGTTTATCTTGTTCCATATCTTCTGGTCGGATGGCAAACCCTGAAAGAGGCGGCTGAGGGTCTTATGGAAGGTGATGCCTTCAACGAACATTTCCTTATGTCCATAGCCACAATCGGAGCTTTGTGCATTGGCTTCCTTCCGGGTGCTGACACGCAGTTTCCGGAGGCTGTCTTCGTGATGCTGTTTTTCCAAATCGGCGAACTGTTTGAAGGATATGCAGAAGGCCGCAGCCGCAAGAGCATAGCCCATCTGATGGATATCAGGCCAGACAGGGCCAATGTGGAAAGAAACGGCAACATACTGGAAGTCAATCCGGAAGAGGTTGCCGTAGGAGAAACCGTTGTTATCCGCGCCGGAGAAAAAATACCTTTGGACGGAATTGTTACAGAAGGTTCTTCTTCTGTAGATACCGTAGCCCTGACCGGCGAAAGCGTTCCGAGCCAGGTAGGGCCCGGCGACGAAGTAATTTCCGGATGCGTAAACCTCAGCGGTCTGCTTAAGATACGCACTGTAAAGCTCTTCAAAAACAGCATGGCATCCAAGATCATAGACCTTGTAGAAAACGCCACGGAAAAGAAATCCAAGAGCGAAAGCTTCATAACCCGGTTTGCAAGAATCTACACCCCTATCGTAGTTTTTGCGGCCATTGTGCTGGCATTTTTACCGCCGCTTCTGAGCGGAAACTTTTCTGCCACATTTTCAACCTGGCTCTACAGGGCCTTGATGTTTCTGGTAGTTTCCTGCCCGTGCGCCCTGGTAATCAGCGTTCCCCTGACTTTCTTCGGAGGTATCGGAGGCGCCTCGCGGAAAGGAATCCTCATCAAGGGCTCCAACTACATGGATATCCTCGCCAAGACGCGTGTGGCCGTATTTGATAAAACAGGTACCCTAACGGAGGGCAGATTTGCCGTCAGCGCCGTACATCCCGACAGCTTCAACGAGCACCAGCTACTGCATCTGGCCGCCCATGTAGAGCACTTCTCCACCCACCCCATCGGTGCAGCCCTTCGCGACGCGTTCCCAGAAGAGGCCACCGACGGTTGCAAGGTGAGCGATGTCGAGGAGATAGCAGGTCATGGCATCCGTGCCCGTGTTGGCGACGATGTAGTATGCGTGGGAAACACGAAGATGATGGATGCCATCGGAGCCAAGTGGCACGATTGCCCACAATGTGGGCATCAGCATCAGCTTGCTGCCGGCACCATTATCCATGTCGCCATCAACGGCACGTATGCAGGTCATATCGTCATCAACGATAAGATCAAGGAGGATGCCACTCAGGCCATTGCAACGCTCAAGGAACTGGGAGTAGAGCGTACCGTCATGCTCACTGGCGACCGCAAAGAAGTGGCAGCCCACGTGGCCCAGCAGATAGGCATCGACGAATACCATGCCGAGCTACTGCCTACGGATAAAGTAGCCTATCTGGAACGTGAGCTCTCCGCTCGCACATCCAAATTAGCTTTCGTAGGCGACGGCATCAACGATGCCCCCGTACTGGCCCGTGCCGATGTCGGCATCGCCATGGGAGGCTTAGGTAGCGACGCTGCCATCGAGGCTGCCGATGTGGTGCTGATGGATGACAAGCCCTCAAAGATAGCCCTCGCCATACGTATTGCCCGCCGGACACTGGGCATTGCATGTCAGAATGTCTGGTTTGCCATTGGAGTGAAGGAGATCGGAAGAGCACACGTCTGAACTCCAGTC
>ERZ842401.5653-NODE-5653-length-13739-cov-3.469673_pt1 | contig 13739 bp, 10 predicted proteins | sample MGYA00521270_ERZ842401 | MGnify/ENA primary metagenome ERZ842401 (study PRJEB31892, sample SAMEA3878208) | bioreactor metagenome | biome: Moose rumen | place: Sweden | collected 2011-10 | study: EMG produced TPA metagenomics assembly of the PRJEB12797 data set... | reverse complement strand
GGTGATTAAAAAGGGGTGGTTTAAAGATTTGAGTGATGCGGATTTACCTTCGACGATCGCGTTTGCGTTTTTGGATGGGGATTTTTATGAGTCAATCAGGGATTCTTTGAAGTTGGTGGGGCCGAGGATGAACGCTGGTGGGGTAATTGTAGTGCACGATTATACGAATCCGGCACTTCCGGGAGTGAAAAAAGCGGTGGACGAGTGGGGTGGGGGTAGCGGGTGCAGGCTAATCTTATTATAAGGGGCGGAGGTGGGAGAGGATGATGGCTTCGAGAGGGGCGTAGTCTAGCTTAAACGAGGCGACGGAAGCGGAAATTAAATCGTCCTGAGTAATGCCGGCATAGGAGAGGAAATAGTTGCTTTGGAAGGCGAGCTGGCGGATGAATTCGCGCTCGGTGCGACCGTTGCCCTCGCGGAAGGGGTGGAGGGCGTTGATCTCGGCGAAGTAGTAAGCGAGACGCTTGCTGAAGTCGAGAGCGTTTGTGGTATCTTTGAGGTATTTTTCTTGTTTTAGCTCGGTGAAGATACGGTCGGATTCGGAGCCGATGGCGAAACAACGGCAGAATAGATTGCCCTTGGCGATATCAACAGTGCGGATTTCGCCAGCCCAATCGTAGACGTCTTGGAAGAGGTAGGCGTGGATTTTTTGGAGGTGGCTTAGATCGAAATGGCCTTTGATGGGGGAATTTAGGAGCTCTTCGGCGCGGAGATTGGAAAGATCTCGCTCTCTTTTGTGAAGCCTTTCGTTATCGTGGATGTTTAATTTATTTCTGAGCGTGCGAGAGTTTGGGTAGCAATAGGGGTCTTGCATATTATTTTTTGTTCTCCAATTCTATTTCTTTTAGTATGCGTTGGCGAATTGCTTCGGTGGTAGTGCGACCGAGTTCGTAGTCCTGTAGGTCTTTTATATTTTGTTCGTCTAGCTCCATATTTTCGAGAGCAAAAGTGGCTTTGACTTCCTCGATGCGCTCGTTGGCGGAGATAGGATAGGCTTCGGTGCGGATAGGGAATGGGATGCTTTTGGTCTCGTCTGCACGCTTTAGCATGAGGCGGATGACGTCGGAAGTATTGGTGCCGAGACTTTCAAAAAGCTTGGCGGTGCGCTCCTTAAGATCTGCGGGGACGCGGACCTGGATAAGATTGTTAGTGGTTTTTGATTTTGTTGCTAGGGTATTCATAGTTATATTGTATTACATTGTAATACATGCGTCAATACCGTTTGGTGGGGTGAATGGTTTGTGGTGTTCTGCCCAAAATTAAACGTTCTTTTTAGGATGAATAAAGTTGCCTCAGAAAGCGCAACTTTTTAGAGCTGAGTTTGGAGATTTTGTGGTTGATTTTTGGAAAGTTTTTATGGTAAAATGAGTGTATGAATGAGGTCGAGAGAGGTGGGGGCGTTGGCGGTGATGAAGGTGTGGTTGGCAACCGCGTGAATTTTGAGACCAATGGATCTGCAGGGGGGGCTTAGAGGGAATCCACAAGTAAATCCACAAGTTATTCCACAAGGGTTAATGCCGGGGAATGCGCCGATAGTCTCTAGTGGAATGGGGGATATTATTTTGGATCCTGGTGCTGGTTCGGGCGGGAAGTCACGAAAATGGATAGTGGTTGTTCTGATCGTTGTAATTGTTCTAGCGGCGCTAGTTGGGGGCGGGGTGGCGATGTGGAAGAATAGTGGTGAGGGCGGAGGTATAGAGCAAGAAAAAAATACATTAAGGAGTGCATTTAACAGATTTTCAAACTATATATATCTTGGAGAAGCTGTCGATATTGATTTTTATTTAAGATCAAATTGGAGAAGCGCTAGCGAACTAAAATTCATGCTGGATGACGGCGCAGATATCGACGGCGATGAAAAAACGTCCTTTTTTAATACCGCAAAAGAATATGGTGATGCGTTCTATACACTACTTAATTCCACTATACCTAATGACAATACGAGTAGCAACAGTACCGAATATGTATTATGGAATTTGGGAAATCATATACACAACAGTTTTGAAAGGATCTATCAAATAGGAATTGACAGCGAAATTGACAGTGCCAGTGATATAAATGATATATTAAGCTACTATAATGATGAGAACACGAAAACAGAATTAAGCTCAGATTTATCCGCCGAATTGTTGTTACGGCTAGACAGCTTCAAAAATAAAATGGAGGCCTGGAAATGAAACGTAAAAGACTGATTATGACGACTATGGTCTTGACTATTATATTATCGTTTCTTCCATTAGAGGCATATGCAGTTAAAGAATATGCGAATACATCGGATCCCACCGTAGTAAAAGCCTATATGACATCACTTAGACGATGCTATGATGCAGGCGCATTTTTACCAAACTTGGGTAATGATCTAAATGCCATGACACTACGCAGTGCAATTTCAAATAGTGTTAAAGTCGCTTTGCCTACCGGGTCGACTGACGAAAGTGATTCGGAGGTGGGTTGTCAAAGCCTTCTATACGGCGAAGGATTTGGTTGGACAAGCGGGTTATTTGCCTTATTCAAGCCGGGGGATACCGATATAGCGTCGCGGGCAGCGGGACTAGGCTATGAGGTTGAATCAGTTGAAGGGGCAAGTACATATGATGATTGCGTAAAGTTTACCTATGATTACACACTCAATACGTACAGCACTGGTGCGATTGTGGGCGACTCTTCGGAAACGACAACAAAACCAGTTTATTCAGATCTAATTTGCGCTAATCTGGACGGTGACACAATAACTTCACTCGCCATCGAGACTGAAGAACATTCGGACTATTCAGCAGGTGAATTTCCGGTGAGCCTAGATATCGTGCGGAAAAAAGTACACGGGGTTAAGACCAATGTTGTGAGACTAAAAGGCGTCTCTTCTTTGGGTGCCACCCACTCTACTAACGGAACCGCTCCATATACTGAGTATGGAGAAGGTGATTCTTGGGCTTCTCTGAAAACGGACGTATTGAGTATCGTTGCGAACTTCTTTGATCGTATAGTTAAGAATAGCGAAGGGTTCTCTACTACTTTTGCATGGAATGATCGGACTTTAAAAACTCCTGAGAATATGGGATCGACGGAATACGTGATAAAGGATCCTTCGGTCGCTGCGAATACGGCTGTCGGATATTTTTCTGGTACCTATTCAGACGCGGCTTCGTTAGAGATTGATAACAAACAACTACTTACATATGATTTACAATTGCTTCAGCAGCACTATTATGATGGTAAAGATACGAGTAGTTATTGGGTGTGCGATCAAGATTGGAGTGTTTATCCTAAGTTTTCAAAGTCAATCGTAATGTCGCCCCAAGGGCAAAAAGGTGATTGTAGAGTTAACGTGGATGATTCTACAGCGGGTAAATCTAAAAAAATAAATGGTTTCACTTCTGCTGGGGACGACAAATATCAATTTGATGCTGCCGGCTGGACTAAGCTTAACCTCGAAGGTTTAATTGATCAGATTAACAATTTGGCTAAATCGCTTAGCGATGAGGAGCTTAGTGCGATAATTGGAGCTTCGGGAAGTTCCAGTATCAGACCAGAGGAGTCTAGTGGGGACGAGATGAATTGTAGCGGTGCTGGGGGAATAGGGTGGATAGTATGCCCTATATTGAAATGGTTGAAAGGTGGCGTGCAAGATATCTATGAAGATTACGTGGAACCTAATTTAGCATTGCAGCCAAGATTGTTTTCTAATAATGTGGAGGGCGGAACGGACATAACGTTTAATACTTGGCAAATATTTCAAGGGTTTGCCAATGTTTGTTTTATAATTTTGTTGTTAGTGGTGATTTTCTCGCAGCTTACTGGCGTCGGGATTGATAATTATGGGATTAAGAAGATATTGCCGAAGATGATGGTGGCGGCGATATTAATTAATTTATCTTATCTGATTTGTGAAATTTGCGTAGATCTATCTAATATAATAGGAACTAGTGTAAGGGAACTGTTTGACGGATTAGTCAGTTCGCCTTCGACTGTAACTACTGGCAGCGGTGAAAATACGATCGTGTCTGTGGGGATATTTGTGGCGTTGATTAGTATAGCTGGAGTAATAGAAAACTCAGCAACATTACTTACTCTTTTTATATCAGCTATTGGGTTATTAATATCTATTTTCTTCTTATTTGTTTTGCTTTCGGTGAGGCAAGCGGTGGTTATTGTATTGATGGTGATTTCGCCTCTAGCTTTTGTTATGTATATGTTACCAAATACGAAGAAAATATTTGATAAGTGGTTAAAGTTTTTCCAAGGTTTATTACTGGTATATCCAATTTGCGGGCTTTTAGTGGGTGGTGGAAATTTCGTGTCGAATTTGTTATTACAAGCTAATAGCAATGGTAGCTTGACAACTGGTGGTGAGGGTGTTGGAGCATATTTATGGACTTTTACAGCAATGATTGTAGGCATAGCCCCAATCTTCTTTTTGCCTATGGTATTAAAGGGCTCATTTGCAGCAATGGGCAAGGTGGGCGGAATGATAACTGGGCTTGGGACGAAAGCGAGCGGAGTTGCTACTAAACGGTTGACGGATAGCGGAATAAATAAAAATTTGCAGCAAGCGGGATTAGAAAGGCAAACTAGAATTAGGGCTGGGTTAGACAGAAATGGTAATAATACGAGTCGTTTTCGTAGAGTGGTAGGTTCTGTAATGAGTGGAGGTAGGAGGAGCAGACAAAGAAATGCTTTACAATACCAGAAGATGCTGAGTGATAGGGGCTCACTTGAAGCGACGGAGGGGGAAGATTTCATGCTTGCAACTCAGACCAGTAATATTAGAAAAGAACTAGAGGCTAGTGGAGACATAAACAATACAACAGTATTGCAGAATGGCTTACAAACAGCGCTTCAGAGCAATGATCGCGCTAGGATTCGGGCTTATACAGACGCTTTGTCTGAAAAGGGAGATAGTGGTAGAGATGCTGTGAAGGCTGCATGGAATAGTGCAGTGGCTAGCCCAGGTGGCGTGTCTAATGAGGCTGCGCGTACATTTGGCGATAATGTGATGAGCAAGCATGCTGCGACATATAAGGCTGATGCAAGGAGTCTATTTGAGACTGCTAGACATGCACAAGATGGTAATATACATGAAACAAACAATGGAATGCAGGTTCCATCGGGAAGTCTTGCCATGAATGCGAAGTCTTCTACTATGGTGTCAATGGATGATGGAGAGTTTGCGCAGACATTTGATGATGGTGCGGACGGTAGAACGTGGCAAGATAGAGTTAGACAGCAAGCGATTGATGATGCAGCTAGAAGTGCTAGGACAGACTATTTACGAACTCATGTTGGCGATACAGTGGGCGCCGATGCGGCGGAAGTTGCTGCTAGAACGAGGGCTAGTGGTGATGGCACTGGTGAGAATGCAATAAGGGCGGTTCAAAGAAATGCCTGGAAAGCTATACAAGATGATCCAAATATGAAGTCAGAACGATATAACAGACTAAGAAATGTAGCACAAGGTTTTAGTCCCGACAATGATGATTGGTTGCAAGTACATGTTAACCCGTGATAAGACCTAGTTTTATTCTCCCGGTAAGGGTTAGCAATAATTCTAATCTTTACCGGGGGGATAAAATATAGATTGGTTGAATGTTTTGATGGCTTTTTATGAAAAAGGTTGGTTTTTTGAAGTGTTTATGGTAAAATGAGCGTATGAATGAGGTCGAGAGAGGTGGGGGCGTTGGCGGTGATGCTGGAGAATCGCAGAGTTTTCCACAGAGTTTTTCGCAGGCTGGACAGAATGGAGGCCAGTTTGGGCAGAACGTGCCGCAGGGGATGAGCTTCTCGCAGGGGGCTGTTTCTTCGGGAGGAGGGGATATTATTTTGAATTCTGGTGCTGATTCTGGTGGAAAATCACGAAAATGGATAGTGGTTGTTTTGATTGTTGTAGTGGTTTTAGTGGCGCTGGTTGGGGGTGGAGTGGCGCTGTGGGAGAGTGGGGTGTTGGGGGGCGAAACTAGTGAATCTGTTTCCGCCTCTGACACCTATGTTGCTATAACTGAATATACAAAATATTTATTATATGGCGATGTGAATGCGAAAAACGATGTCTTGACGGAGCCCTTTGACTTAACTTCTACTTATGCAGTAGATAAGGCGCTCGAGAGTGAAGATAATGCTTTCTTCGGAAATTTAGAAAAGTATTGGAGTAGATACATTGATATCGTAAACAATAATGAGAAATTATTAAATGATATGTCTTTAATGGGAGATACAGAAGCGCAGTCGGAATACATGGATTTTGTAGTTAATTATTTCAATATACAAAGAATGTCTGAGGGGGGTATTTTAGCTTTATATTTGAATAATGGAAAAGATGGAGCTTATTCAGCTATAGAATCCAGATATAAAAAATTGCTTGATAATAGTTATGCTCGGACAGGTGATTATGTAGATGCTGAAATTAAACTTGCCAAGACAATGGTAGATTTTGTAGATTTTTATAATGAAGCTGGATGTGTGATAGAGGGGGTTTTGAATGAAGATTGCATGGAGGAAAAAGATATCCCTACGGATTTAGCAAGCGATTATATTGAGCAGCGTAATAATGAAAATTTGTATGTAGCTGAAGATGTTGTAATGATGCTAAAAGAAAATAGCTACCGATTAGTAGAAGAGGTTAAGGAGGTAGTGAATGAGAATTAAAATATATTTGAAGCATATTAGTATATTTGTAATAACGATTTTAGTTTCTAGCGTTTTTGTGTCTAATAGGGTTAGTGCACTTACTGATGCTGGCGGGGCGGGGGGAGGAAACGGTTCGTTAAATGGCTATGAAAAGGCTGTGGCGACTTCTTTAGAATCTTGTTATGTTAATACGAGTAGTAGCGGGAGCGATTTTAGGGATCCGTTAACCATAGAAATGTATAAAAATTATTCAGGGGTTTATAGCTTTATGGTGGGGAATACTACCGTTCCTGTTCCAGATGGGTATTTTGATAAGAATAAAATGAAATGTACAGACTTTGTTGCCGCATTATTAAACAGAAAATCTATTTCTATTCCGGACAAAAACGATAATGACGATCAGATAGAAGGTTTTCTGGCTAATTTGGGATATAGTGGCAATAATGCTGGAGTAAGTACGGGAAAATGTGTATCATTTTTGTATGATGTTGGGGGAACGCAAAAATCTACGCAAAAAGTATGTGCAACAGTAGTTAATAGTGACGGCACTATAGGCACAGACAATGTAATCATATTAGATGGAGATAAAACCGCGTTAGAGTTTCAGAGTGCAAAGAATTCTTCTATCACTTTAGACTGTGCGACATTCAACGGTTTCTCTAAGGGTGGGTGCGGAACAATTAGTTTTGTGAAAAATAGTACCATGTGGGAAGACTTTGTTGATGCTATGGAAAATATGGTGTTAGAGAATAATGCGTCTGGCTCTCATCCTTTGCTTGATGCTGCTGGGGGTTCAACAAGCTATAGATTATCTGACATTAATAACCCTACGAAATCGGAGCCGTATGTCGATAACACCTATAGCTTTACCTTATCTAGCAATGCAATAAATAATGGCAGGAGTTTTTTAGTCGGTTATACTGGTAATTTGGCGTATAACGACCAAGAACAATTTGTTTTATACCAGAATTATTTGAAGAATTTCTATGGAGCCGATATATTGTGTGATTTGACAGAAAATGAAATTACCGTAAAGACCTCAGAGGGATATAAAGAAGTTAGGATTTACAGTGGAGGAGAATTTAAAACGTGTTATGCTAAGGCGACAAAGAACAATAATAGTAGTGTAAATGGGATTGATGGTTCGACAAGGTTATTCGGATCGGAGAACTGCGATTTTAATTGTTTGACGAATTGGCTAAAAGATTCTACGGTTTCTTCTTTGCCGGATGATGCTGATATTGAAAATGCGAATGAACACGGGATAAATACGAGCCCAGAATCGTCGAGTGGGTCTTCTAGCGAGGGGGATGATACGGTGTGTTATAAGGGGGCGGGGGCGATTGGGTGGATAGTGTGCCCGATTATAAAAGGAATATCTGGCGTGGGCGAGTCGATGTGGGATTTTATTCAGGACAAATTTTTACAAATACCAGCAGGGAAGATATTCGAAGATGGTAGCACCGTAGCTTCTGGTTGGGGAGTTGTGAGAGATATTGCAAATGTTTTGTTTATTGTATTATTCTTGTTTGTAATTTTTTCGCAATTGACTGGTGTAGGGATTGATAACTACGGAATTAAAAAGATTATGCCAAAATTGGTAACGGTGGCAGTATTAATGAATTTAAGTTTTTTGATTTGTGGGTTGGCAGTGGACCTTAGCAATATTCTAGGTAAGGGATTAGATGATTTATTATCTAATAATGTGGCTTCTGTAGTTATAGACTTAGGTGAGGCAAATGCATCTTATGAAACTGTAAATAAAACGCAGGCGACGGTGGGCGGGATAATTGGTGGTGTTTTGGCGGGGGGAGGATTGGTGTTATATACAATATTTGGTGGATTGGGCGTGATTGGAACGGCATTGGCGGCACTTGGAGTGGTATTATCAATTGTGGTGGCAATACTTACGCTATTCTTAATATTGATAATACGAGAGGCAGGAATTGTGGTTGCAATAGTGCTAGCGCCGATTGCGATTGTGTGCTATATGTTACCAAATACTGAGAAGTTTTATAAGAAATGGTTTGATATATTTAAAGCATTGCTAATAGTCTATCCAATTTGTGGGGCATTGATGGGGGGCGGTAAGTTGGCTTCGGCAGTGCTGGGTGGTATTGAGGGGATGGGGCTAGTGGCGACGATTGTGCAGGTTTTGCCGTTTTTCTTAATACCAACGTTGCTAAAGAACTCGCTGGCGCTTCTAGGAAATGTGGGAGCGAAAGTTTCGAATCTTGGACGTGGGATTAGCGGCAGAGCGAATAAAGCTATTAGGGGAACAGATGCGATGAAAGCATCGATGCAAGAAGCGAGTGATAGAAGAATAATGAGAAAAGCAGGAATAAACGCTAAGACTGGCGAGCTTACCGCAAGAGGAGAAAGAAGAGCTAAAAGGGCAGGTGGATTTTTAGGAAAGTTGTCCGGATATGATCGTATGCAAAGTGCGCGTATTAGAGCAGCGCAGGATGTACGAGGAAAGGACATTGCGGCCGGGGCGGCGTTAGTCGGAGCTGTAGCGACAAGCGAAATGGTGGATAAGAGCCAAACGCCGGTGCAATATTATGAGGAACAGATGGATGAGGCAGCTAGATCTGGTGATATTACGGCTTATGAGACGGCGGTAGAAGCGGCAATAACATCTGGACAATTAAAGGATAAAGATATCGCAGCAATGGTGCGTAGAACGATTGGCCAGACTCAAAGTTCAGTAAAGGATGAAGGCGTAAGACAAAACTTTTATCGAAAGATGGCGGCGAAGCATGGAAATGGGTTTATGGCAACAGATGTAGAAATGAGGTCTTGGATGCAACAGAGTGGGAAGTTGAAACAGCAGAATGGACAAATGGTTAATTATAATATTAGCAGTAGCGTAGCTGGAGATTATGCTAGTCGTGGTGGTATGTCGGTTGATGATATTAAGCTGAGCGATGTTCAAAAGATGTCTGGTGATAGTATGGCGGCGATGATTACGTCAGGGATTCTCAGTCAAGGTATGGCAAGAGAAGCGCTAAAATCCGGAGGATTGTCGGACGATAAAAAGATTATGTTGGGGGCTGCGGCGAATGAGGCTGTGCCAACTGGTATGAGTTCAGATGATCTAAAAAGTCATGCAAAAGTTTTGGCGAATGGACCGGGCTCTGATCCGACCGACTTAAATAGGATAAATGCCTACAATAGTGCTAGAAATGCATTAGGAGGTATAAGTGATGATCAGGTCGCGATGTGGGTGAGTCCGCCACCGGAAGACGTGGTGGTTCGTGACGTAGCTTATCAAAATGTAAAGGACGGGTCTAATACACCGACGAACGACCTAAGCGCTAGTATAGCCGGTGGAACGGTGAATACTAATATCACTGGCGGTAGTATTAACGCAAACATAACAAATGATACGCTTAACGTGAATGGTACGGTTGATGTTGGTAATGAGGTTGATGTGAATGTTCGACATCCAGTGCAAGTTGTGCGAGTTCCAAGACGGAAAAGAGGCAAATGACAGTACGGTTATGATTATATAAGAGTAGCTTCAGTTTCGTCCCCCTGGCGAGGGTTAGCGACGGATTCATATAAAAACTAGCCCTCGCTAGGGGAATGAAAGTTGGTCTTTGATAGGAGATGAAAAATTGAAATTTATGGTATAATGTGGGGGAAGGAGTTATTTTTATGGCAACAAACATAACAAAAATTTTTTTAGTTTTAAACTCGGGGTCGAGTTCGGAGAAGTTTTCGCTTTATGAGGGCGAAGACGAAGTCTGCTCGCTTTATTTTGAGGGGATTGAGGAAAACGGAAAGAAAAAGTTTATCTGCACCATCACGAGGGCGGACGGTAGCGAAGAGAAATTAGATAAAAGTTGGGATTCGCTTGATGAAGCATTTAAAGAGGCAAAAGGAATCTTTGAGGCGGAAGGGTTTATCAATGAAGCGCATCCGCTAGACGGGATTTTAGTCCGGACGCCGGCAGCGGGGACCTATTTCTCGCAGCACCACATTGTAGATGATGAGACATTTACTGAGCTAGAAAAAGCGAAATTAACTTATCCGTTGCACGTACCGGGAGCGATCCGCGGGGTAAAAAATGCGCAAGCGGCGTTTCCGGGAATTCCGGTAATGACGATGTCGGATTCGGAGGCGCTTACTCGGGAATCTAGAAAAGATGCGGAGTATGCTTTGCCGCGTGAAATTATTGAAGAGTTTGATTTGGGGCGGTTTGGCGCACATGGGTCTTCGTATGGGTATGTGATGGGAAAGATCAAAGAGCTCGGGATTTTGGAAAAGAAAATGATTGTTTGCCATTTAGGATCGGGGTGTTCGATGACTGGGTTTATTGACGGGGAGCCGGCTTATACTTCGATGGGCGAGACGCCACTGGAGGGGTTAATGTCCTCGACGAGGACTGGGTCGATCGACCCGACGATTGGGGCTTTACTCGGTGAGAAATTTGGGGCGGCGGAAGCGATTAAGATTATGAACAAAGAGTCTGGGTTATTTGCGCTAGATGGGACGAGCGATATGCGCGAGGTGATTGCGGGAGCTGAAGAGGGGGTGCCAGAGGCGGCGAAAGCCTATAATTTGTTTATTGACGGCGTAGCGGGGAAGATTGGTGAGTTTGCAGCGAAGATGGGCGGAGTAGATGCGATTGTATTTACGGCGACGATTGGGGAACGATCGATACCGGTAAGAGGTTCGATTATTTCTAAGTTAGAGTTTATGGGCTTTAAGATTAAAGATGACGTTTCGATCGATAAGAGCAAGAGATACGCGAATGTGGCGGCTGAAGGGTCGAAGCCGATTTATGTTATCCCGACCAATGAGGCGGCTTATATGATTAAAAAAGCGGCTGAGCTTTTGGAAGCTTAGAAAAACATAAAAAATTAGCACTCGGGGGTTTACAGTGCTAATTTTTGTGCTATAATAGAGGTAGAAAAGGAGATAACAGATATGGCGTTAAAACCATTAAAAGACAGAGTCGTAGCGGTCGTAGAAAAACCGTTGGAAAAGACAAAAGCGGGGATTTTATTAGGTGAAGCGAAAGAAAAGTCGGCGTATGCAGTAGTAGAATCAGTGGGGCCGGAGGTTTCTGTAGTTAAGAAAGGGGATAAAATCGTCTATAAAGAGTATTCGACGACAGAGATCAAGGTCGATGAAAAAGATTATATAATTCTCAAAGAGGAAGACATTTTGGCGACTTTATAGGTTGTGGAAAAGTTGTGGAAAACTATGGTTTTTACAGGGGTGGACTTAGAAATTAGATGAGAAGTAAAATAAGGAGAAAATATGGCAAAAAAGATTTATTATGAAGCAGAAGCTAGAGAAAAAGTATTATCTGGCGCTAAGCAGTTATATGATGCGGTGAAGGTAACGTTTGGGCCGAAGGGAAAAAATGTGATTATTGAGAAGGAATATGGCGCACCGGTGATTACGCATGATGGCGTGACGGTGGCTGAGGCGGTAGAGCTACCGAACAAAGATGAGAAGCTTGGAGAAGCAGTTGGCGCAAAACTAATTAAAACGGCAGCACAAAAGCTTAATAAAGTAGCTGGAGATGGGACAACCACAGTCACGGTGCTTACTTATAATATTTTGAGCGAAGCGAATAAGTTAATCGCGGCGGGGATGAACCCGATGGAGCTTCGAAGGGGGATCGAGAAGGCGGGGGCGGAGATTGTAGCTGAGATTGACAAAGCAGCGGAGAAGATCGAAGGTGATTCTTCGAAAGTAGCGGAAGTGGCGACTATTTCGGCGGGGGATGCAGAGATTGGAAAGCTCATCGCGGAAGTTATTTCAAAAATTGGTAAAGACGGAGTCGTGACGGTCGAAGCGGGGCAAGGGTTAGAGATGGAAGAAGAAATCGTGGAAGGGTTTTCGTATGATAAAGGGTATTCTTCGCCGTTTTTTGTAACTGATGTGAACCGGCAAGAAGCGGTATTTGAGAAGCCGTTAGTGCTTGTGACGGACCGGAAGATTTCGGCGGCGAGGGATATTTTGCCTTTGCTTGAGAAAGTTGCGCAGAGCGGAAAGAAAGATCTCGTGATTATCGCCGAGGAAGTTGAGGGGGAGGCTTTGTCGCTCTTGGTGTTGAATAAGTTGAAGGGCGTGTTTAATTCGCTAGTTCTTAAAGCGCCTTCTTTTGGCGATAGGCGAAAAGAAATCATGGAAGATATCGCGATTTTGACGGATGCGACGGTGGTGTCTGCGGACAAAGGACTGAAATTAGAGGAAGTGGGGATGGAAGTCTTAGGTTCGGCGGCGAAAATTATTGCAACGAAAGATGAAACGACGGTTATTAAGGGGTCGGGGGATAAGAAAGCAGTTGCGGATAGGATTGAGCTAATTCGGACTTTTGCGGAGAATGCGAAGAGTGATTATGAAAGAGAAGAGTTTGAGAAGCGAGCAGCGGCTTTGTTGGGTAAAGTAGCGGTAATTAAGGTAGGTGGAGCGACGGAGACGGAGATTGACGAGAAGAAGTTTAGGGTAGACGATGCGGTGGCGGCGACGAAGGCAGCGCTTGCAGAGGGTATCGTGACTGGGGGAGGGGTAACGCTGGTTAATATGGCGGCGAAACTTGACGAGAAAGATGCGGGGGCGAGGATCGTAAAGAATGCTTTAAAGGCGCCGTTTGTGCATATCATGGAAAATGCGGGCTTGAACGCGCAAGCGTTACTTGCGGAGGTCGAGGGGGCGAAGGCTGGATTTGGCGTGAATGTGATGACTCCGGAGAAAGGCTTGGTTGATCTTAAGAAAAACGGAGTGATTGATCCGGCGAAAGTGACGAAGGAAGCGGTAAAGAATGCGACTTCGATCGCGGCGACGGCGATTACGATGGGAGCGTTAATCTGCGAAATCCCGGAGGAGAAGCCGGCAGCTCCGGACATGGGCGGGATGTATTAAAAAATAAGCCCCTAAGGGGGCTTATTTTTGCTTAATTACATCCTATCGATGGATTCGACAAGGTAAAGGAGGGCTTCGGCACGCTCGGTTTCGTCAGAAATTTCGCGAGCGGCGCGATAAGCTGGCTCGAGGATGGTGTAATCTTTTAGATCGTCGAAAATATCGCGGTAGATGTTGAACTTTTGAGAAGGGGCCATACTGATAGATCGGAAGAGCGTCGTGTAGGGAAAGAG
>ERZ842401.5652-NODE-5652-length-13739-cov-4.484069_pt1 | contig 13739 bp, 25 predicted proteins | sample MGYA00521270_ERZ842401 | MGnify/ENA primary metagenome ERZ842401 (study PRJEB31892, sample SAMEA3878208) | bioreactor metagenome | biome: Moose rumen | place: Sweden | collected 2011-10 | study: EMG produced TPA metagenomics assembly of the PRJEB12797 data set... | reverse complement strand
TGTTGCCGTTTGACAGGCAGATGCCCTCAACGGAGAGGTTTGAGTACATACGTTTGTCCAGTTGCAGTGACAGTGACTTCTTCCGTGGAACGTCAGCATCCTTGTGCTTGTTCGAGCGTATTGAGCGTAATGCTGCAAGCACTGACTTCTGCACCCTTATGATACCTTGTGACGGTATGTTTGGGAACTCAGTTCTCAATGTGTCATAACAGAGGTTATGTACAGGTACAAGACCCAACTTGATGTCTGACGAGGTGACAAGCGTTGCGCAACGGTTGAATGCGTCCCTTGTCTGAGACAAGAGATTCATCCAATGTTGCCGTGTTTCGTCACTCATCCGTAGTTCTATGTTATATGTCCTGTATTCCATACGTATTCATTAGGTGAAGTTACATATATAACTAGTATGCTGTTTTGAAAAAAATCGTTAAAATAACGATTTTTCTTGCAAATATTTTTGGTTTTTCTGAGAAAAAACCGTATATTTGCAATGCGAGAATTGAAAATAATGTTTAACTAAACAAAAGGTTTGTTGCAATTCCTCCCACCAACTGAAGATTGGTGGGTTTCCTTGCAACTTTATTATGAAACACTTTTATGATGAAGATTATGATTCAATGGCTGAGTATGAATCCCATACCCCACATTTCGAATCAAAAGAACATGATTTTATGAAGGAATACGAAAGTCATACACCACATTTTACTGATGACGAGTATGACTCTATGAGAGATTATGAATCCGGTATAAAACATTTTCAAGACGATTAATATTCGTAAAAAATAAAAATAAATTTACTTGTATAAATGAGAAAAAAATATGAAGTTAGTTTCCTTGTAGATAAGGATTCTCCATGTTATGCAGAGAATAAGGATTATGGTGTGATTATAGAGACATCACTACTTGACAACTTTGGTGAAAATGGTTCAATGTCAGATTGTGATGAACTCTATGTGGATGAAATGCCGAAAGATGAATCTGGGACCGTTGATATTGTTATGGATTTCCTCAATAAATTCTCCAAATATGAAGATTTGTCATTAGAGTATCAGCGTTTGACCTATATCCCAGGTAAATCTAAAAATGCCGAAAACATTGAAAAATGGTGCAAGGACAACAACAGATGTCTTGTATGTTATAAGGCAATACGTGGTCCTGAAACAATGAACATTATTGTAACAAGTAATTGGTTTGGCAAGGTAATTTCAGATTGGAAGAAAGGAAAGGTACTTCACACTAAGACACATGGAAAGGGTACTATTCTGTCTGATGAACCGTTTGCTTGCACTGGTGACCTTTGTGTAAATGTTGATTTTGGCGGCTACCGTGATACCTTTGAATGTTGGAAATTGCTTGCCGATATTGATAAAGATACCGTCTATAAGGTTGTAAAGGAACGTAATCAGCAAGAGTTATATAACAATTATACATTCTGGGATGTTGTTGAATATATTAACTGGGAATGGCTTTCCAAAAATATAAAACATCCGCATAACAGGGCGAGAGAGTTATTAATCGGGCTTGGATATGATGACCATAGAATATCTGATTTAGGTGATACAGCAACGGCATTCCGTAAAATCCTTCAAAATAGAATACGTGAATATTCACTCAAGGTTACTGGCAAACGTTATGGGTTTACTGGACAATCTGATGATGGTTTTTGGGATTTAACAGCACATATTGTAGGTCTTGGTGAAAAGATTTATAACGAGGTAATGGCTAATCCTGAAAAAATAAAAAATTGGATACCAGGATATGTTGAAAATTTTGAATATTGTTTCAGTGTATCATGCGATAGTCATAATCCAAATAATATAGAACATGAGTATGCCGGGGTTCCAGAAGATGTTCCGGATAAGACATTAGGTACTTGGGTGCATGTAGAGAACTAACTTTTTATCCATCTTTTATATTTTTTTAACAGGGAATCCTTGGTGATTCCCTATTTTTATAGTATCTTTGCATCATGAATATAAAAGATGCATTAAAGTATACACAGATAATAAATGACACCACAAGAAGATAACTTCAAAAAGTCTCTTACACTTGAAGAGAAAGAAAAAGAAATTAATGAAATCGTCAAAGATATTGCCAAAAGATTGAAAGAAATCCATGATATGACCGAAAAGACAACAAAATTTGCAGAACTATTTGGTAAAGTCAGACGTGAACTCGAAAAAATGAATAAACGTTGTATTGAAATAGAAGACCATGTGAAGAATTGTCTTGGACGTGCAATACTATTAAGTAACTATGAAAATAATAAAATAGATTAATATGAAAACAAAAGAAAAACATTATTATTGTATCGGTGTTAAAAGACGTTGTGGTCTCAAAGAAAAGGACTTAAGCGAGTTTAGCAAGAAACTAAAGATAACGCTGTAACTCTTGTCGGCGAAGACAATGTGTGGGTATTTGATGATAAAACGATGATGAAAGAATATCTGAAACGTGTCCGTGAAGAGTACTGTAATATTTAGTTCTCTTGATATGGGAATTGAATTACCGAAGATTAATCCAAGCAAATTGATGATGGCATGACAGAACTTGAAGAAAAATTTAAACAAATTGATGTCGAATATCATGAAGCGTTGAAGGCATTTCGTGAGATAGAAAGCAAACGTAATAGCCTTATGAATGAAATTGCTGTTCCAAAATATCGTGAGAATATCGGCAAATGTTATCGTAAGGCTAATGCCGGTAGTGATTCGGATGATGATTTGGCTCATTATCAGTTTTTTAAGATTACTGACGTTGTGTATGAACCTGAAAGTTGGTTCTATCAGACTCCACAATATAAAGGTATTATTTTTGGCATGGGTACAAAAGGTTCTATGTTTATTCATCCTAATGAATACATTACTATTAATAGTAAGTTCGAAGAAATACCGTCCGATGATTTTAACAAACAGTATACCCGTCTTGTAAACAAATTAATCGAAAACGAAAGTTATGCCAAAAAGTCTTAATTTATTCTTTAGTGCGGTAATGGCCGGTATTTGTATATCTATCGGCTGTATTGTAAATCTTCAAGTCGGTGGTATTGCTGGTGCCGTGTTGTTCACATTTGGTCTTATTACCGTAGTACATTATAAGTATGCTCTTTATACCGGAACGGCTGGTTTTGTTAATTCATTTAATTCTTTGTATGATTTGTTCTTCATAATATTATTTGGTAATATTGCCGGCTGTTTCACGACAGCGATTGGACTTAACGTTACTGATTGTATGTCAGAGTTGCATGATAAAGTGATTCCCATCGCAGAAAATAGAGCAAGTCAAAGTGTTTGGTCTGCATTTCTAAGAGCAATATTCTGTGGTTTCCTTATGACTACTGCCGTAAAATTTGCAAGGGAAGACAGGTGGCTACCATTATTATTCGCAGTACCTTTGTTTATTCTCGCAGGATTCTATCACTCTATTGCTGATACATTTTATATGATGATTAATACTAAGGTAGAAAATTTTCAAATACAGTGGAATTGGATGATTGCAATTACCGGTAATTTTGTTGGATGTAATTTATATAGAATAGTTAAAACATAGTAGAAAAATAGAATAATGAAATTGATTTTTACATATATTTTCAAACATAAATTATATAAACGATGGAAATATTATCATTTACGGATTCATCGAATTGAAGAATATAATAGAAAAATAACATCTGGTGAAATACAGAAAGATGATATATTAGCGTATCTCTATTATTATCAGAATGGTTCGTGGGATGAACTTATCGAGAGGTTTGGGGAAATAAAAGTGAAACAATATGAAGCGATTGGATATCTTAAACATTATAACAAAGATGGATTATGGATTTGACACCTTTAACAAAAGAATATTTTGAAACACATGGTTGGGAAAGAGATGACTTAACCATTGAAGGGCATAAATATTGGAGTGTAAAACTTCATAAACGTATTGAAGAGGATGATGATATATATGCGGAAGCCGATATTACGAATTTAATGTATGAAGGGCGTTTTGCATGTAGCGGTTACATTGGTCGTGATTTAAGAATAGATGTAATGCTTTATACTGTAGAAGATTATATTAATTTGCTTAAACTTGCACATGTAACTGAGGATTTTAAAGATGACGGTCTTAGACCATATATTAACAAGGACATAAAAGTGAAATAACGATGAATATAATAGCAAGATATATACATGGTTCAGGTGATAGCATTGACATTGACGTACATTATGTAGTTGATGAACAGCCGTCATTCCAAGAAGCAAAAGCATTTTGTGATGCAGACCTTTCAGAGAATAGGAACATAATAACAATCAAGGATGGTATTGTTACGGATTGTTATAAGGGAACCGCTGATGAAATTAATAACGGTCTTCTTGCAACATATGGTTTGCATCCACAAGAATATCCACTGTTAGTAACACATAGAGTTGAAAGGAATAAGCCATTAAAGTACATTAGGGCTATCCGTATCATTCTTTCACACCTCTCACGGTCACAGTATCGTCCTGAGGTAAAACTTGCTCTTAGAAGTGGTTGGAATGAACGTCTTGATATATTAGATAAGATTGACCTTACCAAAATAGATTTCTCCACATTGAATAAACACTTGAAAGATGTGGATATTCTCAAGGTGATTACATTCCAACTAGGACAATGTATGCTTTTGCGAAATGGTATCGATGTGTATACTAAGGCTAAAATCGCTGAACACTATGAACCATTGAGACATTTCTTGTATCGTGAAACACCAATAGACATTGAGACCCTTGACCATCTTCTTCATTATTTTATATATTATATCCGAGAGGACTATATGACAAGAGATTTTATGGTAGGAGATAATCATTGTGTGTGGTTTATAGACGAAGATAAGAAGTTCGACTTGAAGACCGAAAAACAGATTGATTATCAGTTCGGAAATGAAGAATATGAAATACTGAAGATACAACTTGATTATAATTCCAAGGACTTATTTGAATTAGCAGAACGTAATGATGTGTTCCTTTGGGTATACCATATGGATAGAATTGATTACCGTCATTTTATACCAGATGATATGCGTTTTGTTGTGTATGTTCCTATAGAATTATGGAGAAATGAATTAAAGGAAAAATATGGAGAACATTCTGATGACCTTTATGATATTGACGATAGTGGTGTAAAGAGTCTTGCGGTAGATACCAAAAAATGTAAAGAGTTTTTAAAATATGCAAAGATGACAAGAGAAGAGTATGTTAAAAAATTAGATAAGTTTCTTAAGAAATTTTAACTTTGTTTATTTGATTAACTCATTTACTTTTAGTATATTTGTCAAAAATAGATAACTATGCATATATATGATTTACCTGATGAAGAGGAAGTACAGGTTAATATTAACGGAACAAACTATGATTTGAAACTATTGAAGCGTGATTATGATGCTGATGAATACAATGCAAGTTGTGAAGAATGGTGTGCTTTACGTGAACTTTGCACTGAAGCAAAACCTAATCGTGGTTATTGTGACCCGTTTAAATCGATGTATTTAGGGTATGCTGAAAATGTGAATGGTATGGAATTAACTTTTCAATTATCAAATAATTTATAGAAAATATGGATAAACTAAATGAAGGAAGACTTCCTATATGGAAAAGGCATCTACTGTTTAGAGACCTTTGTATGAGAGCCGGATATGGTGTAATCGTTTCTGTCCGTAATGACACAATATGCAATGATTATTCATATCAAAAAGAAGGTAGTAATATGAGACTTCGGGGTGTACATTGTGGTACTGATTATGAACCATATTCCGGCTATGGTGTTATGGTGGAAAACGGTACAGCATTCTATGACCTTGATTCGTGGGAAGTGAAACCTTATGTACGACCAATAGATTCGATGACTGAAGAAGAAAGGAAACAATATAATAATTTAAAATGGTATAATAAAGAACGTTATCCTTATGATTCGGTAGAAGAAATGGAATGGTTGGTTATTAATCATTTCGATATATTCAATTTACTTAATTATGATTTGGCAATAGAGTTAACTCCGGAGAATAATCCATACATACCGAAATTCAAAATAGGTGATACTATTCAAAGTAAATATGGAACGTTTGAACGATATACTATCGAAGGAATTAGTGGTGGGTATTATGACCTTAATGACAATATGCAGTTGCTTATATGCCGTCAAAAAGGTTGGGAAAAAATAGAAAATAATGAAAATGAAACAAGCGACGATAATACTTGATATGTATAAGTCAGGGCTTCACGTTACATGTGAAGAAACAGACCATGATGAGTTTGTTCCTCATGGAAATGGTAACAGACTTATGGAGATACTGAATGTTATTCAAGATGTAACTGACCCTGATGCAGAATGGTATCTTACCGAAAAGGGCAAGTATCTTGCAAATCTAATGGATGACGAAGGTTTATCTTTCGAGGAAGCAATGGAACGAACCGAAAGAGAATTTAAAATTAAATAAAATTATAATATATGGGACTACCAATTAGAGAATTGCATGTAACAAATACTGGTGAGGAAACCGGACAAATTATTCTGACAAAATGGATACCAGTAAAGAAAGATGATGGCAGATATTGTTGGCCACCTGACACACCATTAGGTTTTGATATGTGGATACCGAATGTTCTTGATTTAAAAGAAGATGAAGGTACTGTATCTGTTAAAATTGTAGAATCCAAAGAAGAAACTGGTTTATGGCTTATCTGTGTTAATGATTACTTTGGTAACGAGCAACATCTATATGCCAATGTTAAACCTATTCATAAGGAAGAAAAGGATAGATATGGAAACTATAAAAGTTTTAGTGATTGGATTATAGATGAAGATGAGGAATATAACAGTTTACATGTAAGTACTGATATTAAAATGGTAGCTGGTGATGGACCGTTATCTGTAACCTTAGTAAGAATTTAATTGAGATGAAAAGAAGAATAGCAAAAAAAGTCTATAAATCACTAATTTATGGCTATTGTGATAAAAATGGAATTAACCATAATGTCTATTGGTCTTTAAATTTTACACAAGATACGGTAGATAAAGTTTTAAAATTATATAGAAAAACATAGATGAATGTATGGAATATGCAATTAAATAAAATTTGTACTAATATAGAACAATCTAAAAAATTGTTGAAACTCGGATTAGATATTAATACCGCTGATATGTATTGGTATTATGATATTACACCAAAACAGTTTTATGATACGCCATGGGTTATGGATGAAGAGTTTAAACCAGAACTTGACATGCCTGCGTGGTCTCTTTCTGCTTTGTTTGCATTGTTACCTAAACATTATCATCTTGCGAAAGAAAGCGGAGGATATTTCTATTGTTATCACGTACATAATAAAGAATCTAATGGTTTCGATACGCCATTGGAATCAGTATTTAATACAATATTAGAGTTAATTGAACATAGAAAATTATAATTTTTTAATTAAAATACATGAAAATTAAAGAAATACATTCAACTGACATAAAAGAAAATGGTAAGTTTGATTTGACATTCATCACAGATACTGGCAAGGAATATAACCTTATCAATTGTGAATGTGTTGGAAATGAATGTTATGATGATTTCGATGATGAACACGAATTTAAAATGAGATTCACATATGGATATCAGAAGTGACAATGTGGATGGAAACGTTCTAAGGGTTTTTACAAATCCAACCGGTGATGACTATTTCATTGCAACATACAACGAAAAAGACGGCTACAATGGTTTCACCACACCAACAGTTAAAATATGTGGTCCTGGTGCCGGTGGAAATTTAGATGTACCTGAAGATATTAGAGCCGATTTGTTAAAAGTCTTATGCCGATTATCAAAAACAAAGTAAATATGGATATAAAAAAATTAGGGGAACATATTGTAAACGAAATTCTCAACACTTATTTACAATCTGATGATTTTTCAAAAGATGCATTGCATTATGCTTACAAAAAGGTATACGATGAATACAATTCTATTATTGCCCAAATCGGATATGATATTTTGCACAATAGAATATCTCAAGAAGAATTTATGAATAAGATGGAAGAATACACAAATGAACTTAATACGTTCAGAAAGGCATTCGACCGCATATTCAAGTATTCACCAGACTATGAGAATATTGTTGGCATTGGTTATAAAACAAACTAATATAAAATATGAAAGAAAAGAAAATAGGCGATAAGATAATATTTGATTATGTTATCTATGATATTGTAAATAATATTGAGTATGAATACGATTATACTGCAAGGTTAGCCGGAGTTATTACAGAAGTCATACCTGATTCAGAACATGGTGGCTATACTAAGTATAAAGTACGTATCACAAAAGCCATGTCCACTAATGGTGAAAAGTATCTTGAACCGGGAAATATTATAGAGGTCTCTGATGATAAGGTATACCGTGGAAGCGCATTGCATAATGCATTATATAAAGGTCAATGTTCATGTCCTACGGCGGCACAAGTTGAAAGAATTATCAAGATGTACAATAAAGAGAAGTCATTGGTAGAAAACCTTAAACATATCATTAAGGATTGGTACAAATTTGGTCTTGAAAAATACGGTATATATGATGAGGACGAATTTAAATATTAATTGAAATTAATAACATGAACAATGAGTTATTTTTTATAATTTGGGGAATATTTGTTGGTATTATTTCGGTTATATTATTTGTAAAATGGATTAAGTGTTTGATTAAAATATGAAGGTACGTGAGTTTTTGGAAACAGCAAGGAATCTTGTTAATAGTGATTTATTTGATAAGATTCTTGACCATGACATAGAAATACAATTACGAAATGAAAATGGTATATATATCAGTAGTAATTTCGAATGTGACCGTATAGGATATAAGTTTAGTCCATGGCATCTTAACGAGGATGGTACAAAAGGCTCATTAGTGATGGATTTACATATAGTGAATAAGAAATAATTAATGTTATTTAACGTAATTTCCTTGTATATTTCAAAATAAAGTAGTATCTTTGAAACATGAGTTTTAGATGTCCAAACTGTCATAAGGATTTCGGTTACGACCAAGCAGCGTTATATAAACATTTGGAAAATAATTCTGAGTGTAAAGTAGAAGCGTTTGTGCAAACACATATACGTGAGATTTCCCTTGGAATCAAAAAAGCAAAACATCCTTATGGAGACCGTGGAAAAGAGAACACGGTGAATAAAAGAGTGATAGATGAGGTATCTCCAAATCATATATGGGTCAAAGAAAACCTTATCAGTAATGACGATGGTTCAGATAACATAGTATGTAAACGTTGTGGGCTTAAAGCCAAACGTAAAGGCTCATCAATGACATTTGATATGAGATATACAAGGAAAATTCAACATTGTATAGATTAATATATGACAATTCAAGAAATTTTAAATGAAAAAATATCTGTTCCTTTATGTATGTTGGTTAAAGGAAAACCTGTAACGGCAAGATATTGGGATGAAAATTACAGTAAAATACCGCCATCATTAAGTGAAGTTATTAAAAATACTGTGAGAGATTATTATGATAAGTATTATGATTCAGATTATCTTAATGATGAAGAACGACGGAATTTAAAAAGATGGATAAATATTTGTCATAATGACGATATCATTAATGATGAATTATGTTAAATATAAAAGTTGAATAAACATGAATGACTGACAAGTATTAGAATCAGCACGGGAAATATTTTGGATTAAAAATTTATACAAAGTATGATATATGTAGGTTATCAAGGAATTGGAAAAAGTAGTCTCGCCAACTCACCTTTATCAGATAAATTCATTGACCTTGAGTCTGGTAATTTTTGGGTAGATGGTGAACGGGTTGAAAATTGGTATAAGATATACGCTAATATAGCAGAACATCTTTCAAAACAAGGTAAAACAGTGTTTACTTCATCACATAAGGTATTTCGTAACTATCTTAAAGAAAGAAATATTAATTTTTGTGTAATATATCCGTCCCTGAGTTTAAAGGACAAATGGCTTCTTAAACTTTCAGATAGATACAAACAGACAGGTCTTGATAAAGATTATAAAGCATTGATGAATGCACAACAGATGTATGAAGAAAACATTAAAGACCTTGCATCTGAGAAGAATATTTTGCCTATTACAGATATAAATTATAATCTGTATACCCTTATCAAAGCCCATGAAAATGGTTTGGCTTGGAGACATCCTAAACTTGACGAAGATATTCCTGAAGGACATTATCTATGTATGTCCCCATATCAGTTTTCACTTAGGAAGAAACCGGATAGTCTTGACTATTATATACCTTTATCGGATTTAGAGAAATTACCAAAATTAAATTAATATGAAACTATTAGACTTAGTACTTAAAGGACAATGGTACGACATGATTGTCGCTGGTATCAAGCATGAGGAATACCGTGAGATTAAGCCATATTGGACAAAGCGACTTACAGAACAGAATACCCCGGATGATAATGGCTTCATTGCGAATGACTATGACTTCAAGGATTATACGCATGTTCGTTTCCGTAGAGGATACACTAAACAATCAATTGTCTTCAAAGTCGAAGATATGTCAGTAGGACGTGGAAATTCTGATTGGGGCGCACCTACTGATAAGGATGTATATATTATACATCTTTCAAAAAAGTCAGTAAAAGACATGATGAGTGAAGCAGTCACAAACGTAATAAATACCGTAGGAAAGCATATTGCCGACGGTGGTGAACTGACTGTCGATGACCTTGTTAAAAACGTCTCAGAAGCCGTTAAAATAGCAATTGGAGACAATGAACTTAACTTTATCCCATCAGAGGGTAGTCTTGATAACTTCCAATTAATGCCGGCTGATAATTATACAAAGAAAGTATTGAAAATGTTGGAATAGATTTTTTTCAGTTAGAGTAATCATAATAGAAAAGGAGGAATTGTCGTGATGACAGGTGTCCTCCTTTGTTTTTTAAACTTTACTTTTTCTCTCCCTTAGAATTACGTATTTCGGTCTTTCCTTGACTGTACCGAATACCTTTGACATATCAGGCTTAATTTTCTTGAATACTTCATCTTTCGGGTCAATGAATATTTTGCCAATCTCGTCATCTACAACATCAAATAACATGGCCGGCGCATTCTCATCTTCTACCAATTGTCTTGCGATTACCTTACTTGGTTTCACGTAACCTCTCAATGTCGCTCGTTCCATATTGACAATATCAATGTACTTGAACCATTCTTTGTCAATTTTCATAATCATCTTATACTTGATGCCAAATGCCTCATAATGCTTCAAAAAGCCAAAGTAACTGTTCAATGTGGATATAAATGAATCAGCGTTAACCTCAGATATATTATGATTGAATAACTCAATTTTGTCATGCATACCTGATACAGTTTGATTACCAATGTAACGTCTTTCACCTTTAACAACAGAACCGGTGAATTTAACGCCCTTGTCAAATGATTGAACATACGTTTTATCCGGATGTAGTCTCAACTTCAGCATATTTGAAAGGAACGCCTTCATCTTCGGTATCGCCTCGACGATTTCTTCCTTTGTCTCTGCAATTACAAAATAATCATCAACATATCTTCCATAATATTTGAATAGTCCTGTCATAAAGTCATCAAAGAAATGCATGTAGAAATTGGCGAAACACTGACTTGTAAGATTACCAATTGCAAGACCTCTATTCCATCCACAAGTAAATAACGATTTGTTTTTCGGTAGTTGTTTCCAATACTTAGGTGAAGTCTTCATCTTGCAATTACGTTCAGGATGGTGTAATATTACTTTCTTTACAAGATAAAGTAATAACTCCTTGTCATCGCCATGATAGTTCTCAATGATAAATTCTCTCATAAGTTTCCACAGAGTCGGCTTGTGAATACTCATAAAGAAACCTTGTAAGTCAAACTTACCAATGTAGCATTTCTTGGTGTAATGTTCGGAACATTCCTCTACCTTATCATAAAGTCTGTTGACTCCGTACAAAGTGCCTTTCTCCTTACGGCAGTTATATGTATCGTCAATGAACATTTCCTCAAACAAAGGTTCAAGACGCATCATAATGATATGATGTATAATTCTGTCTCTGAAATCAGCAGCGAACACTTCACGTAACTTTGGTCTCCTTACAAGGAAACATATACTTGTGCCTATTTCATATGTTTGGGTATTCACCTCATACCAAAGTTCAATTAACTTTTCCTCATAGTTAATCTCAAAATGTCTTGCATTAGGTGTGCTTCTCTTGTGTTTTCTACATTGGAAATAAGCCTCAAAGAAATCCTCCAATGGGATAAGTGACTTGTCTTCCTGCATCTCCTTTATCTTCTCCATTTTAGGCAGTTTCGGAGAACGGTTCGTTATCTTACTCTTAGACTGTGCCATATAAGTTATACCGTTTTGTTAAAGTATTCATTTAAGTTATTATGTACGATTATTAATAAATAAGCCGGTCATGTCAATTCTGACAGACCGGCTTCAATTTTTTTCTTACGTTCTGTGTATGTGCCTCCATAAAACGAAGATTTGACCGAATGCCGCAAAAGCCCTAACCCTGTTACTGTTGTTCTTGTTGTTGTTGTTGACGTTGCCATTTGACGGATTCAAGTTCCACGCATTGTTGCTGTTGTACTCAGAAGACGACCAAAGCCAACTTCTATTCCTCCGATTATCTTATTCTTAACTATATGTACCCAGGAATCAACCTTGTCTCTTCCCCTTTATAAAAGGTACACTACAGTACGGAGGCCATTCAATCTAAAATCCAGTACCTTCACCATATCCCTTATGCGGAGAATTGGTTGCCTCAGATGGACCTGCCCCTTTAACAGTGCATGCGCATACACAAAACTCGCTTTCGAACCATCCGGGTGGACACCGATATAACTGGTAAATCCGTCGACAACAACAACTGAACAGGGTGCATGGAACCTCAATTTACACATCACCAATGTGTCACATTGTCCGGTGGGCTACTCACTTGGAGATTAATTCGATGCCCTGGCATCTCATCTTGGCAAATCAACAAAAACACTCGCATGTATTTTCTCATTGCCCAAACATCCGCATCTCCCAAGCAGACCAACAAATATAAATATGTACTAATAACAAAAAGTTACCATTTTAAGGCAATTTTTTTTATTATGTATTAATATCTCTAATAATAACATCGTTTGCCTTTTCAATAAGACCATCCATAGACTTTACAAATTCATCATATGTCATGTCTATCATCTTCTTTTCCTCCTCTATCTCAGCCGATGTACGATTAGCCATCTTGTCAATAGTACTCTTCCTCCAACCGGTCAATTGCTTACCTACGTTACCCAATAATAACGCTAACTGTGCAGATTGTTTGTTATTAGTAATCTTCATCTCTAAACAGAAACGGCACAAGGTTTTCAACTGTTCCACAAGCACCTTAAATCTATTCAAATGCGTAATTCTCTCTTCGGAGAACTCACTGTTTGCATTAAGAATACAATCAAGCATATCCAAAGATACCCTAACCATTTTCTCACCCACCATAATACGAGCAAGACGTTCAAAACGCTTAGAACATGTATATACGTATTTCGTCAATTCAAACGTAGACTGGTAAATCGGAAGTCTGTCTGTTAACATATACTAAATAATCTTTATAAATGTTATTAATTAATTTTAAATATCTATTAAATTTTATTTGTTATTTCCGGGTCGTAAGGGCAAAGAGAGGGCAGCGCGTAAATTGCGCTGCCACACAACCCTTCACAAG
>ERZ842401.5651-NODE-5651-length-13740-cov-6.657216_pt1 | contig 13740 bp, 13 predicted proteins | sample MGYA00521270_ERZ842401 | MGnify/ENA primary metagenome ERZ842401 (study PRJEB31892, sample SAMEA3878208) | bioreactor metagenome | biome: Moose rumen | place: Sweden | collected 2011-10 | study: EMG produced TPA metagenomics assembly of the PRJEB12797 data set... | reverse complement strand
GAGGGGAAAGCCTTCCCCTCGCTCCAACCGCTTCGCGTTTTCCGCTACCCCTTCTACGGGGTAGGGAGCCGTTCGCGCAAGCGAAAAAACTTGCGAGGCAAGTTTTTAGGCGAGTCTCGGTAAAGGCTATGCCTAAACCGTGCCCCGTAACGCCCCAAAAATCTTGACAAAATATTACGGGGGGGGGGTATAATTATCTATTCGGAAACCTTTGTTTCCTTTACTACTATTTTTAGGAGGTCTTTATGAACCGATTCCTTAAATTCAGTTTTGCGTCTTTCGCAATTCTTTTCGTGCTGGCATTTATCTCCTGCAAAAGTAATGATGAAGATGATGATTCGCCAGCTCCAAAAAATAAGCTTTCGGTAACTGCAACAGAGGCAAGTACCGCAGAGTTGGGCGGAAGCTATTCAAAAGACATCACAGTAGCGGTGGATTTTGCAGAAAACGCGGTACTTTCTTCCCGCGTGGCACTTTCAACCACTTCCGAAAATTTGGCAAATGGTGATGACATCAAAGATTTGCTCAAAGCAAACATCGTGAACGCAAACGGTGTCAGCAGCGCAGACTCATTCTCGATTTCCAGTGCAATTATAAAATCTCTTTCCGCGCAATCGATTACTTTTAGCGTTGCAGGTACGGCTCCAAGCGAAAACAGTTCTGTTACGCTCACGCTTCTGCTACCCCCAAAATTCATGAAAGACGGTCTCCCCTTCGGAAAACCCGTGCAAAAAGTTTCAGTTGGAACAGGCGTAACAGCAAGCAATACGGCGGCTGAAGTTTCAATTCCTAAAAAAACGGATCTCGCTGGAAAAATTCTAAAAACTAAAGACGGAGATGAGTCTTCTTATTATGTTTTTGATAAGAACAGTAATATAACAAGATACTATAGCGGACATCATAAAGAATGGGAAAGTCGCACTCTTTCTTACGATGAGACAAAGGGAGAAATTGTTTCAACTTCTGAAGATAAAACCAGTGCTGTAGAAAAAATCATATCTGCAAACGGAACTTATTATACCGTTGACTGGGACGAAATTCCAAGAACAGAAGGAAGTGGGCTTGAGGGTGTTTTTCATGTCTTTGACGAAGATGAAGAAGAAGGCGTTCCAGTCAGTACGGAAACTACGATTACTTTAAACGGTGACGAAACGCTTTCCTATTATAAAATCGAAATTGACAGAACGGGAAAGGACGAAGAGCGGCACACAGAAAAACGCTATCTTATTGGTGGCGGAGCTTACATAAACAAAAATGGAATTCTCAGTATTTCCGGAACATGGTTTTATTTTTCTAAAAATGCCGACACAGACGAAGAACTTAAAAATGAGATTATGCCAGCCGCAACCCTTGAATTGATTTACGATGGAAGCACTCTCTATCTTACAGGCGGCTCATGTTCTTTCGCAGAGGAAAGCGAACTGCCTGAGTCTATAAGCGATTAGTAACTCATGCGCTAGGCAGGGAGCGCCCAATTGCTAATTGCTCATTTCAAAATGTTGCCAGTCTTTCACGCCCTGCCAGTCGCCGCCCCACTCAAAGCCCGCCTCGGTAAAAAGCTTATACACCAAGTCGTTGTGGTCGATTTTATAGGGGAAATTTTTGCTTCGGTCGAGGTAGGCCGCCCCGTTGAAAGGCTCGACATTCGGCTTTCCCTTGACGGTCTTGTAATACGGATTGTAGCGAGGGTTGATGTCCACCGCCAAGCCCGCCCCGTGCTTTGAAACGACGGTCGTGTGCGAGATGAAGCGGAAATTGAAGCAGGAGGAATTGTTGTCGCTCATGGAGCGTTCATCGTCCGCGTCGTACTCGTCGATAAGGCGGATTTTTTCGATCGGGTAGCCCGCGCGGTAAAGTTCCTTGAAAATCGAGAGCAGTTTTTCGGCGATTTTTTTGTTGCAGACAAGCTCGCCCTCGCACGATCCGCCGTCCAAAGTCTTGTGCAGAAGGTGAAGGTAGCGCAAATCAGTCCGCGGAATCGTGCAGTTTTCCTTGTAAGACTTGCCCTGCATTTTCGCGAAAAGCTCGTCAGAAATATCACTTATATAGAAGGAAGATTCAAGCTCAAATTCCATCGTCTCGTCAATTTTCTCGCCCGCCACAAAAGCCCCCTCGCAAAAGCACAGCCCCGAAAGCACCATCATCAGAATCAGAAAAACGCGTCTCATTCAAAAAAGTATAGCAAAAGAAGCAAAAAAATGCACTTTTTTGAACGATTTTTTCGCTCTGCATTGCCGAAAATGCAAAAATTTCTCCAATAAATAGATGTAAGCGAGAAAAGAAAAAACTCACAGAAATCTATTTATCAGGAGAAAAAAATGACACAATCAAGCGAAAAAATCGAAAAGTGGGAAAATTTAACCCTTGCGAACAACTTCATCTTCTATAAAGTAATGCGTCACCACCCCGACGCGTGCCAGCACTTAATCGAGCTTCTTCTCGGAATCAAAATCGAGAGAATGGAATTTGCCAACGAAGAGTCAATCTTTGTTGACTACGATTCGCGCGGAGTCCGCCTCGATGTCTTCGTAAAGGACACGAACCAGATTTTCGATGTGGAAATCCAAGTAAAAGAAACGAAGGATTTACCCGAACGCTCGCGCTATTATCAGGGAATCATGGATGTGGACACGCTAAAGTCAGGGCAAAAATACAATGAGCTGAAGACTTCCCATGTGATTTTCATCTGTATGGCGGATATTTTTCAAAACAACCTTCCAATCTGCACTTTTGAAAATATCTGCCTAGAAGACGGAAAGACCAAACTCAACGACAGGGCAATAAAGCACTTTTTCATTGCGAAAAACTGTGTTAAGATGATTGAGGACAAGGAAATCAAGGATTTCTTTGAATTTCTGATTTCAAACAAGACAGCGGACGGCTTCACATCGGATTTGGGAAACTATGTAGACGACGCCCGCCACAACACACAATGGAGGATGCAGTATATGACTTGGGAACGACAAAGAGCCTATGATTTTGACGATGGAAAAGAAGAAGGTGCACAAGAAAACAAAATAGCAAACGCACGGAATATGTTAAAAGATGAAGTTCCTGCTGAACAAGTCTCTAAATGGACTTCCCTTCCCCTCGAAGAAGTGCTTGCCCTGCGCGAAGAACTCTCCCGAGAAAAGACCGCCGTGGCACAAATGCAATCAAATTGAATTTTCAGTTGAAGCCCTGCGAACCTTCTCAGTCATACCGCGCGAAGAGATAAAGTGAGGTGTAGCCCGTGTAGTCGTTTGGCTCTTGATAGGAATAGGTTTCGTCACCTTCGGTTGTGCCACCTGTCAGCGTAATAAGGTTTGGACCGTTTACCGAGCCGATAACCCAGCGTCGCCAGCGCGAAGAATCATATATTAAAGAAGGAGCTGATTCTGTGCCAGCACCAGATTCCGCTATTGGGCAAAGGAAAGCCTTGCCGTTGCTTCCGTATGTTCCATAAGAAACGAATTTTGTTATCGGGTTTTCGGGCAATGTGTTTCCGTTTGCGTCTTTGTAAGAATATGTTCCATCGTTGAAATGGTACTCAATTTTGTATCTGTTGATTACATTTGTCGGCTGTGTGGCTGTTGAAAACGCTTTTCCTGCGTATACCGTGCCGATGTCTTCGACCGTTATTGAAAAGTCTTCGTCGATTTTAGCATAACATGCAGAGGAAATACCCGCGTCATTTACGGCTTCAATTTTTGCGACATAGCAACTGTCAAACGGCAAATAGAGAATGAGCGATGTGTTGTTTCGTTCGAGCGAGCCTGCGATATATTCTCCTGCCGAAGTGCAGGTTCTGTCGTAGACTTTTACAACATTCGTGTTTAGAGCATAAGAGCCGAGAAGCGCAGCCCAATTATCGTCTGTAAATGTGTCGGGGACGCTTGAAAGTGCGTTCATTTTTGAGACATTCGCGAGCGTAATTCTGAAATACGCCTCATTGCTCGCATTGTCTTCCCACGAAAGCAAAAGACCATAGCCCGAATAACTGTCCACCGTGTTTTGCTTGAGTTCAGTGCAATCTGAATAGAACCGTTCATCCATGCAATACGAAGCCCTAAAATTCGTGGGCGCATCGGGTGCTTTTTCAACGACATTTGGAATTGAAACGGTTGTGTCAACGCTTCGATGAGGCGAAATAATTATTCGGTCGCTGTACGGGTACACGGCATTGTTTCCCGCTTTTGAGAATTTGACCGTAAAATTGTAAGTTCCGCTCGGCACATTTATCACCGAGAAATACTTAGGAGTGGATTTGTTCACCCCCGAAACGGAAAGCACAGAGTGCTCAAGAACCGACTCACCTGTTTTTATATTGTAAATTCCTGCTGTTACCGTGTAATCAGCAAGTTCATTGATTTCAGTTTCAGACCATGAAGAATCAAGAAGAAGGGCTACTCGTACTGTACCAGTTCCCGAAAGTCCTTCATCAGAAAGGTAGAATGTCACATTTTTTGAATAATTTAAATCCGCCTGCGTGTATCCGACTAAAACGGCATTTTCGAGAATCTTGCTACCGTCAGAAATATCGGAAGGCTCTTCTGTTGTGGCGGCAAGGACGAATGTGTATGTAGAAAGAGGAAAATTAAGTTCGATTGTGCCCGTTGTTGAGGAATCGGCTGTAAAATCAACTTTTCGCGGCGAAACGCTTCCTAAGACCGAACTTCCCCAAATATAAAAATAATAGTTCTGAGAGGAATCTGCCAAATCAATTTCAGAAGGCAAAATCGTTCGGGAAGACGAAGTTGATGAATCTGACAAAACAGCGGCATTTTTCGAATTGTTCAACGCCAGCGAAATGTACATGAGACTCGACTTTGAGTAATAAATGTAAGCGTCATCATGCACCGTGTCGCACGAGGCAAAAAAGAACGATGCGAAAGCACTCAGAATGAGAAGAATAGAAATCTTGAAAAAGAGCCGTGCCCTGCCGATTGTATTCATTTTCAAAAAGAAGAGACTGTGGCTCGGCATTTGAGCCAAGCCACAGAAATTTTGTTAAGTATTCGGTATGCGATTACGGAGTAACAACAACTGGGTCTTGCACTTTCATCGTAATCGGATATGAGTACTGATGACCGTTGTATTCGCCGTATACGGTAATCTGATATGTTCCGACATTGAGATTCGTTGGAACGAAGCTCCAGTTGCCAGAAGAATCGAGATTGCCCTTCGCATAGAGCTTGCCGTTGCGCTTAATCTCTGCAAAAAGCGAATTGTAGGTAAAGCCTTCGCGTCCTGTTTGCAATGTATAGGTGAGCGTCACCGAAGTTGCGCTCGTATATACTGTGTAGACAGGGTCGCTTCCAAGTACGGTTGAGCCAGTTGCGAGAACGACCTCACCTGCCTTAAAGTCATAGTCAGAATCGCGGTAGATGTTAACCGAGCCAGACGCAACGGTGTAGCTTGCGAACAAGTCAAGGCTTGTATATCCGCCGTAATTTGCCGGCTCAAAGTAAGTGAAATTGCCGTCTTTTTTAGAAGTAGAATCGTATTTCGTTCCTTCTACGATACCTTCGCGCCAGCTTGTCCATCGGTTTCCATCGCTTACGAGCGTTGGGTATGTGACAGAGGCAGCAGTCGGGTCGTTGTGTGGGTCGAGAATCGGGATTCCGCCCGTTGCGCTCGGTGCTTCGCCGATTACCAAGTCTTGGCTCAAGTAGTAAATCAAATCGTTCTTGGTCTTGACAGCCGCCGCAAACGCAATTTCTCCACCGTTTAAGTGGTAGCTCAATCTGTAGAGGTTCGCAGTGATTGCGTATACAGGGGTTTCAGCTGCCACATATGGATTGTAGCCGTTTGCAGCCGTTGCTTTTGACGCATCGATTGTTTTGATTGCAAATCCGTGCGCAGTGTATGAGCCAGTATGGTGCGGGTCTGTGTCGTTCCAAGTAACTCCGGCATCTGTTGCTACGCCCAAGTCATAAGTTGCGTATGCCCAAGTAGAATCTCCCGCATCGCTTGAAGCGCAGATTCTGACAAGGTATCGCTTTCCAAGCGTGAGCTGGAGCGCAATGTAGGTGTTGTTCTTCTGCAAACTACCAGCAACCCACTTTTCGCGAAGTTCAAGGTTTCCGTAGAAGTCTTTTCCGTATTCTTTGATTGCTCCGGCGGCAATTCCTGTTACCGCAGTCCCCCATTTTGCATCGTCATCAACGGCGGCAGTGAATGTGCTCAGTTCTGTAACATCGGCAACTGCGACTTTGAAATACTGTTCCGTGTAAGAATTGTCTTCCCAATTCAAGACGGCGGTGTAAGAAGTAGTGGTGGTAGTAGCAGGCTTTACATAGCCGACTTTGAGCGCAGTCGGTGGCTCAGGAGCATATTCGATTACATCAGGAACTTTGACCGCTGCTGTGACCGTCTGGTTCGGGAGCATGATGATAAGGTCGCTCCAATAGTAGTGTTTTTCTGTGGCGACACAGTAGAAATCGACCTGAAGGTTGTATGTTCCAGGCGTTACCGTTCCAGAAAGGAGTTTGCCCGTATTAAAGAAATCTGCATTCGTGACATTTCCTTCGGTAGAACCGAAACCTGACAACGCTGAATCGTCACTTCGGTCGCGAATAGAGGCAGTGATTTTGTATTTTTCAGCATCATTAACAAGCGTTTTGTGTTCAGATGTCCAAGTTCCTGAATCACCTGTTAAGCCGTCATAAACGAATGTGAGGGCGCATTTTGCGTCTCCCGTAAGCCCATCGGCAGAAATGTAAAATTTGATTGAAGAAGTGTTTCGCAAATCCACATTCGCATAGCCGATGTAAAGCGCCGCACCTGTGACATTGGCAATATTCACTGTGCCTGGGGCAGTTTTTACAGCGGCGAGAACCAACTTGTAGTTTGAGACTGCTAAGTCGAGCACCACCGAGCCTGATGTTTCGATTTCATTGTCGTCGTCATCTTTATCAGCAGTGAAGTCAACTTTTGAAATAGGAACCGTAGCGTTTGTAACGAGGTTCGTTCCCCAAAGGTAGAATGTTAAGTCGCTACCTTTTTCGCCAGCTGCCACGATAGTTCGGTCTGAGCCTGCTTTGTTCGCAGAAATGCCAAAACTCGAAAGAGGGAGCAACTTGTCGTCACTTGAAGCAAAAGAAACAGAATATGTTTTTTTGTTTGAAGTGATGTCATTTACAGAATTGCTAACCGTTCCCGTAGAGCCTGAGTCGGTGTCGACATCAGAACAAGCGGCGAAGAACAAGGTCGCAAAACATGCCGTAAGAGCCAAAAGTTTTGAAATCTTTTTCATATTTTCCTCCTATAGGATAAAAGTTCCAAAAAAATTCACTTGTAAAAAACTCAACTCATAAAATTGTTTTTCTGCTCACTCCCTCCTTTTCCACTTTATGAGATATTTTTTTGATAGCATTTTCATCTCCCTCCTCCTTATGAATCCAAATCCACTTCAACATGGAATTCGACCGTGAATATTTGGGCAAGGTCGGTGTATGTGCGCCCGTCCTTCCCAACCACTGTAAGCGTTAGGTAATAGGTGTGCCCTATTTCAAGCCCAGACTTTGGCATATAAACGATATAGGTCTGAGTCCGCCGCTTTGTTGTCTTTGTGCCGTCCTCAAATCGCACCGTGACGGGAGCATTTGGATTTTCGCCTTTTGGGTCGGTAAGAACCCACTCAAACGATTTGCAACTTTCAGGCGCAGCAAGGTTGAGAGTCGCAATGTCGTAGACCGTATACTGTTGAAACAAGAGGTCATTTTGGCTGAATCCCTCATCACCTGGTTCAAGCACTGTTTCTGTCAAATCATCGTTGCTCAGCGTGAGATACCCTGCGTCGAATCCCCCGTTGTAATCATCAAGCATATCGTCAACATCATTATTGCACGCCGAAACGAGCACGCAGACGAGAAGCCCCAAACTGATTACAAAAGCGGATGCTCTTTTCATGTTCTCCTAATAAATACAAGATTTGCCGATTGATTTGAACTTTTTGCTATTGCCGATAGAAAGAAGCGTTCAACCGATGGCAAATTTCTCCCAACAGAAAAAACTCTGTCGTTCTAACTCCCGTTCCCCACCCAGTTAAAACGAATTTAAATACAAATTAAAGATAACGCATTTTCAGAAAAATTCAATGAAAAAGAGCGTTTTTTCTTTAAAAATCTCTAAAATTCAGCAGGAATCTTCGCCGACAGCTCGGAATTCCAGCGTTTTAAATAGAGATTTCCACTTATCTTATCGGCAGAAAAATAAGAAATCTTTAAGAGAATGTTAAATCTGATTTATTGCGAGGGATTCTTTTATTGCGAGCACTTCTTCCAGAGGGAGAGATATCCATTTTGCGACTTGCTCTGCTGAAACAGAATCCTCCAACATATTCTTTGCATCTTCGCGTTTGCCTTCATTTTCGACAAAGGAGAAAAATAATTTTTTGTTATTTTGAGTTTTTTCTTCTGAATGTGCGAGTCGGCATCGCTACACCTATCTGCCCTTTCGCAAGCCAATGCAAGTTCGTGTCATATTGGAAACCGCCCCAAATGCGCGCCCACTTCCATTGCACACCTACGAGAAGCTCAGCATAGCCGCCAGGATAGATTTTGCTTTTGTGTGGGTGTTCAAGGCTGTTATTAAACAGCATTCGTGTATTCGCTCCCGCTCCAGCCTCGCTAAAAACCTGAAAATCATAGGTCTTGTTGTAATAGACAAGCCCAAACAATCCGCCGAGCGTCACGGAATATATAAAAGGAGGACTCAAAGAGTCACCGCCCTCATAATAATTATATGGAAATTCGCTTCCGGGAATACCCGCTCCGACAGAAGCATTCGCTCCCCAATAAAATGGCGGACGGAAATAATTCCGATAGCCAACCTCAACGATACCGCTTCCGAGATAATAATTTGAACCGACACTGCTGTACCCGACACTAAGTGACAAACTGTTTTCCAGTTTGTTTTCTTCCACCCGCTCATCTTCCGGAACAAACTCCTCGCCGCTCAGCACCCAACGGTAAATGTAGCCCTGTTCCGTACCGATAATGACATACTGGTCATCGGGGCTGAACACAAGGCTTTTCGCCGTGTCGCCGTACATGAGCTGGAAACTGTTTTCTTCATATCCAGAAGCGATGTCGTAGATTTTAACACAGCCAGAGTTAATTCCCGCCACAATCTTGGAAGAATCATTAGAAAAATCCACCGCAAAAGAAAAGCCTGACGGGTCTTCAAGAGTGTAAAAATCAGAGTCATCCGCCGTTGAAGCGATAATGAGCGTGTTCTGATCCTGTGCTGCAACAAAATGAACGCCATCGGGGGCAAAACGCGGCTTTATCCGCGAAAGCGTGTATCGGTTATACTCCGACAATACGCTCCATGCGGTCGTGTCAATGAGGCGAACCGTTCCGTTTTCGCTCGTAACCAAAAGCCGCTTTCCTGTCGGGCTTGCGCTCAATGCCCACACGCCGTCAGTAAGATCCAATTTTTCTTCGATAATATGCTGCCCGTTAAAGCGGACGCTTTCATACAAATTCTGACCGTCGAGCGCAATAATTATTTTATAATCACCCGCATAAACGGCATCTGGTATAGAACTTCCCGTGCCGCTAATCAGTGTTGAGTCTGAAGCTGAGCCTATACCGTGAATCAATGCGGTATTGTCGTCGCGCACGCTGAGCATGTACCGACCGTCGCTCGTAAATTGCAGTGACATGACATTTGCCAGCGGATTCGCGCCCTCACTGGCGGAATTGGCATGAACGGCGGCGATTGTATTGTAACCGGCGTTCCACAAAATAACAGAATTATTCCAACTGGTGGCAAAATATTTTCCGTCGCGAGTCCAGGCAACGGCATTCACCGGCATTGAAGATTTCGCGAGATAATCCTGAGCCAAATCTTTTTCGGCTTCGCCACCTGCCGTTTCCGCAAGAGATTGTGAATCCGAAGGAGCAGATTCCTGCGCAAAAAGAGAAAAAGAAACTATTATAAACAAAGCACAAAAAAACTTTCGCACTTACAAGGACGCTCCAAACAAATTCTAACGCAATTCTCTGAAACTTCAAGACTTTGCCTTTAAGAATATCGGTGAAACCGAGACCAATCTTGAAGGCTTTCGGCTTTTATTCAAACAAGGGATAGCACTCAAAACCGGCGGTGCGCAATTCATCACCGACAGTGCCCTTCGCATTTTCCTTTACAACAACGAGATAATATTTCGTGCCGCTCGGGCGCACTTCTGTCGCAATCTCGGCGGCAAAGCCCTTTGCTTTTACCCTATCAACAAGAGCTTTCGCGTTCGCCTCTTCACGGAAAAGCCCGAGTTGCTGGCGCACGATTTTTTCGTTTTTTTCTGATGACTCGTTTTTTGAAGAAGAAGCAACGGCCGCCCCCGAAGAAAGCGATTCGCTCGCCCCCATGCTGGAAATTTCCGGCAAATCCACGCCGTTACGCGGAACAAAATACCAAAAAGGCGTGGGCAAAGTCTGAATTTCACCGCGCACGATTGCCGCTTCCATGCTTTTTGCGTAATTCTTTTTGAGATTTTCAGAATACTGCGCTTCGCCCGTCAAATGCCAAAGCGTGAGCAAAATTGACGGACGAACCGTTTTCATAGAATCAAGTGTTGCATAAGTTTTGAGCATGGCAATATTCTCTTTTGTGTCGTTCACAGACTTAGCCTTGCACAACGCGCTCCACTGCTCGTACAATTTCACAAACGATAAGATTTTCTCCGATTTTGAATTACGGACTGAGGAATTAAGATAACTGTCCGCGCTCGCAAAATCTCCCGCGCAGAGCGCACAACGAACAGCGTCAATGACAAGCTCCTCAGAATTCTTATTGGGCACGCCCGCAACAACCGATTCCGCGCTTCCCTGAATTGAAGCCGCCTGCGCATAAGTCTTTTGGGCTTCGGCGTATTGCCCCTGCTGCTCCAAAATAGCCGCAAGAAACGCGTACACAGCCCGCTTTTCAGCACTCACCGACACAGACGCGACATTTTTCTGAATATAGGAAACAGAATCTGCAAGCGAAGTTTTTTTTGCGGCGGTGTCAATCACCGATTTTGCCGTGACAGCCTTTGCCTGAGAAAAAGCCGAAAAAGAAGAGAACACGCAGAAAACAACAGAAGTAAAAAAGAATTTTTTCATTTTCCAAGAACAGCATTTAAAGTGCCGATTAAATTCACCAAGTCAAGCGGCTTTTTCATGAAGTTGTGCACGCCGAACTCCCGAACTTTTGACTCAACCGTATCGTTTTCAAGCGCGGTAATCACGATAATAGCAGGCTTTCCGAATTTTTCGCTTTCGTTGATTCGCTTGCACAAATCGAAGCCGTCAATTCCTGGCAAATCAAGGTCAAGAAGAACAATTCCGGGCTGTTTTTCAGTCATGAGAGAGCCTGCCTCAAAACCGTCAAATGCCTGATATACGCTCAAATCTTCGATTCGTTTTTCGATGAATTTCGCAACGACAGAATTCAGCCCGCGGTCATCATCAACAATAAGCACACTTCGCGGAACATACGACTCACCATAGCAGGCGGCGCGCAACTCCGACGGAATCTGAATATTCCGAGACTGCATGAATTCAACCAAATCTTCCGGATATACGCGGAACTGACCACCTGGCGTGTTGAATGCCTTGAGATGATTGTTGCGAATCCAGTTGATTGCCGTCTGATTGACAACTCCGCACAGTTTTGCGACTTCAAGCGCAGAATACATAATGGGTTTGTTCTCGTTATGAGCCATGTTCCATTACCTTCTTTTCTTTTAGAACCCTCTGAATTATTTTATATGAAAATCCGCTCTCTGCAAGCGATTTCATTATTTTTTGCTCATTTTTATTCTTTGAAACCAATTTTTGAAAGGCAAGTCGGCACAGTTCGGTTTCATCAACATTCTCAAAATAGGCTTTCACCGCGTTCACGGCAATTTCTTTTGAAACGCCGCGCACGCACAATTCCCGCACCAAACGGATAGTTCCCTGCGGCTTGAACGCACAGTGATTGCGCACCCATGAAGCAGAATATCGTGCATCATCAAGATAGCGTTTTTCTTCAAGAAAGTCCAATGCCTGCTTTATGGAATCCTCATCGAATTCCTTTTGGCGGAGTTTCCGCTCCAATGAAGCCCTGCACTGCTCCGTGCGGGCAAGCGAGCGGGCGGCACACTGAACTGCCGCTTTTACCTGTTCGTCCGTAATTTCCATAACAACGAAAAACGCCCGCTTTTTGGGCGAGCGTTGTATAACACAAAGATAAACTTAGCGTTTTGAGAACTGGAAGCGTCGGCGAGCACCACGCTGACCGTACTTCTTTCGTTCTACCATTCGGCTGTCTCGTGTGAGGTAGCCGTTTGCCTTGAGGGAAGCGCGAGCGTCCGGATCAATCTGCAAGAGCGCGCGGGAAATTCCGTGCAAGCAAGCCGCAGCCTGACCTTTTACGCCGCCACCCTGAACAGTAATCAAGATGTCGTACTTGTTAGCATAGTTTGTAACGAGAAGCGGCTGATGAACCGTGCGGACTTCTGCTTCTGTGTCGAAGTAGTCTGCGACATCTTTGCCGTTCACGACGATTTTTCCTGAGCCTTCACGAACAAATACGCGGGCAACAGATGTTTTTCGTCTTCCTGTTCCGATTGCAATATTTTTTACTGCCATGATAGACTCCTATTAAAGCTCGATTTTTTTCGGGTTCTGAGAAACATGCGGATGCTCTGAACCTGCGTAGATTTTGACATTGCCCATGAGACGGCGGCCAAGTTTGCCGTTCGGGAGCATACCAGCGATTGTGCGCTCCAACGGTCGTGTCGGGTGGCGCTCAATCAATTTTTCAAAAGTGAAACTCTTAAGACCACCGACGAAACCTGTGTAGTGGCGGTAGAGCATGTCCGTGCGTTTGTTTCCAGAAACAGCAACTTTGTCTGCGTTGATAATAACAACGAAGTCGCCCATTTCCTGGCTTGGTGTGTAAGTAGGCTTGTGCTTTCCGCGAAGGATAGAAGCTACTTTTGCTGCGACACGACCGAGCGGCTTTCCTTCCGCATCGATGAGATACCAGTCGCGTTTCTGTTCATAGTCTTTAACGAAAATGGTTTTCATTCTTTTAACCTTCAATATAAATTCTGGTGCACTTTGCCGTTTTGCATCGTCAGCGCAGTGCTTGTGAACGATGAGCAGTCGTTCTACAATGAATATACGGGGATAAATAGTTTAGAATTTTTCGGCTTTTAAATCAATAGTTTCGCGCGGGAAAATTTACTTTTCTGAATTTTCCAGTTCCTCGCGCTTCGCTTCCTGTCGGTCACGAATGTCGGCAATGCCAATCAAAATCGCGACAAGTCCCACGAACGCCGCAAGCACAGGGGCAGCCCCCTTCAAAAAGAAAACAATCTCGTGGCTCCAGCCCAATCCCGCAGGAAGGCAGGCAAACACCGTGAACGCAACACAGGCAATTCCAAAAATTATCGTAATCATGCAATTATTATAGAAAAAAACACCAAAAGGGGGAAGTCTCCCCCTAGGGAGCCGGTCGCCGTAAGGCGAAGAAACTCGTGAGACGAGTTTCTAGGCGAGTCTCGGTGAAGGCTATGCCTGAACCGCGCGGCGCCTACCCCCGCTGCGGGGAATCCCCGCAACGCCCCAATTATTGCGAAAAATACATCATAGCCATTCAAATATTTCACTTTACGCAACACAGAAATTCATTATAATGAATTCAAAATTATTTTTTAGAGGAAGAAAATGGGAAACAACTATTTCAATTCTATCCCGTGGCGCGAGGCTCGCTTGCAGC
>ERZ842401.5650-NODE-5650-length-13743-cov-3.627484_pt1 | contig 13743 bp, 12 predicted proteins | sample MGYA00521270_ERZ842401 | MGnify/ENA primary metagenome ERZ842401 (study PRJEB31892, sample SAMEA3878208) | bioreactor metagenome | biome: Moose rumen | place: Sweden | collected 2011-10 | study: EMG produced TPA metagenomics assembly of the PRJEB12797 data set... | reverse complement strand
GACTAAGCCCCCGCCCCGAGGGCGGGGGTTTGGGGGTGGGGTAACGTGGATAGGAAGCAGCGTTCGCTGCTTCCTGCGGCAGCAGTCAGGGGGATGATCGATCCTTGTCAGACGTCAGCGTCTGACAAGGTTCAGCCAGTCGTAAAAGACGCTGTATGACGGGAGGAAGAGCAGCAGGAGGAGAAGGGCGGCCCACCAGGGAAGGAGAGAGAAAAAGAGGATGGCCCAGATGACGAGGAAGAGAGGCGTGCCCAGGAGCTTGACGCCGAAGCGGGCCGTGTTGCAGAATGCCTTGTCCTTGATGCGGGAGCACAGGTATTCGGCCAGGGCCCACATGGGAAGGCTCAGCAGCGCGCAGACGAGAAACAGCGGGAAACCGAGGATGGCCTGGAAAACCCGGCGGACGCGGTGGCCGCGCGGGTGGGCTGCCTGGTAGCGGGCAAGGCCGGCACTGTAGTTTTCGTCGTCGGGGAGGAAAAAAATCAGTTCCGACAGCCTGGAATAGAGCTCCTGCTGTAGGGCTGCGTCGAGCTCATCGATGCCGAGGTCCGTGCGGGCCTTGGCGAAGGCGTTGACGTCAAGAGGGGCGCCGACCTGTATCTTTACGCAGCTGCGGTAATGGAACCAGTCGCTGTAGTCGATGCCGATGGGGATGATGGTGGTGTGCCGGTGCTCGGCGCTGGTGAAGGCGATGCGGGCGATGCCCCTGCGTACGGGCAGGAGGGAGTGCATCGTGCGGTGGGTGCCCTCGCAGAAGATGCAGAACGGCAGGCCGTGGGAGAGGGCGCGGTCAATCTGGTCGAAAGTACCCTTGTTGCGGGCCACCTCTTCGGGAAGATCCCTGCTGTGGCGGGCCAGGGGCACGATTTTGAGAAAATGCAGGATGCGGGCTATGAAGGGCTTGCGGAAGATGTCGGCGCGGGCCCCGAAGAGCGTGCCGCCCTTGCGGGCCTGGAGGACCAGCAGAGGGTCCATCAGGGTGTTGGTGTGGTTGGGCGCGAAAATGACGGCGCCCTTGTCGGGCAGGGAACCCTTGAACTCTATTCGCCGGTAGCTGTGACGGGTGCAGAAATCGACCCAGGGGCGGAAAAAGGAATACGCGAAATTATAATCCCAGAATTCAGACATTGCCGCTGCAGTCGGGGCATACGCCCTTTATCATATAGTTAACGCTCTGCTGCTCCCAGCCGGGAGTGAGGGCCACCCGGGGGACGGGCAGGTCTGTCAGGCAGAAGGTCTTGCCGCAGCGCTCGCAGTAGAAGTGGACGTGCTCGTCGGAGCCGCCGTGCCCGTGCTCGGAAAGGCAGAGCTCGTAGCGGACGCTGTCGGAGCCATCTTCGATGACGTGGACCATGTGGGCCTGCCTGAATATGGCGAGGGCGCGGGAGATGCCGGATTTGTCGATGGTGTCGAGGGCGTCCTCGAGCTCCTTCATCGAGACGGGACGGCCGGCCCTCGCAAGCGAAAGGGCGATGGTGATTCGGTTCGACGTGGGATGCACTCCGTGGTGCTGCATGAGTTCGAGTATTTCCTTGCTGTCCATACGCAGATTGCAAATATAGCAAAAAAACGCTAACTTGGCAGTGTGAAACGATTTGTGTGTATAACGGCCGCCGCGGTACTCCTTCTGGGATGCAGGAAGGACAACGTCTCCCAGGACAGCTTCGCCCTGTTCGACGACGCCCAGCTGCCGGTGGTTACGGTCCGTGTCAGCGAAGGCGAATGGAACCGCCTCCTGGAGCTCTACGACTCCGACTCCCGCACCAAGGAATACGTGCGCTGCGGCGTCTCCGTATCGATGGACGGCCGCACGCAGAAGGTTACTGACGCCGGCCTGCGTCTCCGCGGGCAGACTTCCAGGCGCCGTCCCGAGGGCAGCGGAGGCCGCCGCCACACCGCCGGCAAGACCGACTGGCACCACTTCCATTTCGGTCTTCACTTCAACAAGTTCTCCGACAGCCCCCAGCAGATCGACGGCTACCGCCGCATCAACTTCAAGTACCCAAAGGAGGACCCCACCTACATCCGCGAGCACTACTGCTACGACCTCCTGTCCCGCTACGGCGTCTGGACCGCCCCCTCCTCATCGTGGTGCCGCCTGTACCTGCACGTCGGCTCCGACCCGTCGGCTGCATACTACGGCGTCCACCTCATGGTAGAGTCGATCGACCGTCAGTACCTTAGGAAACGCCCGGAATTCGGTTCCTCCGACGGCTTCCTGTGGAAGTGTGCCTGGGGCGCCAACCTCCGGGATTATTCGCCCGAGCGCTTCGTCTCCGACACCGATTCCCCCGACACCCACGCCTACGAGCTCAAGGAGGATGACCCGGAGCTGCTCGAGCCTGCAAAGGCCCAGATGAAGGACTTCATCGGCAAGCTCAATTCCCTGCAGGGCGACGTCTTCCGCAACTGGATCGGCAGCGTATGCGACGTCGAACTCCTCCTGCGCACGTACGCCGTCAACGTAGCCGTCGGCCACTGGGACGACTACTGGAACAACATGAACAACTTCTACCTCTACTTCAACTCCCGCGACGAGACCCGCTACCGCATATACATGCTCCCGTACGACTACGACAACACCCTCGGCACCTCCCACTACTGCGGCGTCCAGAGCGACTCCGGCCGCCACGACCCGTACAACTGGGGGCTCAAGGAATGTCCCCTCATCAGCAAGGTACTGTCGGTGAGCGAATACCGCGAAATGTACACCCGCTTCCTCAGGGAGCTCGGCGCCGAGGGCAACCGGTGGTTCGGCTACGAGGCGAGCCTCGGCCGCATAACCCGCTGGCAGGACCTGTTCGGCCCGTACCTTGACAACGACACCGGCGAGGATACATCCCTGCGCGACCGTCCCGCCTCATGGGGCAACCACCCCGAATACCGCGTGATGCAGGACGGCGCCTCAAACTGGTTCCGGGTCAAGGCCGGAATCCTCAACAGCCTGTAAGCATGAAGACCCTCAAACAGCAGACCGGACGCCACGGCGAACAGGAGGCGGCGGACTTCCTCACTGGAGAAGGCCACAGGATAGTATGCCGCAACTGGCGCAGCTCCCACCTCGAAATCGACATCATCACTTACAAGGACGGCATACTCCACATAGTCGAGGTCAAGACCCGCAGTGCCGGCAGTACCGTCGCCCCGGAGATGAACGTTACGCCCCTCAAACGCCGCCGCATGGTCAGGGCCGCAGAAGCATTCCTGCATTCGGTCCACACCTCCAGCCTGCCGGAGATACGGGAAGTGCAGTTCGACGCCGTCGCGGTCGAATTCTCCCTCGACGGCGAGCCGCACGTGGAGTACTACCCTGCGGCATTCATTCCTATATTCGTCTGAAACGCAATTCGGGTTTCGCAAGCCTGGGCTTGTTTATGCTTCAAAGGATTGTGCCGGCTTGCGAAACAATCCTACTCCACCACCACTTTGACGCCCTCGGAGGCGGTGCGCACCTGGAGCCAGCGCTCTATGGTGGATATCTGGTCCCGGGAGAGGGGCTGGGAGCACTTGAGGACGGCGATGACCTGGCCGGGTTCGGAGGTGACGGAGGAGCCGTCTTCGTCCTGCCGGACCGAATACCCCCTGGTGAGCACCATGCTCTTGACCGTGGGGAACTGGGCCGAGAGCTCGCGCCAGACGGCCTCGACGGGCAGGTCCTGGCTCCGGTAGGCATTGAGCCTGGAAGTGAGGACGGCGATGGAATCGTCCAGGGCCTTGATCTGGCTGTCGGAGCGGGCGTAGATGCCCTTGATTATCTCGGAGTCGGAGAGCTTCTCGCTTGCTATGGAAGCCTCTTCGCGGAAGATTATCTGCTCGCGGGCGATGCCGTGCATGGCGGCGGAGGCATAGAAATGCTCGCGCTCGCCTTCGGTAATCTGTTCGCCGGCAAGGTAGACCTCGAGGGTCGCGGGATCGGCCTTGGTGTTGACCTCGTAGTCGTATACGAAGCCCTTGCCGATGGTCTTGTTCTCCTCCATGAGCCTGGCGACATGAGTGCGGAAGTTGCTGTCCCTGACTATCTGTATGGCCGAGAAGATGCTGGGCACGATGATGATGACAAGCACCACGGCCACCGCCCTGCCCGTGAGACGGCTGCGGGTGCCGGCAAGGTCGCTGACGATGGGGTATCTGAGGTACTTGACGCCGAGGAAGGTGGCGAGGGCGATGAAGATGCTGTTGATAAGGAACAGGTAGCTGGCGCCCCAGATGTACTGCCAGTTGAGCTGGGATATGCCGTAGCCTATCGTGCAGAGAGGGGGCATGAGGGCCGTGGCGATGGCGACGCCGGAGAGCACGGTGCCCTTCTCCTTGCGGGAGTTCTCGAGTATGCCGGCGAAGCCGCCGAACAGGGCTATCAGGACGTCATAAATGGTGGGATTGGTCCTGGCGAGGAGCTCCGTGGGGTGCTCCAGGTTGAGGGGGCTGAGCACGAAGTAGAGCGTGGAAGCCAGGATGCTTATCACCACCATCACCCCGAAGTTGCGCAGGGAATCCTTCAGGAGCTGCCTGTCCTGCACGCCGAGACTGAATCCGAAGCCCAGGATGGGGCCCATCACCGGGGATATGAGCATGGCGCCGATGATTACCGGGATGGAATTGACGTTGAGCCCCACCGACGCTATGATTATGGCGCATATGAGAATGAATACGTTGGGGCCGCGGAAATAGACGTTTTTTCTTATGGAGAGGCCGGTGCCGTCGAGGTCGACGTACTCCGACATGTTCACGATGGACTTGAGAAAATCTGTAACTTTATTTGCCATGGATGCAAATATAATGTTTTGAGAATAAAAAGCAAAAAGCTAAATTTGCACGATATGAAAAAGAACGTCCAGAAGATAATTCTCATCCTCGCTGCGGCCGCAGCCCTGCTGGGCTGCAAACGTCCTGCCGACACCCTCCGCACCGGCGACCTCATCTTCGTCGGCATCCCCGAAGACTACTCCATCGAAGAAGGATCCATGTCCGAGGCCATAAGCGCCTCAACGTCCCGCGGCGGGCTCAACATCATACACACCGCAATTGCCGACGTCGCCCCCGACGGCATCTGGATAATCGACGCCACCCTCAGGCACGGGGTCGACAGGCACCCGCTCGATACCTTCCTCACCGATTTCACCCTCAAGGACGGTTCCCTGCCCGAGTTCATCGTCATGCGCCTCAGGGACACCACCGGCGTCGGAGCCAGCGTACGGCGCGCCCGCAGCCGCACCGGGCTTGCCTACAACTGCTCGTTCGTCCCGTGCGACACCGCCCTCTACTGCACCGAGCTCGTCCACGACTCCTACCTCGACGCCACCGGAAATCCCGTTTTCGGTGAAGCGCCGATGAATTTCCTCGCCCCCGACGGCACCATGCCCCTCTACTGGGAGCAGCTCTTCGGGATACTCGGCATCCCCGTTCCCCAGGGCGTCCCCGGCACCAACCCGCGGGCCATGTCCGAGGAGCCGTGCCTCCAAACTGTCAAAGTAACACTCAAATGAGCACTCTCGACATCATACTCGTCTGCGCGGGCGGCCTGCTGCTGCTCGCCGTCATCCTGCTGCTCGTCCGTGCAGGCAGGCAGCGTGATAGTCTCCACTCCCGGGACCTCGCCCTCGGCAAACTCGACAAGGACCTCGAATACGCCCTCAAGGAGTCCGACGCCCTCCGCACCGACTGCGAACGCCGCCTTTCTGCACAGCAGGAGGAATTTGCCCGCAGCTTTTCGGCACAGAAGGAGGAGTTTGCCGGCCGCCTGTCGGCACAGCAGGAGGAGTTTGCCCGCCGCACCGAGGCCCAGAAGGCCGATTTCGACCACCGCCTCACCGAGCAGAAAGAAGCCGCAGCCCGGGAGTCCCGCGCCATCTCCGAATCCTTCGAGAAGCGCCTCGCCGAGCAGCAGGAACTCCACCGCACCAGTCTGCAGCAGCAGCTCGAGGCCGTCAAGAGCCAGATCAGCGTCGAGAGCGAAAAGGTCCTCAAGGCCCGCGAGGCCGAGTTCAGCAAGCGCGCCCAGGACTCCTTCACCACCATCACCGAAGACTTCAACAAGAACCTCAAGGACATGCGCGAGGCCTTCGAGGCCAACAAGAAAACCCAGCACGACACTTCCTCCGAGCTCCGCGTCCAGCTCGAGGACGCCGTCAAGCACCTCCGCCTCCAGACCGAAAACGTAGGTCTCAAGGCCGACAAGCTCGCCAGCGCCCTGCGCGGCCAGAACAAGGTCCAGGGCTGCTGGGGCGAAACCCAGCTTCACAACCTCCTGCTCGCCGAGGGCCTGGTGGAGGGCCGCGACTTCGACAAGGAAGAGACCCTGCGCGACGAGCTCGGCATCGTCATCCGCAACGAGGACACCGGCAAGCGCATGCGTCCCGACTTCATTCTCCATTACCCCGACAACACCGACATAATAGTCGACTGCAAAGTCTCACTCAACGCCCTTTCCGACTACTTCGAAGCCACCACCGACGACCAGCGCGCCGACGCCTCCCGCCGCAACCTCGCCGCCGTCCAGGAGCAAGTCGAGGGCCTTTCACGCAAAGACTATTCGTCCTACCTGCGCGAGGGCCGCAAGTGCCTCGACTACACTGTGATGTTCGTCCCCAACGTCAACGCCCTCGTCCTCGCCCGCCAGGAGAATCCCCACATCATCTCCGACGCCTTCCGCAAGAACGTCCTCATCACCAGCGAAGAGACCCTCATGCCCTTCCTGCGCCTTGTCAGGTCGGCCTGGGTCAATTTCGAACAGGCCCGGAACCAGGAGAAGATAGTTGCAGCGGCCAGCCGCATGATCGACCGCGTGCGCGAATTCAGCGACGCCTACGCCGCCGTGGGCAAGAAACTCAACGACGCCCTCGAGAGCTACAATACAGGCGACCGCAAGCTCCGCGAAGGCGGCCAGAGCATCATCAAGGCCGCCCGTGACGTCGAGGCCCTCGGCATCAAGGGCAAAAAAGAACTCCCCCCGGCAGAGGAGGGAGTGATCCGTATCGACAGGCAGTAGACGCGTCTACGCCTTCATGGCCTTGTTGTAGCACTCGCGGCAGAGGGGCTCGTAGATGTCTTTCTCTCCGAGGACGACGAGGTCGCGGCTCTTGCTCAGACGGTGGGAGTGGTTGGCGAGGTTGCCGCACTTGACGCATATGGCATGCACCTTCTGGACGTCCTCGGCCACGGCCATGAGCAGCGGCATGGGGCCGAATGGTTTGCCGAGATAGTCGGTGTCGAGGCCCGCCGCGATGACGCGGATGCCGCGGTCTGCGAGCTTCTGGCATACATCGACGAGATTGTCGCCGAAGAACTGGGCTTCGTCGATGCCCACGACCTCCACCTCAGGGCCGACCTCCAGCATCTCGGAGGCGTCGCCTATGGGTTTGGAGGTGATTTTGTGGAAGTCGTGCGATACGACCTCGACGTCCGAGTAGCGGTTGTCGAGCGCCGGCTTGAAGATGGCTATCTCCTGGTTGGCAAACTGGGCGCGGCGGAGGCGCCGTATGAGTTCTTCGGTCTTGCCCGAGAACATGGAGCCGCAAACTACTTCGATGCAGCCGGATTTTTTGTGGTTTTCTGAGAACATTTGCTTAACTTTGTGCAGACAAATATAATTATTTTTGCCGACATGCCCAACGGTATCCTGTACATAGTTCCGACCCCGGTCGGCAACATGGAAGACATCACGCTCCGCGCCCTTTCGGTGCTGCGCGCCTCGGATGTCATCCTCGCCGAGGACACCCGCACCACAGGCATCCTGCTCCAGCATTTCGGCATCAAGGGCAAGCTCCTTTCGCACCACAAGTTCAACGAGCACCAGACCGTGGGGCTCGTAAAGGAGCAGCTCCTTGCAGGCAGGACGGTCGCCCTGGTCAGCGACGCCGGCACCCCCGGCATCTCCGACCCCGGCTTCCTGCTCGCCCGCGAGTGCGCCCGCGAGGACATCGAGGTCCGGACCCTCCCCGGGGCCACCGCCTGCATCCCGGCGCTCGTGTCGTCGGGACTGCCCTGCGACCGTTTCTGCTTCGAGGGCTTCCTGCCCGTCAAGAAGGGCCGCCGCACCCACCTGGAAAACTTAACCCAAGAAACAAGGACTATGATATTCTACGAATCACCCCGGCGTCTCGTCCAGACGCTGGAACAGTTTGCCGAGGTCTTCGGCCCGGAGCGCGAATGCTCCGTCGCCCGCGAGATTTCCAAGCTGCACGAAGAGCATTGCCGCGGCAGCATCGCCTGCGTGCTCGAACATTTCAGGGCCGCCGAGCCCAAGGGAGAGATTGTGATAGTGGTGGCGGGCCTTCCCAGGGAAGGTCACCATGAGCACCGCAACAAGTACAGGGAGGAGAGAGAAGATGGCTCGCGGCAAACAGAAGGATAACGGCACTCCGACAAGCACGTTCAAGGTGGGCGCCATCGCCCTCGCGTTCCTCATAATCGGCTATCAGTCAGCCCTGTTCGTGCACAGGGCCGCCGCATTGCATATCGCCTCCCTCCAGGACCGCCCCGACACCGTCTTCGTCATCGACGAAGCCCTCGCCGCCCGCCTCCTCGCCGGCTCCGCCGCCCTTGCAGATGCGGTGGGATATGAAGAGACCGCAGGATTTGATGCCGGCGGGGGCGGGTCGGCTGCCCTTGCAGATGCGGCGGAATACAAGGAGACCGCAGGATATGATGCCGGAGGGGGCGGGTCGGCTGCCCTCGCAAATGCGGTGGGATATGAAGAGACCGCAGGATATGATACCGGGGGAGGTGGAGTGGCTGCCCTTGCAGATGCGGTGGGATACAAGGAGACCGCAGGATATGATACCGGAGGAGGTGGGTCGAACGGTAGGCTTGACGCCGGCGGAAGGCTTGATGGCCCGGCTACAGATGGACGAAGCTCGGGAGGTGCTGCCGGAGGACGAGGCTCGGGCGGTGCGAACGTGATAATCCGGAAGAACTCCTCCCACAGCCAGGCTGCGCAGCAGGTACGGGCGGCCAACCGACGGGTCGAGTCGTTCCGCTTCAACCCCAACACGGTCAGCGTCGACGACCTTATGCGCCTGGGCTTCAGCGAGAAGCAGGCCCTATCGATCGACGCCTACCGCCAGAAAGGAGGCCGCTACCGCAGGCCCTCCGACTTCGCCCGGTCGTACGAGATAACCTACGCCCTGGCCGAGAGGGCGAGGGAGGCCACGAAGCTGGAGATAAACATAGCCGTAGGGCCCTATCCCGTCCTGATCGTCCCCCTGTCGGAGGCATACGGGCTGCAGAGGGCGGAGGAGATGATGGTCAAGGGGATGGAGGACGCCGCGAGGGACGTCGCCGAGGGGAAGGCGGTGGCCCTGGGCGAGATAGGGAGGCCGCACTTCCCGGTCTCGCAGGAGATCTGGGACGCCTCCAACAGGGTCCTCCTGAGGGGGATGGAGCTCGCCAAGGAGAACTCCTGTCCGGTCATAATCCACTGCGAGTCCGATGGCGACACCGACCGTTCGCTGGCGGAGCTGGCGGACAGGGCCGGCCTGGACAGGGGCATGGTCGTGAAGCACTCGTCGCCCCCGCTGGTCACCCCGGAGGAGACCCACGGCGTGATGCCGTCGATCCCGGCGTCCAAGACGAACGTGAGGGAGGCCATAGGGAAGGGCACGGACCGCTTCATGATAGAGACCGACTACATCGACGACCCGGCCAAGCCCGGGGCGATAATGTCGGTGACGACCGTCCCCAAGAAGGTCTCGTCCTGGCTGGTCAACGGACAGGTGCCGGTCGAGAGCATCCACAGGATATGCGGGGACATCCCCGATTCGCTATACAGGAGGCGATCCATGAGCAAGATAACATGTGTCTACGACGAGGGCGCCAAGGAGAATACGTCCCTGATAGGCGCCAGGGGCTCGGCCTTCGCGGTCGAGACGGACGAAGGGATAGTGCTGTTCGACACCGGCCTTCGCGGAAGGTACCTGGTGCACAACCTGGACATCATAGGAATACAGCCGGGCGAGATCAGGGCCGTGGTCATATCCCAGGACAACCCGGACAACGCCCGCGGCCTGGACGGGCTGCTGAAGCTGAGGGAGTCCCCCCTCGACGTCTATGCCATGCCGGGCATGTACGAGGGCAGGCCGGGGCTCCTGTCGAAATCGGCGGGCGTGTCCGAGGAATCCAGGCGCATGGCCGTGTTCCATGCGGAGGACGGCTGGGCCGAGATCGTCCCAGGGGTGCTCAGGACGCCCTACTACGAGTTCGGGAAGGGATACAGGGAGGCGTTCCTGGTGGTCGACACGCCCAGAGGCCTCGCGGTGGTGAGCGGATTCGGGGCCGAGGGCCCTGAGAGGGTCCTCTCGGAGGTGGAAGCGCATCTCGGGAGGAAGGCGAGGGCGTTCATAGGCTCGGTGTTCCTCGAGAAAAAGAAGAAGAAGGAGGCCGAGGCCTATGCCGGCTCGTTCGCCGCGCACGGCGTGGAGGACATATGCCTCAACCATTCCACCGGCAGGAACGGCATGACCAACGTGAGGGTCTGCCTGGGCCTTAAGGCCGTGAAGGACTTCTACGTCGGCTACACATACCCTGCGGTGACCGGAAAGTGACTTTTTATATACGACTAAATAGAAACGGTGAGTGAGATGACAAAACTCTGGCGTGCGAAAACCGCTCTCATGTTCGCCTTCATGACGGGCCTGCTGGTAGCGATAGGCCTCGTCGCAGGATATCTGCTGAACAACATGTGGGCAGGGTTCTGGATAATGCTGGCCCTGTCGATAGGCATCAACATCTATTCGTACTTCGGTTCGAAGAAGATGGCCCTGGCGGCCAACAAGGTCCATCTGGTGACCCGCGACGAGGAGCCGAGGCTGTACGGCATCGTCGAGAGCCTCGCCATCAGGGCCGGCCTCCCGATGCCCGAGGTCGGGGTCTCCGAGGTCCCCATGCCCAACGCCTTCGCGACCGGGCGCAACCCCAAGAACGCCGCCGTGGTCGCCACCAGGCCGCTCCTGAACCTTCTCGACGACGACGAGCTGGAGGGCGTCATGGCGCACGAGATGTCCCATGTCAAGAACCGCGACATCCTCGTCATGTCCGTGGCGTCCACCCTGGCCTCGATCATAGCCTTCGTCACGAGGATGGGCGTCTACTCCGCCCTCTTCAGCGGCGACAACAGGAACTCCGGGGGTCTGATCCTCATGGTCCTGATCGATCTGACCGTCCCTCTGGCCGCCTCGCTGGTCCAGCTCGGGGTGTCCAGGAGCCGCGAGTACCTCGCGGACGAGTCCGGAGGAAGGCTGACCGGGAAGCCGATGGCCCTCGCGAGCGCCCTCCACAAGCTCGAGACCGGATGCAGCATGTCCTCCAACACATACAACAACGACGCCTACAACAGCGTCTGGATATCCAACCCCAGCGGCACCAGGGTGAAGTCCCTCATGTCCAACCTGTTCAGGACCCACCCTTCCACCGACGAGAGGATAGACAAGCTCCGCGCCCTCGACGCCGAGCTCAACGGGACCTATTACTGAGCCGTCGGGGAGCCCTTCCCCGACCTCATCTTCGTTATCTTCGCCAGCTCCTTCTTCGCCGAGGGGATGTTCTTCGATGCGGCCAGGCGGGCCATCTCCGCCGCCTTGGCGAGGTCCCTCTTCACGCCGTTGCCGTCCCTGTAGGCCACTGCAAGGCGCAGGGCGGCCCTTCCGCTGCCCTTGTCCGCGAGCGGCTTCAGGGTCTTCACCATCTCGGCGTAGGCCTCCGGGGTGCCGGTCTCGTAAAGGACGTCGCAGAGCGCTATCTTGGAAAAGGGTACTCCGGCCGCTGCGGCCGGGCGCATGTACTCCGCGGCCTTGGCGAGGTCCCTCTCCACCCCTCTGCCCCTGTAGTAGATGCGCCCGAGGTTGAACATGGCGGTCTTGTTGCCCTTGGCGGCCAGGGCGTTGGACACGGCCAGGATCTCGGTGTACGCCTCCGGCGTCTTGCGGCTCCATAGGGCGTCGACGAGCATGTTCCCCGCCCAGTCGATCCCGCCGCTCATGGATTTGCGGAACCAGGAGATGGCCTGCTCCTTGTCGGCCGGCACCCCTATCCCTTTGTCGAGGATCCTTCCGAGGTATCCTTCGAGCTCCGCCTTGTACTTGGGGTCCGTGGCCTCCTCCATCCTGGCCTGGATGTACTCGTAGAGGGGCATGCCGTCCAGCTCCGTCGCCCCGTCGCCCACGGCCTTCTTGATGCGTCCCAGGGTGTTGGTGCGCGACAGGTACGAGTAGCTGCGTATCTCCTCGAACCTCGCCGTGCAGTCGATGTAGAGCCTGTCCAGCTCCTTCAGGAGGTTCTTCTTCCTCTGGACGATGAGCTCCAGGGCCTTCTGGGCGTACTCGTAGTACTCGTAGACGTAGTGCACCCTCCAGCGCGGGCCGAAGGAGTTGTAGACGTCGTAGATGACGTTCGAAGGCGTCTTGATGTAGTAGCAGTCCAGCTTCTCCAGGAAGAGGTTGAAGTACTTGTCCAGGAGGATGTTGAACGTGTCGGACTCCCTGTCGTTGGTGTAGTACACGGTCCCGCTGCCGTCGATCTTGAACATCGCCTCCCTGATCTGCACGAGGACGATGTTCTTCCCGTAGCGCTTCTTGAGGAAGTCGCAGAGCAGGTCGACGTACTTCATGTGGTCCGGGATGTCCTCGAAGCGGCGGTACCTTATCGAGTCGACCTTAATGCCCCTCTTCTTCCAGGAGTTCAGGCTGTTGACCCTCCCCGTGAACCATGTCGAATAATAGTAGGTCTCGCCGCCGACCTTGACCTCCAGGACCCCTTTGGGTATGGAGCGGAGGTCGAGGATCATCCATTCCGCGCCGGAGCTCTCGAAGTCTCCCAGCACGGTGTTGTTGCACTCGGCCAGGGCGCACTTCTTCCTGAAGTTGGACTCCTCGATGATTTCGGAGAGCTCCATCTTCGCGCCCTTTATGAGCTCGCCCTCGTTGAACGCCGGCGGGATCGAGAGCTGGTAGTACCTTTTCACCTTGAACCTGTCGTTCTCGACGAGGGAGAAGATGTCACGGGTGGTGCACACGCCGAAGACGTCGAACGTCACCGGCTCCCTCTTCGACTTCCGATCCGCATTTTCCGCCAATCCGATCACCTGTATGTGTAGAATCCCTTCCCGGTCTTGCGGCCCAGGTCGCCCTGCTCGACGAGGCGGAGCGTCCTTTCGTCGTGTTCGCACAGGGCGTGGTCCTGGGCCATGCGGAAGAGGAATTGAAGGCATTCCTCAAGAAAGGGGACATCCCGGCGGGATCCACCCTCCTGGGCCTCAGCGCCCTGCCTTCGGATTTCCCGCTCTACCGCGGCATGATCGGCATGCACGGCAACGTGGCCCCGAACATCATGACCAACTCCTGCGACGTGCTGGTGGCCGTCGGCATGCGGTTCGACGACCGCGTGACCGGCACGGTCTCCACCTACGCACGGCAGGCGAAAGTCATCCATATCGACATCGACACCTCTGAGATCGGAAAGATCATTCCGGTGACGGTCGGTGTCCGTGGCGATGCGAAGAAGGTCCTCGCGCTCCTGACGGAGCGGATGAAGGAACGGAAGCATCCCGAGTGGAACGCCGGCTTCAGCCGGTGCGACGCCGTGGAGAAGGAAAAGGTCATCGACCCGGAAGTGCATCCCGCCTCCGGCATGCTCCGCATGGGCGAAGTGGTGGACCGGGCCGTCCGCGCCGCCAGGGAGAAGGCCGTCGTGGTGACGGACGTGGGCCAGAACCAGATGATGGGCGCCCGCTATGCCCGTTTCACGCGCTCCCGC
>ERZ842401.5649-NODE-5649-length-13748-cov-7.498138_pt1 | contig 13748 bp, 15 predicted proteins | sample MGYA00521270_ERZ842401 | MGnify/ENA primary metagenome ERZ842401 (study PRJEB31892, sample SAMEA3878208) | bioreactor metagenome | biome: Moose rumen | place: Sweden | collected 2011-10 | study: EMG produced TPA metagenomics assembly of the PRJEB12797 data set... | reverse complement strand
CAAACGTCCTGTCGGCAGTAAGCTGCATATCGGGACCTGCCGAACCTACGCCGGCAAAAATAAGGACGCCCAGAAAGCTAATTATAAGAATTGAAAGAAATCTTCCCAGACTGCCCTGAACGGACCTGAAAAAATCTCTGCGTGCACTTTTAGTCATTACCGTTAACTCCTACCAATTTCAGTCTTTACCATTCAATTTGTTCAACGGAAACAGGCGTGCTGTTTTCAATGATTTTACTGACGTGGCCGTTTTTAATCTTTATAACCCTGTCAGCCATGGGAGCGATTGCGGAGTTATGGGTGATAACAATAACGGTCATGCCCTTCTGGCGGCACATATCCTGTAAAAGCTTTAATATCTGTTTGCCCGTAACGTAGTCGAGCGCGCCCGTAGGCTCGTCGCAAAGAAGAAGCTTCGGGTTTTTCGCAAGCGCTCTTGCTATTGAAACACGCTGCTGCTCGCCGCCCGAAAGCTGTGAGGGGAAATTATTTTTCCTGTCGGAAAGACCGACCTCTTCGATTACCGCGTCCGCGCTTAAAGGATTTTTTGAAATCTGCAAGGCAAGCTCAACATTTTCCTTTGCAGTAAGATTCGGCACAAGGTTATAAAACTGAAAAACAAAGCCGACGTCGTCTCGTCTGTACTGGGTCAACTGCTTTTCGTTATACTCGGCAACGTTTTTTCCGTCAACGTTTATAGTGCCGCTTGTTGCGGTATCCATACCGCCGAGAATATTAAGAACAGTCGTCTTACCTGCTCCGCTGGGACCGACTATTACAACAAACTCACCTTTTTCAATTGTAAAATTCATACCGTTGGCTGCCTTTATTATGACCTCGCCCATACGGTAGGTTTTTTCGACATTTTTAAGCTCAATGAAAGACATTTCTTCAAACTTCCTTTTAAAAAATAATAGTCATTTCGTTAAAAGATAACGCATTAAATGTTATTATATCATATATACTCTTATTTTTCTATAGTTTTTTAAATTATATGTAAAATTTACACTTTGTTTAAAATTAAAAACACGCCGACTCCGCTAAAAAGAGTCGGCGCGTAAAAGGAAAATTATTCAAATCTGTATTCAATACTCAGAACCCTGTTGTTTTTAAAGCTGAAAACAACGGAACAGCCGTTGTCAACATAAATTACCTCTGTGACAACCTCGCGCGCGTCATACTTGATATAGGCGTACTTTCCGACTCCGAAAACGCCGTAAAGCAGCTGATATGTATAGCTTGCGCCCTCCTTTTTACCCATGGCGCCTTCGGCATCGTTACCCTTATAAACGGCGGTGTATCCGTCATTCTCGTTCGGGAAATTGACAAGCACCATAGGAAGGCTGTCTCCGATTTTAATTCCTCTTAAATGAGTCAGCTTGTTGTCAAGCATAATTGCGTGATAAATACGGCTGTCAATATTGCTTATTTCAAAAACAGTGTTGTCAAAGAAAAGTCTTGTCGCAGTAGAACCGTTGCTTCTTTCAAAGGTGACCTCATTAGTCGGCTGACCGTAAATACGCTTGAGATACGAGCCGTCCCTGAATGTCAGAAAAGCAATTTCATCCGCAGTAAACTGCGTTTCCTTCGAATAATCCACGTTATCGGCAATTACGTATTCAAAGCTCTCCTGACCCTCGCCGTTAGCAGCAACCTTTAGAATATATTTCGCATATCTGTCCCTTGTGCGTACAACAAGCTCGAATTCAGGCTTGTCATCGGAGCGCACAGCGTTTACGTCAAGCACAAAGTTTTCCGGAACCGCCTCGTTGAAATAAACTCTTTCGTCTTCAATAAAGCTCCCTGCAACGCCTTTTCTGCCCTTAAAAATTTCAAGAACCGAGTTTTTGTATTTGGGAATTACAAGAAATCTTTCGCCGTCATCGGTAAGGGTGACGCTTTTATTTATTTCAACCTTTGAGATTACTTCCTCCTTGGGGCTGTTCACGATAAGAAGAAGCGCGTTGTCAGGCTCGTCATTACTTATAAGCTCATACGTTGTTTTAACCTCGCTTTTACAGGAAGAAAGTAAAAGCAGAACGGAAATCGCCGTAAGGAAAACTGCCGTAAGCTTAAAAAAAGAAAAATCAGACGCCTTCTTAAAGAGACCGTTCATTTTCTCACCTCTTTGACACCATTTTAGCAAAGTGAATGAATAAAGTCAATTAAAGTTGGACTTTTGATAAAAAAATCCCTCCGCCGTTATTACAGCGGAGATACAAAAGTCGTTTAAGACTTATTTCATGCCCTTTTCATAGGCATCGATCATCTTCTTGACCATCTGGCCGCCGATAGAACCGGCCTGCTTTGAAGTAAGGTCACCGTTGTAGCCCTGCTTAAGGTTGACGCCAACCTCGGAAGCTGCTTCCATCTTAAAACGGTTAAGAGCCTCTCTTGCCTCGGGTACTGAACTCTTGTTAGACATCCTCGTTACACTCCAATCTTTTTAGATTTTTGCGCCTGCATTTATATTCTCACCCTTCATCGGCTTGTTATTACTGAAAAAATCTGGCATTTTCTTATTAAGCTTTCGCCCATTCGGGAGCTGTGACATATTCCGTTTTCTTTCCGTTAAGAGCGTATTCGCTGTTGGCGTGAGCGGTAAAAAAGCCCATAAGCGCAAGCATTACGGTAAGGCTTATAACAACGCAGACGAAAAACGCCTTTAAAAGTTTTCGTGTTTCATCAGGTTTTTTATTCATTGCTTTACATATTCCTCCAGAAGTGACGCAAGGCTCCTGCCCACAAGAAAGCCCGAATACATCGCTTCCTCAAGCGTGTTGCTGTCCGAGCCGAATTCAAGAAGCAGTGAGCACGGCGTCACGTCCATATTATATTTTCTGTTACAAAACATAACAGGTCTCATAAGCGAAGGGTACTTGCTTTCGACTTCTCTTTGAAGCTCGAGTGCAAAAACAAGGTTCTTCTCCCAGTCGGGAAAGTCCTCAACATCCCCGTCCTCACAGCCTGTAATAATCATAACCTGGGCGCTTTTTTTACCGTCAATTTCACAAACAGGCTTTATGCGCGTGCCGTTTTGCTGATAAATAGCGTCCCTGTGAACATCTATAGTCACCTGAACGGTGGGGTTTTCTTTGAGTATTTTTTCAACGGTTTCCCTTGAACGCGAGTAAGCTCCGTTATACCTTGCGTCATGAACGGTTTTATCGTGAATCACGCAAAAGCCTGCCTTCGTAAGCTGCTGTTCAATTTCATTTCCGACTCTTACCATATTTCTGTCCTCGTCCTTGCTTCTTGTCGCGTAATCCGAGCAGTACCAGCCATTGTCGCACATCTCATAGCTTTCCGTGGTGTGAGTGTGATAGATAAGCACGCTCGGTTTTTCTTTATCCTCAATTTTCAGCGTTGCGCTCTTTTCAAGCTCCTTTTCTATATCAAGGTCAAACGAGGTTGTATTTTTAACAAATACGTTATCAAATTTAACATTCGCGTTTTCCGACGAATAGTGCATTTCTTCAATATCTCCGTCCTTTGACGAGGCAGGATATTTTTTATTGTACTCGGTCTGCATTCTTTTCACGTCCTCGGGAGTTACAAATTCATCCGAGCCGCTTTCAACGGGCAAAACCGTCTGCTTTGCAAAGTCGTCCGACACGTTTTTTTCGGGCGAAAGAAAGGTGTTGGCTTCACTTTTTACGCTGTTTTCGCCGTCATTTCCGAAAAGCGCCGAAGCTCCCTGCGGCATACTGATAAGAGCGCCTGCGTACGCCGCGCGTGAAAAGACCGTGCCGAGCCTTGAGCCGTTAAAAAACACCGTAATAACGGTTATCAGCGAAAGTAAAACCGCCGTCATCGCCTGTCCCGTCGAATTGTTTTTACCGCTTTTTTGCATAGTATCACCCATATAAACTATGCTTTAAAACGTTTTTTCAGAACAAACCGTTAATAAGGGAGAACGAAAGATTTTTCTGCAGGGACATATTTATGCTCATACTCAAAAGTCTTGACATATCGGAAATAATCGAATCAATATTTCTCGGAGTAACCATCATCTGTTCAACGTTTTGACCCTCCTCACGGCATAGAGAGGACGCGTCGATAACCGTCGGAACGCCTACGGAAATAACGGTTGTATCAAGGGTCCGGCGGTCAATTCTCGCTCTGGAGTTTCCGACTCCCGAACCGGGACAAATTCCCGTGTCAGTTATCTGAACGGTTCTGCCGAGCCTTTTTGTCCCTGCTGACGCGAGAGCGTCAATAACAATTACGGCGGACGGCTTTATTTTTTCACAGACCGCCTTTAAAATTTCAACAGTTTCCATACCCGTCTGTCCGAGCACACCGGTTGAAACTGCGGCAACCTGACGAAGCGCCGGTAATCCCAATTGGTCGGATTTATCGGTAATATGCCTTGTTGCGAAAACGCCGTTTACCGTTCTCGGACCAAGGGCGTCGGGCGTGATTTGTTCGTTTCCGAGTCCTGCGACAAGAACGGTTCCGTCCTCGGGCAGCAGCTCGTCAAAAAGCGAAATAACCGCCTTTAATTGGGGGTCGTTTTCATCCGTCGGCGCAGCGCAGTTTTTAAATTCAACCGTATAATACCTTCCTTTCGGCTTTCCGAGCGCCTTTTCCCCGTTTTCGTTTTTTATTTCAATTTTTGTGGTTTTTGTTTCGCCGTCGGTAATTTCGTCAAACCTTACCCCATCGGGTATTTTTTCACCTATGAGTTCACGCCGTTCAACCGCCAAATCCGTTCTCGGAAGCATTATTTTTCCCCTTTCGTTCAACATTTTCAAAAAAGTCTTGATTTTTATTTAAAAGAGTGGTAATATAAACTGCAAATCAAAGGAGGTGTGGAAATGCCCAACATTAAATCAGCTAAAAAGCGTGTATTGGTTAACCAGACCAAGGCTCAGCGCAACAAATCCGCAAATTCCGCATTGAAGACAGCTATTAAAAAGGCAAACGCTGCTATTGAAGCTAATTCTTCCGATAAGGAACAGCTTGTAAACGCTGCTATTAAAAAGATTGACCAGGCTCAGGCGAAAGGTCTTCTTCATAAGAACAATGCTTCTCGCAAAAAGTCTGCGCTTGCTTTGAGACTTAACAGTTCAAAATAAGAGATTTAAGCGTTGATGCCGTTGACACAAAAGTCGACGGCTTTTGCTTTTTTGTCATTTTACATAATTATTTTTACTGTTTTTGTAACAAGGTATTCATTGACTTTTTATTTTTTTGAATGTATAATGTGTTTGTAAAAAACAAACGGAGGTTTTCCATATGAAAAAGGCTTTGAAAATTATTGCTGTTATCGTTGCTGTTGCCGGCGCGGCATTTGCGGCTTATGTTCTTATTAAAAAGTACGTTGAAAGCAAAAAGGTAGTTATCGGAAACGACGCCGAAAACTATGTTTCCTGCTCATGCTGCGACGAGGATTTCCTTTCGGAGACAGTTGCGTAATTTAATTCGAATCTGATTAGGTTAAAGAAAAGCGGTTACGGGTTCCTATTCCCGCAGCCGCTTTTTGTTTTACACCTTCGGCGCTTTCGGCTTTGCAAAAAACGAGACAATTATACCCGAAAGCATTGCAGTCATTATCCCTGCAGCTCCCGACGTCAGAGGTCCGGTCACTGCGCCGAGAAGTCCCTGCTCGGCAATGGCTTTTTTAGTCCCCTGGACAAGAAGATTTCCGAAACCCGTAAGCGGAACCGACGCTCCTGCTCCTGCCCACTCAGCAAACGGCTCATATACGCCTATTGCGCCGAGAACGACTCCGATAATGACAAACGAAACAAGAATTCTTCCCGGGGTCAGCTTTGTAAAATCGATTAACAGCTGTCCTACAACGCATATAAGTCCGCCGACAATGAACGCTTTAATAAAAATCATCATATTCCCTCCGAAAGTATTTTGTCCTTCAGTTAATTAAATATGTAAATTTTTCATTTGTTTATTGAATAAACCTTTAAGATAATGTATAATTGATAGGATAAGAACTCGGAGGTGCGAAATGGACTACCGTATTGAACACGACTCAATGGGCGAGGTAAAAGTCCCGTCCGACAAATACTTCGGCGCGCAGACTCAAAGAAGCCGCGAAAACTTTAAAATCGGCGTCGGTCTTGAAACTATGCCCGAAGAAATAATAAACGCTTTCGGAATTCTCAAAAAGGCTGCCGCAAGGGCAAACCGCGAATTGAAAAGCGAAAAGATGACGGATGAAAAGCTTTTTGCTATTGAAAAGGCGTGCGACGAGGTAATCAGCGGCAAATTAAAAGAGCATTTTCCGCTTGTTGTATGGCAGACAGGCTCGGGAACGCAGTCAAATATGAACGCCAACGAGGTTATCGCTTACCGCGGAAATGAAATTGCCGAAAAAAAATTGCTTCACCCGAACGATGACGTAAATATGTCGCAGAGTTCAAACGACACCTTCCCGACTGCAATTAACATAGCCGCAGTAATGAGCATTGAAAAGCGTCTTTTACCTGCGCTTTCTTCTCTTATAAACGAATTTGAACGCCTTGAAAGGGAAAACGAGGGAATAGTAAAAAGCGGAAGAACCCATCTTCAGGACGCGACTCCGATTAAATTTTCTCAAGAAATCAGCGGCTGGAGAGCAAGTCTTCAAAAGGATGCCGATTTGATTTCGAACGCAAATAAAATGCTTAAAGAGCTGGCTCTCGGCGGCACCGCGGTCGGCACGGGTCTTAACGCCCCGAAGGGCTTTGGCGAAAAGGTTGCCGAAAAAGTCAGCGAGATTACAGGAACTGAATTTTTCACAGCCGAGAACAAATTTCACGCCCTTACCTCAAAGGATGAAATTGTTTTTGCTCACGGAGCATTGAAGGCGCTTGCGTGCGACCTTATGAAAATCGCAAACGATATCCGTTGGCTCGCAAGCGGTCCGAGACTCGGACTCGGAGAAATCAAAATACCCGAAAATGAACCCGGCTCGTCTATAATGCCCGGAAAGGTAAATCCCACCCAGTGCGAAGCGGTCACAATGGTTGCCGTTCAGGTAATGGGAAACGACGCGACAATAGGCTTTGCGGCAAGTCAGGGAAATTTTGAGCTTAACGTGTTCATGCCCGTTATCGCGTATAATTTTCTTCAGTCCGTAAGGCTTCTTGCAGATGCAATGACCTCATTCAGGCTCAACTGCGTTTCGGGAATAACCGCAAATAAGGAAAAAATGTCCGAAAACCTTTTTCGCTCGCTGATGAATGTCACCGCGTTAAATCCGTATATCGGCTACGAAAACGCCGCAAAGACCGCTAAAAAAGCGTATGCGGATAATATTACGCTCAAAGAGGCGTGCGTTTCGCTCGGCTTTATGAGCGAAGAGGATTTCGACAGGGTCTTCCGCCCGGAGGAAATGGTATAAATGAGAAAGGAATTACCGCATTTTCGTTTGGGACTGTCTTACGGCGGAAATCAGGACTGGTTCAGAGAACCGATGATGAGGCTCGGCGGCTGCGCCGCCCAGACTGTCTGCGAAATGTCAATTTACCTTGATTTATATAAGGGCACAAGGCTTTACCCTTTTGATGTAAATAATCTTTCAAAATCCGATTATATAAAATTTGCAAGCATCGTCAAGCCTTATCTTCGTCCGAGGATGAGAGGAATAGACAGGTTGGATATTTACATTGACGGGTTTTCGCAGTTTCTTAAGGACAGAAGCTGCTGTTTAACCGTATCGGGCTTTGAAGGAACCGAAGACGTCGAAGCCGCCCAAAATATCGTTAAATCCCAGCTTGATTCGGGCATTCCCGTCCCCTATCTTCTGCTCCATCACTCCGACCGTGAATATAAGGATTACGAATGGCACTGGTTTTTATTAAACGGATATGAGGAATACGAGGACGCCTTTTTTGTAAAAGCTGTTACCTACGGCGAATTTCAGTGGTTGGATTTTCAAAGGCTCTGGAACACGTCTGTTTCGCCAAAGGGCGGATTTATTGTAATAAAGCTATAATTTGCAATTCGGTTTTTTATATGATAAAATGTAATGACAAAGTTTTTTGTGAGGTAAAATATGAATCCCTTTAAAGCACTTTTTGAGCTTACTGCCGTGAATATCAAATGCACAAAGCAGTCCTTTTCCATGGCGGGAAGCGAACTGAAAAAGAAATACAGCAGTACCCTGTTCGGTTGGGCGTGGGCGCTGGTAAGACCTATTGTATTCATTCTTGTTTACTGGTTTGCGATGAACGTCGGAATCAGAGGCAACAAGCCGGTTGAACTTGCGGACGGAACAAAAATCCAGTATATATTCTGGATGATTCCGGGCGTAATAACCTGGTTTGTGCTTCAGGAAACCCTTTCTGCAGGCGTTGTTTGCGTAAGGCATAACAGTCACCTCGTAAACAAAATGCTTTTCCCCGTCGGCACGATTCCGATTTTCAGCACGATAAGCTATTTCTTTTCGCACGTTTTACTTATAATAATTACAATTGGAATTTTTCTTATTTCCGGTCAGGGACTTACGCTTTATATGCTTCAGCTCCCCTTCTATTTCCTGCTGCTGTTCGTTTTCTGCTGTATAACGGCTACGCTCATTTCCACTCTCGGCGTTGTCAGCCGCGACTTTGAACAGCTCGTCAAGGCTATTCTTAACGTGTTTTTCTGGCTGTCCCCGGTTCTCTGGGATATTTCAAAAATCGGCGACAAGTACAAGGTCATAAGGACTGTAATTCAGTTAAATCCGTATAACTATTTTATCACCGGCTACCGCGACGCCTTTCTCGGTCAGGCGTGGTTCTGGCAGCACTGGAAATATACGCCTTATGTAATCGGATTTATAATTGTCTATGCGCTGTTCACGGCTGCGCTTCACAAGAAGCTTTCGCCTGAATTTGCGGATGTTTTATAAGGAGGGTTAAAATGGATAACAAGCTTTACAACCTTTCCGAAATAGACGAAAGCAAGGATTATTCGGTTAAAGTCGAACACCTTACAAAAATTTATAAAAAGTATAAACGCCCGTGGTACAGAGTTATCAACGCCTTTTCTTCAAAGGTTCCCTATAAAAAATTCTACGCCATGAAGGACGTTTCGGTAACCATACCCAGAGGAGAGTCCGTCGGCATTATCGGGAAAAACGGCAACGGCAAATCGACTCTTTTAAAAATGATTACAGGCGTTACAAAAATGACAAGCGGCACTATTGACACAAACGGAAGAATAGTCGCTATGCTTGAACTGACCTCGGGCTTCGACAAGGAGCTTACGGGAAGACAAAACGCTTATATAAAGGGAAGAACAATCGGTCTTTCAAAGGACGAAATCACCTCGCGAATGGACGATATACTTGCGTTTGCGGATATCGGCGATTTCATTGACCAGCCTGTCCGCACATATTCAAGCGGTATGAAAAGCCGTCTCGGATTTGCGGTAAGCGTAAATCTTGACCCCGATATTCTTATCGTTGACGAGGTGCTTGCAGTCGGCGATACATCCTTTAAGCTCAAATGTCTTGCAAAAATGGAAGAATTCCGCAAGCAGGGCAAAACAATACTCTTCGTAAGCCATGACCTGAACACAATTAAGGCGTTCTGTTCCTCATGTATGTGGATTAAGGAGGGCGAAATAGTTGACTACGGTCAGACGGGCGTTATTGTTCAGGCTTATCAGGATTACCTGAAAGCCGAGCGCCGCGCTGAAAACGAGCGCAGACGCAAGGAGAATGCGGATTTGCTTCTTACAAAGGACGATATGCTCCATCCAGAAAAGGCGTTTATATGCAATTCGGACGGTGAAAAGCAAAACGTATTTATGCTTGGCGATAACATTGAGATTTCCGCAAATTACGAGGTCAACGTGCCTGCGGATATGCTCACCTGCGCGATAACGGTGCTTGACAGTGAGCAAAAAGAGATTTTTGCTTCGGACCGTCAGGGAGAAAAATTCATCATCAATAATGAGCTCGGTCGGCACAGGCTTCACGTCACGCTCCATTCACCGAAGCTTCTCCCCGGTCACTATTTCCTGACGTGCGAAATATGGAATCCGCAGTCCGGCTTTGTCAGAGCGGTCATTAACAAAAAGCCGTTTGAAATGCAGTCGGAATTTTTCAAGGGCACCGGACTTCTTGCAATAGAATGCACTTGTTCGAGTAAATAAAAATAACCATATTGACAGACCCGAAGATTTTTGCTTCGGGTCTGTTTTTATTTTTAAAAACTAAAAGTACGCTGCCAGAGTATTGTATTTAATAGCTTTGATATTTATAATTAAATTGTTTATTATTTAAAATAATATATGGAGGTAGAATGAAATGTTAAAAAAAGGATTATCGGTTTTATTAGTCCTTGTTATGGTCCTGACTGCTATACCGCTGACAGGTTTGACCACTTTTGCGACTACAAGTGGGGACTGGGAGTATTCCGAAAGCGACGGCATAGCACAATTATATAAGTACAATGGCTCTGCAACAGAGGTTACAATTCCGTCAACAATTGACGGTAACAAAGTAACTATTGTTAGAGAAGCCTTTATGAATTGTGACTTTATTACAAGTGTAACGGTTCCGGAGAGTGTTGAGGTATTTCCTACAGCTAATGAAAGCATATCTTCTGCATTCGACCAGGGAATATATTCCTTTTACGGTTGCACTTCGCTTGAAAGTATTTATGTTAGTGATGGGAATAATAATTTTTCTTCTTATGACGGAGCTCTTTACAACAAGGAAAAAACCAAGTTGCTGTTATGCCCTGAGGGGAAGAATAGCATAGATATTCCTGACAGCGTTGATTTTATTGCTACGGAATCATTTTCAAATTGTACCCTTTTAAAAAGTGTAAAAATCCCGGAAAAAGTGACGTGGATTGGCGATTGGGCATTTTCAAAATGTGTATCTCTTACAGGCATAAAAATACCTGACAGCGTAACATATATCGGTTACTACGCTTTTAAAAACTGTGAATCACTTAAAAGCATTATTATCCCTGATAGTGTTACAGGTATCGGTGATGATGCATTTGAAAACTGTGAATTGCTGACTATTTACGGATACGCAGGCTCATATGCCGAAATTTATGCAAATGAAAATGGATACAGATTTGTTGTACTTAACAGTGAACATTCTTCCGAAAGTGATTATTCTTATACTGTAATAGATGATATGTCAATTGAAATTAACAAACATAACGGTACTTCAACCAATGTAATAATCCCAGCACAAATTGACGGATATCTGGTTACAAGTCTTTTTGGAATCTGGAATAACAGCGGATATTCTTTCGAAAGCATTTTCAACCCTGAAATTGAATCTGTAACAATCCCTGAAACCGTCATGCTTATCGGTAATTATGCATTTTTAAATACATCTATAACAAGCATATCCATCCCTGACAGTGTTACAAACATAGGTGAAGGCGCGTTTGAAAAATGTAATTCTCTGACGAACGCAAAAATATCAAAAAACATCACTCAAATTCCCGAGTTTGGATTTAGTGATTGTACAGTTTTGTCAAAGATAGAATTTTCCAATAGCGTTACGAAAATTGGTTATGCAGCATTTAGACGATGCAACTCTTTAACTGATGTTTATTTTGACGGAACAGCTGATGAGTGGAATAATATTAGCATTGAATCAGGCAATGATTGCTTAACAAATGCCACAGTTCACTGTTTAAAAGAGACTGCCCAAAATGGCTTTATAGAAAAAAACGGCAACACATATTATTATGTAGATGGAAGTTATCTTGTAGGTTTACAGGAGATTGACGGAAACAGGTATTTCTTTGCATATGAGGATGGAAGAATGTGCCGTAATGAAGAGTACGACTTTGACGGCGTATTCTATATCATTGATGAAAACGGATTTGTAATTGGTACACGCCTATTCAGGAACGGCTGGATAAAAGAAAACGGCAAAAAATACTACTATGAAGATGACGCGAAACTCACAGGTTGGCAGATAATCGGCGGAAAAAAATACTATCTCGGCACGGACGGCGCTATGCGCACGGGCTGGCAGAACATCAAAAACTCAAAGGGCGTTTCATACAGATATTACTTCGGCACAAACGGCTGTATGGTAACAGGCTGGCAGAAAATAGCAAATTCCAAGGGCGTTAAGTATACCTACTATTTCCACACCAACGGAGTAATGCTCACCGGCTGGCAGAAGATAAAGAACGCAAAGGGCGTTGCCTATCAGTACTATTTCAACCCCTCCAACGGAGTTATGTTGACAGGCTGGCAGAAGATAAAGAATAGTAAGGGTGTTGCCTATCAGTACTATTTCCACACCAACGGCGTAATGCTCACAGGCTGGCAAAATATCAAAAACAGCAAGGGAGTAGCATATAAATATTACTTCGGCGCAAACGGAGTAATGAGAACCGGCTGGCAGTGGATAGCAAACGCAAAAGGCGTTAAGTACAGATATTATTTCGGTACAAACGGTTATATGCGTACAGGCTGGCAAAACATAAAAGCTTCCAATGGCAAGACATACAAATATTATTTCTACAATAACGGCGTAAACGCAATAAACCGTAATGTTAAAATAGGAAATAAGACCTATAAATTCAACAAGTACGGCATTTGCACAAACGCGTAAACATTAAAAAGCAAAGAAGAGGACGGAGTTTTCCGTCCTCTTTTTTGTCATCTCGTCATATTATTGTCATTCTGAGCGAAGCGAAGAATCTCAACCGAATTGTAGGGGCGTTTATTACCGCCCGACAAAGTCAGATATAAACGGGGCGTGCTGACAATAAATAAATCATTTACAAAATGTGTGGTGTCCGATGACCGTTGTAACGGGTCTTGAAAAAATCCATTTGTTTGTTGTCTTTGCCGGATTATAATAGTATATCGCTCCTCCGGTCGGGTCCCAGCCGTTGACTGCGTCCTGCGCCGCCTTTCTTGAGGATGAGGTCGGCTCAACTGACCAGTTGCTGTCCGTGACGCAGGTAAATGCGCCTTTCTGATAAATTACGCCTGCAACCGTATCGGGGAATGACGCGTGCTTAACCCTGTTGAGAATCACCGCGCCTATGGCTACCTGTCCCGTATAGCTTTCGCCCCTGGCTTCGGCAGCTATTACCTTTGCAATAAGATAGATGTCGCTGCTGCTGTACTGACCCGAGGATGAACCCGACAGACCGAGATAGAGAAGAGTCTTCGGACCAGCAATTCCGTCCGCGGTAAGTCCGCAGCTTCTTTGAAAGCTTATGACCGCCTTTCTGGTCAGCGTTCCGTATATTCCGTCAATTACTCCATTGTAGTAACCGAGCTGCTTGAGCTTGGTCTGGATGCGCCTGACCTCGTCTCCGCGCGAGCCGAGCTTTGAAAGCGCGTCAACAACTTTTGACCTGCTGAAATAAATATTTGTTGCAATTGACAGTATAATAATGTTGATTATTATCAGGCACACTATCTGTAAAAACAGTTTGTTTTTTCTTTTTCTTAAAAAAGCTGAACTCATTATTTCACTCTCCGATTAGTACTTTTAAATTAGTATTTACGGCGTGAAAATTATTATTCTAAATATGGAAAAAATCCGAGCGAAAAATCAAGATATTGTATGCCGAAAATTGACGAAAAATTTTTTAATTTTTTTTGAAAATTTTTGTTGACAACCGGGTTTTGGTGTGCTATTATATCAAAGCTGTCTTGAGAAACGGCGTATTCATTATGAAAATGTCAAAAAGTTCTTGACAGGGGAAAGACGTTTGTGTTATCATAAAAGTCCACCCCTCAAAAGGCGGCGGAATTTGGACCTTGAAAATTAAACAACGATGATGAACGAAAAGGAACCCTGAGATTCT
>ERZ842401.5648-NODE-5648-length-13749-cov-8.726450_pt1 | contig 13749 bp, 11 predicted proteins | sample MGYA00521270_ERZ842401 | MGnify/ENA primary metagenome ERZ842401 (study PRJEB31892, sample SAMEA3878208) | bioreactor metagenome | biome: Moose rumen | place: Sweden | collected 2011-10 | study: EMG produced TPA metagenomics assembly of the PRJEB12797 data set... | reverse complement strand
TTTGGAGCCGTCATGGATGACGGCTCCGCCGCCGGCGCATTTGCGTGACGCAAATACCGACGGCGTTACCACGTGAAACTATCAGACGGTACGGGTAGCGGACTTTACGCCCCCGCGAGGCGGGCTTTCTTTGCTACTTTCTTTGCCCGCACAAAGAAAGTAGTTTAAAAACATTTTTTCCGCGAAACCACGCTTTGGCAAAGGGGGGCTAATTGCCGCCCTTGGAAAGTTCGTCGTCGAAGGAGGGCGCGTCGTCAGTAACGGGTGACGGCTCGCTGTAAGCAGGCTCACTGTAGGCAGGCTCACTGTAAGCAGGTTCGGGTTCGCGATACGGCTCTTGATAGACAGGCTCAGGCTCGCGATACGGTTCCGGCTCGCGATAAGTCTCCGCCTCGTGATACGGCTCATGATACGGCTCTTGATAAACAGGCTCAGGCTCGCGAACAGGTTCCGGCTCCCGATAAGACGGCTCATTGTAAGTCGGTGTCGGCTCGTAATAGGTTGGCTCGTTATAAGTCGGCTCAGGTTCGGACTCGTAGTAATAATCCCTGCGCGGAGGCTCCTCTTCCTCCTCGTAGTAAGTTTCTTGGCGGGAAGAACGGCTGTTATCGCGCACCTCGGTCACGACGTTTTTGGTATTGCGCCTGTCGATAACAAGTTCGTCGAAGTCGTGAACGGGGACGTTAAGCAGAGCGTTTTGCATGAAGTGGCTCCAAATGGTCGCGGGCAAATCGCCGCCCATAATGCCGCCGGTCGTGGAGTTGTCGTCGTTGCCAATCCAAACGGCGGCGACGAGGTCGGGCGTGTAGCCGACAAACCACGCGTCCTTATAATCGCTGGTGGTGCCGGTCTTGCCCGCCGCAGGTCGCCCGATAGCCGCGCCCTTGCCCGTGCCCTTGATAATCACGTCTTCGAGCATACTGGTAAGGTCTGCCGCGCTTTCGGGGCTGATAACCTGCCGCCCTTCGGGAACAGCCTCGTGAATTATATTGCCGTTGCGGTCGAGGATTTTGGTAATGGCGATGTGCGGAACGTGGACGCCGCCGTTGGCAAAGGTGCCGTAAGCCGAAGCGATTTCAAGCGGAGTAACGCCGCGTGTCAAGCCGCCGAGGGCAGTCGCGAGGTTGGCGTCGTTTACGGGACCGTCGAGGACGAACGTCGAGATACCCATTTCCTGCGCGTAGAAAATCGCCTTGTCCATGCCGAGGGCTTGAGCGATTTTGACGGTCGGGACGTTCATTGAAAACATGGCGACGGTGCGGAGGGTTACGTTGCCGCTGAAGCGTCGGCTGGAGTTTTGGGGTTGCCAACCGTCGATGTTAATCGGGCTGTCCTCAATGACGGTGTCGGGCGTGTAGCCGTTTTCAAGTCCCGCGACGAACACGAACGGCTTAAACGCGGAGCCGGGTTGACGTTCCGCCATGGTAGCGCGATTGAATTGGTCGGAACCGCGCCCGCCGACCATTGCGCGGATATAGCCCGTCTTCGGCTCGATAGCGACGACCGCGCCTTGCGGTTGAAGGATGCCGTTTTCGTCGGTGTAGTCTTGCGGCAGATAAATCGTCAAAGCCTCCTCCGCCATGCGTTGCATATCCAAATCAATCGTCGTGTAAACCTTCAAGCCCTCCTTATAAACCGCGTCCGCGCCGTAGCGGTCAACGAGGAGCTGCGTGACGTATTCGATAAAATACATGGCGTCCTTATGCTTTTCGGGGACGTTGGGCGGCGCAAGCACCAGCTCGGTCTTCTTAGCCTCGTAAGCCTCGCTGTAGTTGATATAGCCGTAAGTTATCATTTGGTCAAGGACGGTATCGCGGCGTTCGAGGGCGGCGTTAAAGTTATTGAACGGCGAATAATAGTTCGGGCTCTTTGGAATGCCCGCAAGCATGGCGCATTCGCTCAGGTTCAAGTCCTCGACGTTTTTGCCGAAGTAAGTTTTGGACGCCGCCTGCACGCCGTAAGCACCTTGCCCGAAGTAAATTTGGTTGAGGTACAGCTCCAGAATCTCCTGCTTGGTGTACTGCTTTTCAAGTTGGAGCGCGAGGAATATCTCTTGAATTTTGCGCTTATAAGTCCTGTCCTGCGTAAGGTAGGCGTTCTTTGCCAGCTGTTGAGTAATGGTGGAGCCGCCCTCGGCTATCTCGTGGCGGACGAGGTTGGTATAGGCGGCGCGAGCCAGCCCGCGAAAGTCAACGCCCTTGTGCTCATAGAAACGATTATCCTCGATTGCGACGAAGGCGTTCTGCAAGTTGACGGGGATTTGTTCAATCTTGACGGGCACGCGGTTTTCGGTGGCGTGAATGATAGCAATTTCGTTACCGACCGAATCGTAAATGTGACTGGACGCGGGCGGCAGGATGTCTTTGGATAAATCCGCCTTGACGTTGAGATTGGCGGTCACGAAGCCGATACCCACGCCCACCGCCATAACGATTACAAAAATAAAAAGCCCGATGAAAATTTTGAGGAACATTGAAGCTTTTTTCTTAGGCGCAGGCGGCGGAGGATTTTGCACGTCGTCGCGACCTTGAACTTTCCTTGCCATAAAATCCCTCCTAAACGCCGCATATCTTATCACAAATCGATTTGCCGCGTCTATACTTGACACGCCGGCGAAAAACTTTTATATCATAGGCACCGACGGCGAATTATCTTTACGGCGATTTTTATCATGCGGTTATGGACAGCTTGTCGTCGGCGTATCTGTTTTGGCGGGCAGTGGACGCGGCATGTGGAGCTTGCCGAGGGTCGCGCTTATTGGCGGAAAATGCTTGCGCCCTTCAACGATACGAAACACTTGCCGCCCCCGGACGTGGAGGGCGTCGCCGCATGGACGGAGGGCGATTTCGATTACGAGTTTGAAAACTTGACGGAAGAATTCTTCCGCGAAAGCCGCGTTCGACTATCCGCGAGGATATAAGCGTCGGCGACTACCTCAACAAATTGTCGGGGCAAATTCAAATCGGCATGACGTATCGCAAGAGCCTTGATGTCGTCTGTAGCGAGGGGCCGGAGGACGATTCGGACACCGGCAAATATAATCTGTTCCTCGACTGCGACGCGAGCCGCTATTCCGAGGCAACAATGTTTCATTTTGCAGAGACTATGGACAAAATTTTATCGGCAATGCGCGATACCAAACGATTGGTTTCCGACATTTTGGGCTGAGAAATTTTTAACGGCGTTTCTTGATTGATTCGCCGTTTTTTAGTACAATGGCGCAAATTTTTTTTGAAAGGTTGCTGGGAAATGAAAAGAGAACTGATACGTTTGGAGAACGTAGCCAAATCATTCGGGAATTTGCTCGTGCTCGACGAAATTGACCTGTCGATACACGAAAGCGAATTCATCACCCTGCTCGGTCCGTCGGGTTGCGGCAAGACGACGATGTTGCGCATAATCGGCGGCTTCGAGATGCCCGACACGGGACGCGTGATTTTTGACGGCAAGGACATAACGCACCTGCCGCCCAATCGAAGACCGATTAACACCGTCTTCCAAAAGTATTCTCTCTTTTCCCACATGAACGTTGAGGAAAATATCGCCTTCGGACCGAAAATCGCGGGCAAGTCGGCGGTCTACATTCGCGACAAAATTAAGTACGCCCTTAAGCTCGTCAATCTGGAAGGCTATGAAAAGCACGACGTGACCAAACTCAGCGGCGGTCAGCAACAACGTATCGCAATAGCCCGCGCCGTCGTCAATGAGCCTAAAGTTTTGCTCCTCGACGAACCTTTGAGCGCGTTGGATTTGAAACTCCGCCGCAACATGCGCCGCGAACTCGTCCGCATAAACAAGGAGACCGGCATAACGTTTATTTTCGTGACGCACGACCAGGAAGAGGCTCTTTCCATGAGCGACCGCGTTGTCGTCATGAATCAGGGCTACATTCAGCAGGTCGGCACGCCCGAAAACGTCTACAACGAGCCGGAAAATGCGTTCGTGGCGGACTTTATCGGCGACAGCAACATAATCGACGGCGTTATGATTCGCGATAAGGTCGTCAAGATTTTGGGACGCGAATATCCTTGCGTCGACGAGGGTTTTCCCGAAAATTGTCCCGTTGACGTGCAGATTCGTCCAGAAGACATTAAGCTTGCCGCGCCGCAGGAGGGTGCTTTCAACGGCGTGGTGACTCGCGTCGTCTTTTGGGGCATGTCCTACGATATTGACGTGGAGGCTGACGGCTTCGAGTGGCTGATTCAATCGACGACGGGGCGCACGGTCGGTGAGCGGGTGAGCTTGCACGTCGCGCCCGAAAATATTCAAATCATGAGCAAACCCCAATCCGAGGACGAGGAGGTTGCTCAAGATGTCTAAGAAGAAAAAGATTCTTCAAAGCAAGAAAAACAAGCCGAAGAAAGTTGCCGTCAAAGAAACGCAAAGCACTTTCGACAACGACGGATTGGATCCGGAAGTTGCGGCTCTGTTCGCCGAAGTGCTGCGTAATGCGCCGCCGACTCACGACATAATTGCGGAACATTACTACGCCTTTGAAAAAGCCGAGCAGAAAGAGAATCCCGAACTAATTTACATGACGTGGCTTATCGTGGAGGATGACTCCGCCGACGTAAGAAGTCTTCCGCGACCCGGAACGCGTGAACTTGATTTGCTCACCGTGCACGAAAAAAATCTTCCGTTCCGCCCCGGGCTTGAAGAAATTGCGCTCCGCTACGGGCTTGGCTTCAATACTGTTCCGAGGTTCACAGACGAGGTCATCGTAATAGCCGATGCTACCGACCAAAAACAATCCTTCAAGAAATTTTTGGACAGAATCATCTGCAAGAAGGACGACAAACTTTATTTCGTCGACGAGGCTGAGCGTAACGTCGTAGAGATTTCAAGCGGCGAAAAATTTCCGCGTAGTTTTCTTTTCGACGAGAGCGGCGAGCTTAAAGCCGGCGTCATCGAATACAACAATCACGCCGTTGGGAGCAGAGCTTTGCCTTACGAAGGTAACGATATTTACCTTGTGCCCGCGAGCAACTTGAAGACGTTCAGCCCGAAGCGTTGGCTGGAAAATATTTTTTATCGTGACATCGACGATACGGAATATCGAACGTCGCAATTCTTTCTGCCGTCTTCGAACTTTGAACAGGCTTTCGACGAGCTCAAGGACATTGGAACGTTCGCGCTGTATATGGGCAATTTGTTTCCCTATCGCCGAGGCTTCGCGCTGATTTCCGACGACTTCGCTACTCAAGCCTTCAACGAACATTTCAGCGACAAAGCGCACAAGATTACGGAAATGAGCGGTTGCGTCGTGTTGTGTTGCCCTTACCTTTGCAAGAATGCCGCGCAGATTGTCAAACGCGACTACATGAACAATTTGATTGAACGGCGCGGTTGCGAGACGATTGTTTTTCGGCGCGACGAAATGACCGAGACCGTTGCCCGCGACTTGCAGGACACTATTAGGCAGAAAGGGCGCGGCGGCAAATACAGCGGCAAGCTTGTTATCGTGACAGATAAAGACTTCGACGCGGACATTGATTATCTGACGGATTTGACGGCTTTCGATAATCCTGCCGACCTCCGTCGTCAAAGCGGGCTTAATGTTATCGGCATGAGCAAAAATCCGTTCGGCGCAGAGGAGGGCGTAACCTTCGACAAATCTTTTATCGTGCGGCTCATGGAGATTGAGCCGTCGAAAGCCCATGCGTTACTTGAAAAACTTTTCATGGCTTACGCGAAGAAACGCATGGACGAATTGAATCCCGAAAAATCGCACGCGCCGTCCTATAAAGATATTAAAGCCCTTAGCAAAAATCCGCGCCAAGCTGCGTTCAAGACTCTTGGCGGAAGACGATTCGCGCAGATGTTTCCTGACGAATACAAAGAAATGCTTAACGAATTGACGCGGGAACTGGACAATATGTTGACAAGCGGCACGTTCCCGACTTTGGGCATCGAGTGCTTTGCGATTACCGACCCCGCCAAAGATTTCGGCGTCGACATTCTGGAGCGTAGCGTTGATTGCGTCGAAGCGGTTTGCGTCTTTGCCGAACAGGAAAAAATTTCTACGCTTGTCGGCTCAATTCCTCACGAAGACAGAGCGGCGGACTTGTTTAAAATCAAACCGGTGAGCGTCAAAGAATACATCGAGCGATTGAATAAATGCCTTGAGCTGTCTGACGCATTGAAGTCGATTTTAACAGAAGCGATTCAAAAGATTAGTTCGGGCGTGATTGTTCTTCCCGCGTCGAACGCAGAAGATTTCCTGTACGGCGCGAGCATTAAACTTTACTTTCACGAAGAGATAGTTCAACTTGTTTGGAATGGCAAATAAATTTTCGTCTGACGAAAGGTGGTTGAAAATTGTTTAGTCAAAGCACGCGCAACCTTTTGCTTACGCCCTTTTTGATATGGGCGGGGCTTTTTATATTTATCCCGCTGATATTCATCGTGTGGTACGGCGTGACGGATTACGACGGGCAATTTTCCTTGACGAACATCGCGCTGATATTTGAGCGCGGCTATCTGGACGCCTTAAAGCTGTCAATCTGGCTCGCGCTGATAAGTACGGTCGTTTGCCTGTTGCTTGCCTACCCGCTGTGCTTAATCTTGACTGAGCGGCAACGCGACAACACGACGATAATATCGTTGCTGTTTATCCTGCCGCTTTGGATGAATTCGCTCTTGTCGACAATGGCTTGGCAAACGATTTTGGAGCGCAACGGAATAATCAACCAAATCATGCGGCTGTTGAGCCTGCCGGATTTGCAAATGATAAACACGGAGGGCGCAATCGTGCTGGGCATGGTGTACAATTTCCTGCCGTACATGGTCTTGCCGCTTTACATTGCGCTGACGAAAATCGACCGCAGAATTTTGGAAGCCGCGCAGGATTTGGGCGCGAATTCGTGGCAAACTTTTTGGCGCGTGATATTGCCTTTGAGTTTGCCGGGCGCGGTAAGCGGAATCACAATGGTTTTTATCCCCGCGCTCACGACGTTTGTTATCAGCGCGTTGCTCGGCGGCGGCAAGCTCCTCCTAATCGGCAACATTATCGAACAGGAATTCACTTTCCAATACGATTGGCACGTCGGTTGCGCCCTGTCGGTGATTCTCATGATTTTTATCGTGCTGAACATGATTTTAACGACAACCTTTGATAACAGCCACGAGGAGGAGCCGCTTTAAAAGCGGCGGAACAGTTGTCGCGCCGAGACATTATAAAAATTTAATTTTCTCGCCGCGCTTGAAGATTTCAGGAGGAATTTTCATGCACTACATAAAAAAAATTTATCTCGCGGCTATTTTCCTGTTCCTCTACGCGCCGATTGGAGTTTTAATCGCGCAGTCGTTCAACGCAAGCCGTTATCGCGGGCATTGGACGGGCGTCACACTCGACTGGTACACGAAGCTTTTCAACGACACCCGCCTTGCCGACGCGCTGTCAAACACGCTGTCAATCGGGCTGTTATCGGCGGGCATAGCGACGATTCTGGGCTTGATAACGTGCGTCGCCATGAAGGAGCTTTCGCGCAAGTGGCGGGCGACCTTCCTCAGCGTGACGAACGTCCCTATACTAAACGCCGACATCGTGACGGGAATATCGCTGATGTTGCTGTTCATGGGGCTGGGGCTGAAGCTGGGCTACGTGTCGATATTACTGGCGCATATCGTCTTCAACGTGCCGTATGTGATTTTGTGCATAATGCCGCAGTTAATGGCGTTGGATAAAAGTTTCTACGAGGCGGCGTTGGATTTGGGCGCGTCGCCGTTCAAGGCGTTCACGAGCGTTATCCTGCCCGAATTGCGACCGAGCATCTTCGCGGGATTCTTGCTGGCGTTCACCATGTCGGCGGACGACTTCATAATCACGCACTTCACGAAGGGCGCGGGCGTCGACACTTTAACCACGGCGATTTACGCGCAGTTGAAGCTGGGCGTCCACCCCGAAATGTACGCGCTCTCGACGCTGGTATTTTTCTTCGTGTTGATATTCGTCATGCTGTTCGCGATTAACCGTCGCAAGCTGAAGAAATATGAGGAGGTATTCTGATGAACAAATTTAAAATCCTGGTGCTAATCTTGGTGAGCTGTCTGACGTTCGGTTGCGGCGCGGGCGGCGGCGACAAGAAGGAGGAGGTCGTCTACGTCTACAGCTGGGGCGATTATCTTGACCCCGAAGTCTTGAAGATTTTCGAGCAGGAGACGGGCGTGCACGTTATCCTTGACGAGTACGACACCAACGAGAGCATGTATCCCCGCGTGGCGGAGGGCGCGGTGCACTACGACGTTATCTGCCCGTCCGACTACATGATTCAAAAGCTGATTAGCAACGATTTGATTCAGCCGCTCGACTTCGACAAGCTCCCCGACGCCAAAAAGTATATCGGCGAGGAATTCTTCAAGCAGGCTGAGACCTTCGACCCCGGCAACAAATATTCGGTGCCCTATTGCTGGGGAACCGTCGGCATAATTTACGACAAGACTAAAGTTACCGACCCCGTTGACAGCTGGAACATTCTTTGGAACGAGAAATACGCGGGGCAAATTCTCATGCAGGATTCGGCGCGTGATGCCTTGATGATTCCGCTCAAACTCATGGGCAAAAGCCTCAACGAAACCGACACGACAGTTTTGGCGCAAGCTCAGAACATGCTCAAACAGCAAAAGCCGCTGGTACAAGCCTACGTCGTCGACGAGGTAAAGGAAAAGCTCATCAACTCCGAGGCGGCAATGGGCGTAGTCTTTTCGGGCGAGGCTTTGAATATTTTGGAAGCCAATCCGAATATGGCGTTCGCAATCCCCAAGGAGGGCACGAACTTTTGGATTGACGGCTGGGTAATTACCAAGGACTCAAAGAATGTCGACAACGCGCACAAATTTATCGACTTCATGTGCCGCCCCGACATTGCCGTCATTAACTTTGATTATCTGGGCTATTCCACGCCGAACACCGCCGTCCGCGATTTGGTAGAGGACGAGGCTGTTAAAAATTCGCCTATCGCGTTCCCTTCGCCCGACGACTACAAGGGGCAGGAGACTTACCAATACCTCGGCAACAAAATGGACGAATACTATAACAATTTGTGGATGCAAGTTAAGGTTGATTGACGAAAATTTAATCCTCCGTTGCGATTTGTAACGGGGGATTTTTTTGTTATCATGATAAAAATTTGCAAGGAGGCGACGCGTATGAAGAAATATTTGGCGGCGATACTCTGCATGGCGACTTTGCTGTTCATGAACGGTTTCCCCGATACGATAATCAATCACAGCCACGTGGAAAAAGTTTCCTTGGTAGAGCAGAAGGTCGAGGAGGCGCGGAAGCTTTACGAACTCGGCGACTACGAAGGCACGATAAGGATTTGCAACGTGGCGATTGAGCCGGATCCCGACGCCGTGTTGGCTTACATTTATCGCGGGCGCAGTTTCGACGAATTGTCGCGATACAAGCGGGCGATTAGCGACTTCGATAAAGCTATTGAACTCGTCGATATTTTTCCCGTCACGTATTATTTTCGCGGCAACGTTTACAACAAGCTTGGACACTACGAAAGCGCGATTAGCGATTACGACAAGTCCGTCGAGCTTGACCCCGACAATGCCGATGTCTACAGTCTTCGCAACTTTGCGTATTCCCAATTGAACAATTTTAATCAAGCGGTTGACGACGCCGACAAAGCGATTGAGCCGGAGCCGAACTCTGCCGTCTACTACCAACGGCGCGGAAATTTATACATTCAATATAATGACGCGGCAAAAGCTCAAGCTGACTTCGCCAAGGCAAAGGAGTTGGGTTACAAGGAATGAAACTTCCTCGCGAATTTTATCTGCGTGACGGCTTGACGGTTGCCCGCGAGCTTATCGGCAAGAAACTGGTAACGAATCTGCGCGGAGGCTTGACGGGCGGGATAATCGTCGAGACGGAGGCATATATGGGCGCGAAGGACGCGGCGGCGCATACGTATCGCGGCAAGACCGAACGCACGAAGATTTTCTACGGCGCGGGCGGTTTCGTCTACGTCTATCTGATTTACGGAATGCATATTTGCACGAATGTAGTTGCCAACGTCGCGGACGTTCCCGAAGCCGTTTTGATTCGGGCTTTGGAGCCTGTCGACGGCGTGGAGCTTATGAAACGTCGGCGCGGCGTGAATAATCTGCGCGGACTCTGTTCCGGACCGGGCAAGCTTTCCAAGGCTTTGGGCGTGACGAAGGATTTTTACGGCGCGGACTTATGCGGCGAGGAGATTTATATCGAGATGACGGATTTCCGCGCAGATGTCGCGGCGACGCGGCGAATCAATGTTGACTACGCGGGCGCGGCGGCTGATTATCCGTGGCGATTCGTGGCGACGGGCAGTGAATTTTTATCGCGGTAACAAAAAACCCTCCGAGTTGGAGGGTTAATTTTTTTTGCGTTTAACGTTCGCGGTTTATTTGTAGTTGAATTGACCGAGTGCCCAAACTTCGCCGGAGACTCTCTGGAGCGGCTTATCCGCCTTGATTTTGAGCACGGGCGCAACGTCCTCAACCGGGTAGACGAGCAGACTGCAAGCTTCCTCGCCGTCTTGGAGGAACAGCTCAATAACGGACTTGTCGACGAACAGGCGGAAGTTAAGATTCTGATTCGTGAAGAGCTTAAACTTGCGGAAGCCGATATTAACGTCGGTGTTCTTGCCGTCGCTGAACGGGCGAATGCCTTTGCCGCCGAGCGTCATGCCGTTGCGGTCGAGCGTCAAGATTTGGTTGTCGCGGTCGTATTGGATAACGAATTTCTCTTCGCCCCACGTGACAGCGATCTCAGCCTTGCGAGCCGCGCCGAAGGTAATATCCAAATCGGTCTCGGAGGCTTCGGGCAGTTTAATCGTGGTGTCCTGCGTATTGGAAACGTCAACGTCGGTGCGCGTTTGACGGAGGGCTTTCATTTCCTCGACGGGTTGCGAACGGACTTTGCCTTGGTGGATGGTGAGTTCACGCGGCATTGTCAAGGAATAGAGCCATTCGCCTTCGTCGGCGGTGGCAACCGTGTCGACGAGGTCGGGCATACCGATCCAACCAATCATGATGTGGCGAGCTTCATTGGCGATGACCTGCGGGGAATAGAAGTCGAAGCCCTTATCGAGTTCGTGGAATTTGCCGTGAATCATATCGAGGCTGTCAACGGAGAAGTGCCCGATAAAGTAGCCGGCGAGGCAGTGATTCTGATACTTAAGCTCCTCGTGGTGAACGCCTTGCGGGCAGACGATAAGCACGTCCATATCCTCAAACTGCAGGAGATTGGGGCATTCCCACATGTAGCCGAAATCGTAATAATCGGTCTTGACTTCGCCGAGGAGTTCCCAGCCGCCTTCAGGTTTTTCCTTGTAGATAAGGACTGCGCCGTTGGTCGGGCGGGAGCTTTTGGCGGGGTCGCTCATGCGCTGTGCCGCCATAGCGAAGTAGCGGACGCCGTTGCGATAGAAGAAGTTAGGATCTCTGAAGTGTGCGGTGTAGCCTTCGGGGTTGCCGTAAACTTGAATCTCGTCCAGTTGAATGGAGCCGTCTTCAAGCATGGTGCCGAAACGTTGCGCAACTGTGCGTTGATAATTTTCGTCGCGGGCGTTGGCGGTGTAGAAGACGCGAACTTTGCCGTCCTCAACAAAACCGCAACCGCTGTGGCAGCCGTCCTTGTCGTGCTCGTCGCGGGGCCAGAGGGAAAGTTCGGGCATGGTGTAGTTGATGAAGTCCTTCGTCGAGACGTGCATCCAGGATTTATTTTTGTGCCAGTTTTTGTTTATCGGGACGGGGTTCCATTGGCAGAAAATGTGATAGGTGCCGTCGCAACAGCAAAGCCCGTTGGGGTCGCTGATCAGAGAGTAGGGGGCGTCGACATGAAATTTGTTGTGCCAACGACCGCCCTTGAGCACGGCTTCGCGAGCGCGAGCGTCGATTTCCTGCTTGTTAAATCTTTTCTTGATCTCCTCCAGGTTCTCGCCGGATTTCTTCGCCATAAAAATTCCTCCTTAACTTTTGAGAATGGTGTAAATGACTGTGGCAACCATTGCGCCGACGGCAACGAACATGCCGCCGACCGCCGCCATTGAAGTTATCGCCAAATTGCGAACGTGCTTGCCCATATCTTCAATACGAGCTTGCAAGTTTTTCATATCCTGACGAATTTCGCGAATGTCCTCTGCGCGTTGATTGTCGCGGTCGCGCATTTCCGTTTTGAAGTCGCGCATTTCCTGCATGAACACGTTAAACTTCGCGTCCTGCATTGCCAATTTGGCTTGGACTTCTGCGTTGATTTTTTCCTGCTCGGTCATGATGAGCACCTCCCGAATTTATTTAAAAACAGCCGCGCCCGCCGAAAATGTTACTTGAACGAGCGCGGCAATTTTTTTCTAAATCAGAGGTGTGCCACGGAGATTATTCTTCGGACTTATAGAGCATGTAAGTCAAGCCGAAGCCGCCCGCGAAGGCGATTAAGTTGACGATGATGTATTGGACAATCTGACCGTTCATGTAGAGGAGCATACCGGGCAGAACCGTAATGCCCATGCCGGTGCCGGCGAGTCCGAGGAAGCTGGAGACCGCGCCGCCGATAGCACCGCCGCAGCAACCGTAAATGAACGGCTTCATGAGGCGGAGGTTAATACCGAAGATAGCCGGCTCGGTGATTCCCAAGAACGCGGGAACAGTCGAGGAGATGTACAGAGCGCGTTTCTTCGGATCTTGAGTCTTAAGCGAAACAGCCAACGCCGCGCCGCCCTGAGCGATAGTCGCGCAAGTGATAATCGCGTTGAAGGGGTCGGAGCCTTGCGTCGACAGGAGGTAAATTTCCAACGCGCTGAAGACGTGGTGGACACCGAAGATAACGATAACCTGTTGCAAGCCGCCGATAATCAAGCCGCCGATAATCGGGATTGTCAAGAAGTTTTGCACCGCGCCGAAGACCAAAGACTCCAAACCGTGCATGATGGGACCGACTACCAGGAAGCCGAGAGCCATTGAAACGGTGAGCGTAAGGAACGGGGTAACAATCAAGTCAATCATATCGGGGATAAAAGTTTTAAGGAATTGCTGGAATTTCGCCGCGAAGATACCGAGGACGAGTGCGGGGAGAACCGAGCCTTGATAGCCGACGAGCGGGATAGTCACGAAGCCCAAATCGAGCGGAATAGGCGTTTTGCCTGCGTATTCGGGCAAAGCGGACGCCTCAACCCATGTGAGACCTTTCTCGGCAATTTCACCTGCCGCGCCACCGACGACATACGCGTTCGGCAAGCCGGGGAAGACGAGCATCAAACCTAAGACGATACCGATAACAGCCGTGCCGCCGAACTTATTCATTGTCGACCAGCAGACCAGCGCGGGCAAGAATGCAAACGCCGTATCAGTCAAAACCTGCGTCATCAATAAGAAGTTGGGATCCCATTCGCTGCCGAGTGAAAGGATAGCACCGCGGGCACCCATGAAAAGACCTGTTGCAACGAGGACGGGGATAATCGGAACGAACACGTCGCCGAGGGTACGGGAGATTTTCTGCATTAAGCTCATTTCGGCGTAAGCGGCCTCTTTACCGCCGCCGCCCGCCAGAGAGGGCTTGAGCTTGATAAATTCTTCCGTGACCTTGTCGACGAATCCGGTACCGCAGATAATCTGGTACTGCTGAGCCGCGAAGAATTGACCTTTGACGCCGTCGATATTCTCGATCTTTTTCTCCTGAATCTTGGACTTGTCGTTGACAATCAAGCGCAGACGCGTGGCGCAGTGTTCAGCCGTGCGGACGTTATCGGGACCGCCGACGTA
>ERZ842401.5647-NODE-5647-length-13751-cov-3.751095_pt1 | contig 13751 bp, 7 predicted proteins | sample MGYA00521270_ERZ842401 | MGnify/ENA primary metagenome ERZ842401 (study PRJEB31892, sample SAMEA3878208) | bioreactor metagenome | biome: Moose rumen | place: Sweden | collected 2011-10 | study: EMG produced TPA metagenomics assembly of the PRJEB12797 data set... | reverse complement strand
ACCTCTTTCCCGAGGATTACATGGCAGACCCGTCGGTGCACGTGTTCGACGGCAAGCTCTACATCTATCCGTCCCACGACTGGCCTGCACCCGTTCCCGAGGACGACTTCGGCAGCCAGCACGACATGAAGGACTACCACGTCCTCTCGCTCGAGGGCCCAGACCCCATGACCTCCCCCGTGCGCGACTGGGGCAAGGTGCTCGACATAAAGGACATACCCTGGGCCCGCAGGCAGCTCTGGGACAACGACGTAGTCCGCGGGCGCGACGGCCGCTACTACATGTATTTCCCTGCCAAGGACAAGACCGACATCTTCCGCTGCGGCGTCGCCGTCTCGGACAGCCCCACCGGACCCTTCATCCCCGAGAAGGATCCCATACGCGGCAGCTATTCCATTGACATGGCCGTCCTGCACGATGATGCCGACGACGCTTATTACATGTATTTCGGCGGCATCTGGGGCGGCCAGCTCCAGCGCTATCAGGACAATCTGGCCAAGGACTGCGGCACAAGCTATCCCGCCGACGATGAGCCCGCCATCCCTCCCAGGGTGGTGCGTCTCTCCGACGACATGCTCCAGTTTGCCGAAGATCCCCGGCCCGTCGTCATCCTGGACGCTTCCGGCAAACCCCTCACCGCGGGCGACAGCCACCGCCGCTTCTTCGAGGCCAGCTGGATGCACAAATACAATGGCAAGTACTACTACAGCTACTCCACGGGCGACACCCATCATCTTTGCTATGCCATAGGCGACAACCCCTACGGGCCATTCACGTACCAGGGAGAGCTGCTTACCCCCGTCGTAGGCTGGACCACCCACCACAGCATAGTCCGGTACGGCGGCAAGTGGTGGCTCTCCCATCACGACAGCGTGCCTTCAGGCGGAGTGACCCGCCTGCGGAGCCTGAAAGTCTGCGAACTCAGATATAACCCGGATGGCACCATCCGGACGATCGAAGGGTTGGATGAGGTGTAATGTATTGGTTGGACTGTCATTGCTCCTGGTGCTCTCGTGCACCGGGAGCAATGATTCCCTTTGGCTCAAGGCCGACGTACCCCTCGAAGGAGAGCCCGCCTGCGTCTGGCGCATACTTGACCACTGGGACAACCTCGACGATACCGTAGAGCGCGGCTACGCCGGTCCTTCCATATGGGAATGGACCTCCGAAACCCTCCCCGTCAGGCGCATCGACACCTATGGCGCCCTCAACGAAAAACTCGGCATCAACGGCGTGGTGCTCAACAACGTCAACGCCTCACCCTCGGTGCTCGATGACCCCCACCTTGAGCGGGTCGCCCGCATAGCCGACATCCTGCGGCCCCACGGCATCAGGGTGTTCCTGTCTGTCAACTTCGCTTCGCCCTCGGTGCTGGGAGGCCTTCCCACCTCCGATCCCCTCGACCCTCAGGTCATCGCCTGGTGGCACATGAAGGCCGACAGGATATATTCCCTTGTGCCCGACTTCGGAGGCTTCCTCGTCAAGGCTTCGAGCGAGGGCCAGAGCGGCCCCCAGGACTACGGACGCACCCACACCGACGGCGCCAACATGCTCGCCGACGCCCTCGCCCCCTACGGCGGCATCGTGATGTGGCGCGCCTTCGTGTATTCGCCCGGCGACCGCGACCGCGCCATGGCCGCATATGACGAATTCCTCCCGCTCGACGGCACTTTCCGCGACAACGTCTGCATCCAGGTCAAGAACGGTCCCATAGATTTCCAGCCGCGCGAGCCCTTCAGCCCGCTGTTCGGTGCCATGGAACGCACGCCGCTTGCCCCCGAGCTCCAGATTACCATGGAGTACCTCGGACAGAGCTCGTCGCTCGTGTTCCTCGCCCCCATGTGGGAGGAGTTCCTGCATAGCGACACCTACAGGGACGGCGCCGGTTCCACCGTAGCGGCGGTCACCACATCTTCGTCCCTTCCTCTCATTGCGGGCGTTGCGAATGTGGGCCGGGATGCCGACTGGTGCGGCAACCTCTTCAACCAGGCCAACTGGTACGCCTTCGGGCGCCTTGCCTGGGACCCGTCCCTCTCGTCGGAGACCATCGCCCGGGAGTGGCTGCGCATCACTTTCCCCAAGCCCCCGCTGATGGGGGAGAAGAAGTTCAGCGAAGGCTTCATCGATCCCATGGTGCAGCTGATGCTCGCCTCGCACGAGGCCTGCGTCGATTACATGATGCCCATGGGCCTGCACCACCTGTTTGCCTGGGAGCACCATTTCGGCCCGGAGCCCTGGTGTGACGTGCCCGGCGCCAGGCCCGACTGGATGCCCTCCTATTACCATCAGGCCGGCCCCGGCGGCATAGGTTTCGACCGCACCGTCGCCACCGGTTCAGGTGCCGTGGCCCAGTACCGCGAGCCTCTCGCCGCCATGTTCGAATCGCCCGAAACCTGCCCGGAGAAGTATCTGCTGTGGTTCCATCATCTTGGATGGGATTACAGGCTCCCTGACGGCCGCATCCTGTGGGACGCCCTGTGCATGCATTACGACTCGGGAGTGCGGCAGGTCAGGGAATTCTGCCGCATCTGGAAGGGGATGAGGCCCTACGTGAGCGCACGCCGCTACAAGGAGGTCGCCTCCCTTCTCGACGGCAACCTGCAGCTCGCCTGCCGCTGGCGCGACGCCTGCCTTCAGTACTTCGCCACTTTCAGCGGTATGCCTTACCCCGAGGGCGTCGAACCCCCCGTGGTACCGCTTGATTCGCTGATGGCGGGGCGTTAATTATCAGATTCCAGCACCATTCCGTCCCATGCGGGATGGACGTGCTTGGGGAGGGCGCGGTCGAACTCGGCGTGCGGAGGCAGCAGGTGCGAGAGGTGGGTGATGTACGACTCCCGGGCTCCCACCCTGGCAAAGAATTCAAGGGCTTCGTCGAGCGAGAAGTGGGAGTAGTGCGGGCCCGGCTTGACGCAGTTGATGGTGACGGCCCTGAGCCCCTTGAGCTTTTCGAATTCGCTGTCTTCCAAGAGGTTCATGTCGGTCAGGTAGGCTATGTCGCCGAAGCGGTAGCCCAGCACCGACAGTTTCTTGACCTTGTGATGCCAGCCCTGGATGGGCACGACCTCAACGAAGCTGCCCTCGGTGCCGGCGTTGCCGAGGTGCCTGTAGCCGAAGCCCTTTTCCCATTTGAGCACCTCGTCGCCGTCGTTGGAATACACTTTGAACGGGGCGCTGCCGTCTATGGTGTGCATGTGCCATTCGGGCGCGCCCTGGTACTTGGGCTCGGCGAAGGCGTAGGCGTAGGTGTGCCTGAGGGAATCTTCGACGTATTTTTCGCAGTAGATATTGACGGGGTGGCTCTCGCAGAGGTTGAGGGCGCGGGTGTCGTCGAGTCCGCCCACGTGGTCCATATGATTGTGGGTGAGGAGGATGGCGTCGAGGTGGACTATCCCGGCCCGGAGCGCCTGCTGGCGGAAGTCGGGGCCGCAGTCGACAAGGATGGTGAGCCCGCCGTATTCGATGAGGGCCGAGGCCCTCAGCCGCTTGTCGCGGGGGTCGGAGGAGGTGCAGACCGGGCAGGTGCAGCCTATCATTGGGATGCCGGACGAAGTGCCCGAGCCGAGTATGGTAAGTTTGGCTTTCATATCGTAACTTCAGTTATCTGTCCGCACAGGGAGGGGTCCCAGGGCCTGCGGATGCGGATGTAATTGCCCGTGTAGCCTTCCATGTAGCCGCCGTGGTCGGTCGATTCGAGCAGCACCTTCCCGCGGATGCCGCGGTTGGCCTCGATGAAGGAGGCGTGGAGCTGCGAGCTCAGGGCTTCGAGCGCCGCCACCCTTTCCTTCTTTGTCTGCTCCGGGACCTGTCCGGGCATGGAAAATGCCTTGGTGCCGGGCCTGCGGGAGTAGGGGAAGACATGGATGAACGCCGGGCGCACGCGGTCGCGGAGGAAGGAATACGTGCGCTCGAACATCTCGGGAGTTTCGCCGGGAAGGCCCGCCATGACGTCTATCCCGAAGAATACCAGAGGCTTGCCGGGAGCCTCAAGGGCGCTGCGCACGTAGTCGATGAGCGAGGCGAAGGCATCTGTGGTATAGTGCCTGCCCATGGCCGAGAGCAGCTCGTCGCAGCCGGTCTGGAGGGGGATGTGGAAGTGAGGCTGGAACTTGGTGCCGCCTGCAATCCAGTCTATGGTCTCGCGGGTGAGGAGATTGGGCTCGATGCTCGAGATGCGGTAGCGCTCTATCCCTTCGACCTGCTCGAGGGCCTGCAGGAGCTGCAGGAAGCTCTCGCCGGTGGTGCGGCCGAAGTCGCCGGTGTTCACTCCCGTGAGCACGATTTCCTTGACTCCCTGCGCGGCAATCTCGCGGGCGGCCTTGACGCACTGGCAGACGGGAATGTTGCGGCTGGCGCCGCGTGCGAAGGGTACGGTGCAGTAGGCGCAGCAGTTGTCGCAGCCGTCCTGGACCTTGAGGAAGGAACGGGTGCGTTCGCCCGTGCTGTAGGCGCCGAAAACGGGCGCCGCCGGGGCGGGGGAGCCGGAGCCGAGGCCGGCAAGCGCAAGGGTGGCATCCACCACCAGGGCCTTCTCGTCGCAGCCGAAGACCCTTGCCACGCCGGGGATAGACTCGTAGTCGGCGCGGCGCAGCTGTGCGCTGCACCCCGTCACGACGACTATGGCCTCGGGATTGACCCTCAGCACCTTGCGCACGAGGTTGCGGGACTTGGCGTCGGCGGTGGAGGTGACGGAGCAGGTGTTGACGAGGTAGATGTCGGCCTTCGAGCTCCAGGGAACGGGTTGCAGGCCCGCCGCCACGAAGCCTCGCTCGTAGGTGCTAGTCTCGGCGTAGTTGAGCTTGCAGCCCAGCGTGAGGAACGCTATCTTCTTACCGTTATCCTTGCCCATTGGCATTCTCCTCCCACGGGAGGGTTCTTTTTGCTTACGGTGACTTCGAAGTGCCCGAGCCCGTGGCATTCCTGGGCTATGGCGTCGGCGATGCGTCCGGCAACGTGTTCGATGAGGCTGGACCTTACAGCCATCTCCCTTGCGACTATGGAGCGCACGAGGGAGTAGTCGAGCGTGTCGCGCAGGTCGTCGGTGCACTCTGCGGCTGCGGTGTCGAGTTCGCAGGCGAAGTCGACCAGGTACTCGGTGCCCGTGAGGCGTTCGCTCTCAAGGCAGCCGTGGAAGGCGTGGAAGCGCATTCCGAGGAGTTCCAGGCGTGAAGTCATCGTATCTCTATTATCTTGGTTTCTTTTTGGCGCACCGCCATGCCGCCGCTGCCCGGAGGAGGGCCGGAGCTGCCGTCGCGCGGCCTCTTGCGGCGGGGCGAGAAGAGCTGGCGGATGAATTCGCGGGTGCGGTCGTATTCCTTCTGGTACGAGAAACCCATGCCGTTGCGTTGCGAGTAGTCGAGGCTGCTGGTGTACTCGTCGGCCGAATGGCTGAAGAGCTTGAAGCGGAGCTCGCCGCTGCGGTCGAGCTTGAGTTCCATGTCGAGGTCGCCCACGATGTCGCCGTAGGCGCTCTTGGAGGTGCTGTACTTGCGGTTGCCCACGGAGCCGCCCACTACCAGGCGGTTGTTGAACAGCTGGGTCGAGACGGCCACGTCGAAGATGTCGGTGCCCACGTTGTCCTGCTGGTATCCGAAGCCGAAGTCTATGGGGATGTCGAGCTTCTGGAGTATGTTGTTGAGCTGTCCGGCGACTATTTCTCCGACGTTGGAGTAGATCATGTTGGTGCGGTTGACGATGCCGGTGTTCTCCTCGGGAAGGAAGGTGCCGAAGAGCAGCAGGGCCACGAACTGCTTCTGGACTTTGTCTGTGGTGGAGAGGGCGGCGTCGACCTGCATCTTGGTGCTGGGGTCGAGGTCGGGGACGTCGATCGAGAAGGATACTTCGGGGCTGCGGAGCTTGCCGCTGATGCCCAGGCCGCATTCGACGGTACGGCGGGTCGAGACGGCGGTGGAGTCGGCCACGAGCGTGCTGAGCGAGGTCTTGACGTTGTGGACGGCGGTGATGTCGAGCGCGCTCTCGAGCGGGTCGCCGTTGAACTTGAGGGAACTGCCCTCCCTGATGTCGAATTCCTTGCTCACGATGCCGGGGATGTTGAGCAGGTACTTACCGTTGTCGATGAGGTATTCGCCCTTGATCTGAATGCTGTTCTGGGCGTTGCTCACGTAGTCGAAGACGACGTCGCCGGTGCCGCCGGCCGTGAGCACGTGTCCGGAATCCTTGTCGATTTCGATGTTGGCGATGACCTCGGGGCGTATCATGGCGCGGGCGTGGACGGACATGCGGCTGGAACCCGAACGGGTGCGGGCGGGGGATGCGGCTGCGGAAGTCCCGTCATCCGGGCCTCCGGGCGCGGCGAAGGTGAGAAGGTCGCTGCCCGACGCCGCTACCGACGAGGATATGGGGACGTTGACCGAACCGGGGCCGGAAGTGAGGATGGCGGCGTCGATGTCAAGGTTGTTGAAGGGACCCTTGACGCGGCCGTTTCCTGAGACGGCGAGGTCGCCGTAGATGCCTATTTCGCTTTCGCCGAAGGGGATGTTGATGGCCTTGAGCGAACGCATGTCGAGGGAGGCGTCGAGAGTGGGGGAGACGAGCTTCCCCAGGTCGAGGGAACCGCGGATAAGGCCCGACCCGTCAAAGTCGTCCTTGACGTTTATGTTGTTGAAGGACACTATGTTGTCCTGTACTCCGAGGGTGCCGTCGAGGGTGTATGCGACTCCGGTGTAGCCTACGAGGAAACGTACGCTCCCGAGGCTCAGGCCGTCGCTTGCAAGACGGAGGTCGGAGGGCGTGCCCGAGGCTGTGACGCTGCCCGTCAGCCTGCCGCCTATCTCGGGCATGATGCTCTTCACAAAGGGCGCGGCGAGGCCTACGTCGAAGCCGTCGAATGCCGCCCGGGCGTCTATCCTGCCGTCACTGGTTCCGTAGGTGCCGCTGACGTCGAGACCCTTGACGCCGTCGAGCATGCCGGAGAGGTCGATGGCTATGGCCTTGGCGTCGTCGTCCCATTTGCTCGTGAGGGAGATGTCGCCCGCCCGGGTGCCGGAGATTGCAAGCGAGCTGAGGTCGAGCGCTGCCGAAAGGCCAAGCTGGCTCGATACGGGCGAGACGAGGGTGGCGTCGCCGTTGAGGGTGCCTTCGAGGCCGAGGGCGTCGCCGGTGAAGGCGTTGACGAGGGCCATGTCGAGTTCGTGGAACTTCACCTGGAGGGTGTCGGTGCCGGCGGGACGCACGCCTCCGTTCAGGGTGATGCTCTGGTCGTCGCACCACAGGCGGAGGTTGTCGGTCCAGATGCGGCCGCCGCAGATGGCGATCCCGGATCGTCCGAGGTTCCAGTCGTCGCCCTTTATCGTAAGCTGGGAGGGAAGGGTCGAGAGGTCTATCCTGAGGGAATCGCGCACGCTGCGGCTGAAGGCTGCGTCGATGTCCAGGTCGCCGCCCCCTTCGAGCAGGGGAGCGTTGTCGTAGTTGACACTGAGGCCGAGCCTGTCGTCGAGCGCGGTGGCGCTCACCTGTGCCTTGTCGAGGGTGAATCCTCCGAGGTTGAGGAACGTGGCGCCGACGGTGCAGTCGAGGGATCCTCCGAGGTTGCCGGCGGCAAGGTCGAGTCCGGTCGCGCTCATGCCGTTCCACTCCACGCTCGGGGCGCTCACGTAGCCCAGGATGCTGCCGTCGCTGCCGGCGTCGACGTTGAGGGCGGTGCCGCTGCCGATTTTGAGCCCCGGCAGCAGGAAAGCGAGAAGGCCCTCGGTATCGTGGAAAGTGGCGCTGAGCGAGCAGTCGGTGGCGATAGCGGCAGCAGGCTCATCCGAAGGGTGAGGGTCGAAGAAGGCGGGGATATACTTGTTGACGGTGTTTGACCGCAGTGCCGAAACGAGGGTGCCGAAGTCGGAGGTGCCGTTGTACTTGGCGTCGATGACCTCGGAGTTGAGGACGAGGGCGAGGGCGTCGCCGTCGGTGCGGGCCTGGGCGTAGATGTCGCCTATTTCGAAGGATCCGGCGTCGCTGGTGAGCACGACGTTGACGAGGTTGAGCTTGGCGGGCTCGGAGCTGCCGAGGTCCTGTTCGCCGCTTATGCTGCACGAAACGAGGGATTTGCCGCCCCTGCGGTCGAGACCCGTGGCGGCGAGGTCGAACTCGGTGAGCTCGGCGTCGATGTGCCCTTTCTTTTCTTTCCAGTCGATGTTGGCGGCAAGGTCGACGGTGGCGTTGGGGTCGGCGGAACGGAAGGCGGCTACGGCGTTGCTCCCGTGCATGTAGCCTTCGAGTTCGAGGTCGTGATATTCGTAACCGAGGACTGACAGGGAAGGGACGCTGAGGTTCTCGACCGTGATGTGCGGAGTGTGGCCCAGGACGCCCGAGACGAGGGCTCGGAAGTCGCTGCGCCCAAGGGCTTCGACGCCCAGGAGCTTGCCGAGGTCGAGCCCGTCGGCGTCTGCGTTCGCCTTGAATTCCAGAGGCTTGCCGCTGGCGACGGCGTTCCGGGCCGCGGCATTGAGCTGGAGCGCCCCTATGCCGGAGGCTACGGAGAGGTCGGCCTTGAGGTCGCTGAGCAGGCCGCTGGCTGTGCCGTCGACGGTGAAGGTGACGCCGGGGGCTATGGACCGGAGGTCGGCCCTGGCGCCCAGGTCTGCAAGCAGGCGGGTGAGCCCGCCGGTCGAGAAGCGGACGTCGGAAAGGGTGGCGTCGACCCTCATGTCCGCTGTCTTGGGAATGCCGATGTAGGTGCCGTTGACGGTGCACGAGACGTCGGTGCCGGTGGCGGAGAGCACTGCGTCGGATACCCTGAATCCGCTGATGGGACCCTTGATCTTGAGGGAGGTGATGTCCACTGCCAGGGGAGTGCCCCAGAAGGTGCCGCCGCTGAAGTAGCCTATGGAACCGAATACGAGGTGGCTGCCGCGGGCTGCGGCGGCGTCGAACTCCACTTCGCGCAGGAAGTTGCTCCAGGCGGACGGATTGCCTTCGTAGTTCATGTCGAAGCGGGGGAAGCGCAGGTCGCTGCCCACCCCGTCTGCGAGGCGGAAGTTCTTGATGTTGACGTGCCCCTGCCCCGCGGCGACGGATCCTCCCGCGCTCAGGATTTCGTAGCCCGACTTTTCGACGGCGTCGAGCTCGTCGACCACTGCGTGTACGCGGCCGCCGTGCATGCTGATGTTGTGGGCGGCGAGGTTGAAACGCATGTCGAGGTCTTCATAGTTGATGCCGTGCCCGGGATTGGACATGTTCTCGCACAGGTTGACCATCCTGTAGCGGCCGTTCTTGACGTTCAGCCTGCCTATTGTGAAAATGGAGTCGAGGGGCATTGATGAGTCGCCGGAGCCGCCGTAGAGATTGAAGATGCGTGTGAGGTTGGAGCCGCCCTTGCCGTTGCCCGGTTCGATGACGAACTGGAAGTTGAGGTCCTTGATGTCGGCCCTGCTGACGAGGATGGCGCCTTTGCGCAGAAGGGAACGGGGGTCGAGGTTGACGGACAGGCTGCCCACGCTGGCGAGGGTGTCGATGATGCCGCAGCCGCGGCCGTAGAGGTCGGGGGCGGGGTTGTCGTCGATGACGACTATGTCCTTGGCCGTGATGGCGTTGAAGGGGTGGAGACGGATGGCGCCGACCTTGACGGTGCCCTCGGTGGCGCTGCTCAGACGGCCCGAAACATACCTCGCCAGGCCCGTCTGCACAGCGGGTAGCTGTATGGCAAAGACGAGGGCCAGGAGCAGGATAATCAAGATGCCTGCTATGAGGGCGAATATGGATCTTTTTTTTGCGATGGCGGTCCGAAGTATGCTTAACCTGCAAAATTAGCAAATTATTGTTAAATTTGCGGATGCATAAGCTTATATTTATATGTCAGACATCATTCTGGGCATAGAATCTTCCTGCGACGACACTTCGGCGGCCGTCATCAGCGACGGTGTCCTGCTGTCCAACGTCATCGCCTCGCAGGACGTGCACAGGGCCTACGGGGGAGTGGTCCCCGAGCTGGCCTCCCGCGCCCATGAGCTCAACATAGTCCCCGTGGTGAGCGAGGCCCTCTCGAGGGCGGGAGTCGGCGCCTCCGACCTCACGGCCATAGCCTTCACACGCGGCCCCGGCCTGCTGGGCTCGCTCCTCGTGGGCACGTCCTTCGCCAAGGCCCTGGGCCTCGCGCTCGATATCCCCATCGTGATGGTCAACCACCTCCAGGGGCACCTGCTGGCCGATTTCATACGCGAACCTGGAGTCCCGGTGAGGGAACCTTCCTTCCCTTATCTGTGCCTTCTGGTGAGCGGAGGCAACTCCCAGATAGTCAGGGTCGACGGCCCGCTCGACTACACCATCCTCGGCCAGACCATCGACGACGCCGTCGGCGAGGCTTTCGACAAATGCTCCAAGATGATGGGCCTGGGCTATCCGGGCGGCCCCGTAATCGACCGCTTCGCCCGGCAGGGCGACCCCTCTCGCTTCAAGTTCGCCAAACCCCATGTGCCCGGGCTCGACTATTCTTTCAGCGGCATCAAGACTTCGCTCCTCTATTTCGTGCGCGACGAGATGGCCCGCGACCCCTCTTTTCTCGAAAACAACAAGGAAGACATCTGCGCCTCCTTCCAGAAGACGCTCATCGACATCCTGATGGACAAGCTCGTCAAGGCAGCCCGCCAGACCGGCATACGCGATGTCACCGTCGGCGGCGGCGTGAGCGCCAACAGCGGCCTTCGCGAGCGCATAGTTTCGGAGGGGGAGAAGCGCGGCTGGCGCACCTTCCTTCCGCCCTTCAAGTTCACGACCGACAATGCCGCCATGATCGCCATTGCCGGATGGTTTCATTACAAGGCAGGGGAGCGCACCGCCCTGGACGTGGCCCCGGTCTCAAGACTCTCTGAATTCTGATATGGAAAAGTCATTGATGGAGAGGAGAATACGCAGCATTCTCCTGGTGTGCAACAGCTACGATGCCTTCTCTCTCGAGGAGGACGGCCGGCTCGACGCGCAGATAGCCCGCGAATACGCCGACCTCAACCTGAGCAACCCCCCGGTCCTGTACCGCGCCGCCAGCACCGCCGAGGCCCTGCAGCGCCTCGAGGCCGGCGAGAAGTACGACGTAGTCATCACCATGTACTATGTGGGCGAGATGAGCGTCTTCGAATTTGCCGAAAAGGCCAAGCGCTGCGACCCGTCCATGCCCGTAGTGCTGCTTTCCTCCTTCTCGCGCGAGGTCAGCCGCCAGATTGTGTCGGTATCGTCCAGCAACATCGACTACACCTTCTTCTGGAACTACAATCCCGACCTTATAATCGCCATAATCAAGCTCCTGGAGGACTCCCTCAACGCTCCCGTCGACATCCTCGAGTTCGGGGTGCAGGCCATACTGCTGGTCGAGGATTCGATAAAATACTATTCGACATACCTGCCCGCCCTGTACAGCATGGTCCTCCAGCAGAACACCGAGGCCATCAAGGACGCCCTCAACGAGCAGCAGCAGGTGCTGCGCAAGCGCTCCCGTCCCAAGATACTCCTGGCCACCAACTACCAGGACGCAAGCGACCTGTACGGCCGATACAAGGACAACCTCCTGGGCGTCATCTCCGACGTCGGCTTCGTCATGCGGAGCGGCGACCCGCCATCGGCCGAGAGGCTCGACGCCGGGGTCCAGTTCTGCCGCATGGTCCGCGCCGACAACCCCAGGATGCCTTTCCTCATGCAGTCCTCCCAGGCCTCGATGGAGGAGGTCGCCAAGGGGCTGGGAGCGGGATTCCTGCTCAAGCAGTCCAAGACCCTCACCCAGGAGCTCGGAGAGTACCTCGAGAGGGAATTCGGCTTCGGCGACTTCGTGGTAGTAGACCCTCAGACGCACACCGAGATTGCCAGGGCCCGCGACCTGCACGAGTTCGAGAACGTCATACGTGACCTTCCCGGCGCCCAGTTCACCCGTCTCACCGATAATGATTACCTTTCCAAGTGGCTGTACGCGAGGGGCTTGTTCGGAATCGGAAGGTTCCTCGAACCCATACGCCCCGAGGATTATCCCGACGTCGAGGAGCACAGGCGCACGGTGGTGCGCGCCATACATGACTACCGCGTCTCCCAGGCCCTGGGCGTCGTCGCCGCCTTCAATCCCGCCACTTACAACGACGCCATCTGGTTCTCGCGCCTGGGCTCCGGCTCCATAGGAGGCAAGGCCCGCGGGCTGGCCTTCCTCAACCAGCTCCTCCAGAAGCACAAGCTCTACGACCGCTGGGAGAACGTCCGGGTCAAGGTTCCCCGCACGCTCGTCATTACGTCCGACTACTTCGAGCGCTTCGTGCGCGAGAACGGCCTGCGCTACGTAGTCAACTCCGACTTCGGCGACGCCGAACTGCTCGGCGAATTCGTGGCATCGCCCCTGCCCACCGATCTTCTGGACGACCTCAGGGCCTTCCTGCGGGTGGTGCACAAGCCGCTCGCCGTGCGCTCCTCCTCCAAGCTCGAAGACTCCTACCATCAGCCTTTCGCCGGAGTCTATTCGACCTACATGCTCCCTCCTGCCGGCGACCTGGAGCAGCGTCTGAGGATGCTTACCAAGGCCATCAAGAGCGTGTATGCCAGCGTGTTCTACTCGTCTTCCAGGAGCTACATCGTCTCCAGCGGCAACGTCATTTCCGAGGAGCGCATGGCAATAGTGGTGGAGGAAATCTGCGGCAGCCCCCAGGGCGACTACTACTTCCCGACGCTCTCGGGCGTGGCGCGATCGGTCAACTTCTACCCCGTCGGGCATGAGGACCCTCTGGACGGCGTGGTCAAGGTGGCCTACGGGCTCGGCAAGGCCGTCGTGGACGGGGAGCAGGTGCTGCGATTCTCGCCCCGGTATCCGTCGCACGTGATCCAGACTTCGACCCCCGAGCTCACGGTCCGCGACACCCAGAGGGTGATGTACGCCCTCGACATGCGGCCCGAGATGTTCAAGGCGTCGGTGGACGATTCGGTCAACCTGGTGCGCCTGGGCATCTCCGACTGCGAGGGCTTCCCGTCGCTGCGCCGCGTGGTCTCGACCTGGGACCTGGGCAACATGCGCATCGTCGATTCCCCCTATGCCGACGGGCCCAAGTACGTCACCTTCGCCTCCATGCTCAAATACAACACCTTCCCGCTCGCCGGCATACTCACCGAGCTGCTCAGGATTTCGCGGGAGGAGATGCGCTGCGAGGTCGAGATAGAATTCGCCGCCGACTTCGACAAGGACGGCATGGCAGACTTTTCTGTGCTGCAGGTGCGGCCCATTTCGTCCGACTCCCGCCTCTCGGAGGTCGACTGGAGCGGAATCGACACCGAAGGATCGTTCCTGGAGTCGCAGATGGCTTTGGGTACGGGCTGGATAGAGGAGGTGCGCGACATCGTGTACCTGCGCCGCTCGGGCTGGGACACGCTCCGCACGCACGAGATGGCTGCCGAGGTCGCTGCGGTCAACGCTTCCATGCAGGCCGCGGGCAAGGGGTACATGCTCATAGGCTTCGGCCGCTGGGGCACCAGCCAGCCCTCGCTGGGCGTGCCCGTGAGCTGGGGCGACATCTCGGAGGTGAAGGCCATCGTGGAATGCTCCCTCGAGGGTTTCCAGATCGACCCGAGCCAGGGCACCCACTTCTTCCAGAACCTCACTTCCTTCAATGTGGGCTACATCAACGTGAACCCCTGGGCCCGCCCCGGCGAGAAGCTGGACTTCGACCTTCTCGACTCCCTCCCCGCACAGGCGGAAACCGCGTTCCTTCGCCACGTCACCCTCCCCGAACCCCTCAAGCTCTGCGTCGACGGCAAACTCTCCCGCGCCTTCGTAAAAATATAAA
>ERZ842401.5646-NODE-5646-length-13752-cov-7.526101_pt1 | contig 13752 bp, 12 predicted proteins | sample MGYA00521270_ERZ842401 | MGnify/ENA primary metagenome ERZ842401 (study PRJEB31892, sample SAMEA3878208) | bioreactor metagenome | biome: Moose rumen | place: Sweden | collected 2011-10 | study: EMG produced TPA metagenomics assembly of the PRJEB12797 data set... | reverse complement strand
AAGCGGAACTGGCGCAGTTGGCGTTCCAGTTCTTTTTCCTTGCCGCCGCAGTATTCGTTGCACAGGGCATGGAACTGCGGGGAGTGGTTCATGTGGGTGAGGTGGGCCAGTTCGTGGCAGATGATGTAGCGGATGAGAGGCTCGGGCAGGAATATGAGGTTACGTGAAAGTTGGATGACCTTTTTGGTTGTGCAGTGGCCCAACTTGCGCATGCCGCGGCCGATTTCAAAGCCTGCGGGCTTGAGGCCGAGACTGTCGGCCACCTCGCGGGCCAGGGGCAATAACGTGGCGTGAGCCTGCACCTCGATGGCTCGGCCAATTGCGGTCGATATTGTGCGCTTGACCGCCTCGTCGTCGAGGTTGGCGCTGTCGTGGACCTGCAGATGCAGGGTGTCGCCCTGCCAGTGGTTGAGGATATAGCCTGGCATGCGGCTCTGCCGCTCGATGACGATGCGGCACTTGTAGCACTCGATGATCTGGCCGACGCTGAAGGTCACCCCCTGGGGGCGCGGCAGTCGGTGCAACTGCTCGCGGTTGACGTCAATCATACGCTGCAGGTCGACGACCTTGACACCCAGGGGTGCGCGCATGAGCAGGCAGCCATCAGACTGATAAGTGAACCGCACCGAGGTCATGCCCCGGCGCAGTTCCACATAAATCTTCCCGAATTCCTTGTCCTCGATATACCCTTTCATCGTTTTTCAACTACGAATTACGCGAATTGTACTAATTGGCATCCGCGTTCGATTTTTATCGAATTGCACGAATTAGCGTATTATTAATTAGTTTAATTCGTGAAATTCGTAGTTTTAAAAGTTTAGAACTTGGTGATGCCCATGATCTCGCGGACGTCGGCGAGGGTCTTGCTGGCGCGGGCTCGGGCGCGTTCGGCACCCATCTCAAGGACGCGATGCAGGTAGGCGCTATCGTTCTCGATGTCGATGATGCGCTCGCGGATGGGCGTGGTCATGGCCACGATGTCCTCGGCAATCTCTTTCTTGAGGTCGCCGTAGCGGATGGAGCAGTCGTTATAGGCGTCGGTGAAGAACTGCACCTTGTCGGGCGTGCCGACGAGTTTGAGAATGGTGAATAGGTTCTGCACCGGCTCGGCCATGGGCTGGTTGGGCTCGGTGGGACCGCCATCGGTAACGGCGCGCATCACCTTCTTGCGGATGGTCTTCTCGTCATCGACCAGATAGATGCAGTTGCCCTCGCTCTTGCCCATCTTGCCGCTGCCGTCGAGGCCGGGCACCTTGACGGGCGCGCTGCCGAAGTTGAAGTTCTGCGGCTCGTTGAAGTAGTCCACCTTGTAGAACGAGTTGAAACGGCGTGCAAAGCGGCGCGTCAACTCCAGGTGCTGCTCCTGGTCCTTGCCCACGGGCACGAAGTCGGCACGCTGGATGAGGATATCGACAGCCATGAGGGTGGGATAGGTCAGCAAGCCCGCATTCACGCGCTTGTTGGTGCTGGCGCCGATGATTTCCTTGGCCACGTCCTCGTCGTCATCGCCTTGGGTATGCGCGGTGATGCCGAGGGCCTTGCGGGCCTTGTCCTTGAAGGCAGCGGTGCGCATGAGTTCGCCGATGCCCACGTGCATATTCAACAGCAGGTACATCTCGCTCACCTCGGGCACATCGCTCTGGACAAAGATGGTCGATTTCTCGGGGTCGAGTCCTGCGGCCAGGTATTCGGCCAGGATGTGGCGCACGTTGGTGTGCAGTTCCTTGGGGTCGGGGTTGGTGGTGAGGGCGTGCAGGTCGGCAATGAAGTAGTAACTGTCATACTTGCCCTCGTTCTGCATCTTGACGAAGTTACTCAAGGCACCCAGATAGTTGCCCAGGTGCAGTTGCCCCGTAGGGCGTATTCCGCTAAGAACAATCTTTTTATTATCCATATTCAATTTCTCTCTATTTTTATTTTATTGGGCGCAAAGGTAATATTTTTTTAGATAAGAGATAAAAGATGAGAGATAAAAGATGAGAGGTGAGAGATAATGGATAGTTACTACCCCATTATCATTTATCGCAGGTTGATCGTGAGGTGGAGGTCGTCGGTGCGGGACTCGTTAGGGGTGCCCACGGCGTTGCGGTCCTCGAGGACGCTGCGCACCAATGGGTCGAGCCGTGGATAGACCTCGGCAAGGAAGAATTCCCACAGGTTGTCGGCCTGTTCAGGAGCCACCTCGTTGATCATGGCCCGAATGCCCTGCTTTCCCTGCTCGATGATGGACTCATAGTCCTTCTCGTTCTCGTTACCCTCGACGATGGCGAGCAATGTGCGGGACAGCACTTCCCTCAGGTGCCTGAGTGCCAACTGTGTCGCCTCTTGCTGGGTCTCGGGCAGGTTGACCTCGCCGCCACCTTGCTCGAGCATCCTCTTGAGTTGCCCCATGCGACCACCGATGGTGCGCCAAGCCTTGCCCGAAATCATGTCGGCCATGGTTGGTGTGGCATTGATGATGCGCTGCCGTCCCTTCTCACGCAGATCAGGACACGTCTGGGTGGCATTAATCCACCGCGTGTCGATGTCCAACGCACTGCGCTTGCGGTCGATGGAGGCGATGCGCAATGCAAATGGGTAACAAATGACTGATCCCGTGGCAATCTCGACAATGCTGTCGATGCGGTCCTCGTTGAAGCCGGTGGCTGCGTCGGTCACATGCAGGTGTCCCGTGAAGATGGCATGAATGCCGGCCTGCATGAGTTGGACGGCCACGTCGTCATGGTCGCGGACGATATAGTTGGTCAACAACTGGTCCTGGTGATCGAAGTGCGGCACCAAGTGATGGTGCATCATCGCGATGACCATCTTGCCCTGGGAACGAGCTTGCTGCGCTTGTTCTGCCACCCATTGCAGCGTCTGGGGCTTCACACGTCCGGCGTTGTGGTAGGAGTCAGCACTGTCACCGCGCGCCTTGAGGGTGTTAAGGTCATCCATGTTGCTGTCGATGCCAATGACCACAAGCCCCTTGAGCGGTTCACAACTGTAACTCAACGATGCCGTGTCGCGCTGAGAATCGGTGCCATAACCATAGTCCCGATAGATCTGTGCGAACTCATCTCGTGTGACCGTGGCAGTCGGCACCTTCTTGTCGCCCAGGAAGGCGACTGCGTAGGGGTTGTTGCAGTCGTGGTTGCCCGGAATCACGAGCGAGCGGATGCCATGATCTGCCAGTCGTTGCAGGTGCCCTGCCATGCGCTCGTGACTCAAGCGCTCACCATTGTGTGTGAGGTCACCAGCAATCAGTAACATCCTGGGGTTAAGATTGATGATACTGTCAACAAGAGCCGTCATGATGTCGTCGCTCAACGCCATCATCTTGATTTCACCCCCATCGGCACGGTCAATCGCGCTGCCTGGAGTTACCAGCTCGGGGCTGAGCAGATGCGGGTCGCTGATGACGACGATGCGTTCGAGAGGCGTCCGCGCGAGAGTGTGCAGTGCGAGCAATGTTGATATTGCCATGATGATTAATCTCTTTTTCATTTTCTTGAACAGATTTGCATTTTTCATGCCAATTCCATGACGTCAAAGCCCGCCTTGCGCAGGTGGCGCCAAAAGGCGGGATAGGACTTGTCCACCACCTGTGCATCCTTGACTATCAGTCCCGGGAAACGCACTGCCGCCGGCGCAAAGGCCAGGGCCAAGCGGTGGTCGCCGTGAGTGTGGATGACAGGCGGCTGTGACGGCACGGCAACGCGGTCACCATACCACGAGATGGCATCGTCACTCTCAATTTTCAATACATAGCCCAACTTGAGCAGTTCCTGCCGCAGAGCCTCAAGGCGGTCGCTCTCCTTGTGGCGCAGGGTGCGCACGCCAGTCATGCGGAAGGAGCGCTCCAGCAGGCACAGCAGCACTGCCCACGACATGGCCAGGTCGGGGGTGGAGGTCATGTCGGCAAAGCACGAGCAGCAACAGCCGATGAAACCGTGCGTGTCGAGCGTCGCCCCCTGGGCGTCGAAGCCGGTCGCAATGCCCAGTTGGGCCGCAATCTCCACCAGGTGGGCATCGCCCTGGATGCTGTCACGCGTCAAGCCCTCGAGGGTGATGCGGGACTGGGGCAACAAAGCCGCTATGGCATACCATGGCGCTGCCGCGCTCCAGTCGGCCTCTACCACAAGGTCATATCCCTCGTACCCCTCGCCCACGGTGATGCTGTCGCCGCTGATGTCGACCCGTGCGCCCATGTCACGCATCACGGCGGCAGTCATGTGGATGTAGGGAGCCGACACAATATCGCCCATGAGGCGGACCGTGCCGCCACCCACAACGGGAAGTACCATCATCACCGCCGAGACGAACTGCGAACTCACGCCGCCGTCCATCACCACCTCGCCAGCGTGCAAGGCGGTACCAGTTATCCGCAACAGCGGGAATCCTTCCTTGCCCAGATAGTCAATCCTGGCACCCATCGAGCGCAGTGCATCGACCAGTGGACCGATGGGGCGCTGACGCATGCGCTCATTGCCGTCGAGGGTGACCACACGGCCATCGCGAGTCGCATAATAGGCAGTGAGGAAGCGCATCGCTGTGCCCGCGGCACCCACATTGACCGTGCTGGCAGTGGTCGTCAGGGCGTCCATCATCACCGCCGTGTCGTCGCACAGGGCGGGACGATAGACCTGCGGTCCGCCGCCACACAAGGCACTGATCATCAACGCGCGGTTGGTGATGCTCTTGGAGGTGGGCAACGCAATCGAGGCGTGGGCCGCCTGAGGAGGCATGATTCTCAGGTTCATCGTTACAACTTTGTTATTATCGTTAGGGCAAAAGTAATACAATTCCACCGAATTGTTGTAACTTTGCGGCATAATGTTCAAAGACTAGCATCGCAACAACATTATGACACTGGTTGACACATTACTCATACTGATTGTGCTGGGAGCCATTGTGTTGGGTTACCGCAAGGGATTCATCAGCCAACTATCGTCGGTCATCTCCTGGATTGTGGCCATCGTCGTGTGCTACAAGTTGGGTGACGTGGTCCAGTCCTTGTTTCTCACTATCGTTCCCAGTGCAGCACAATGGCCACTGTCGAGCATCACGGTCAAGACCGTGTCGCTGGCATTCGCCTTCCTGATCATCATGTTTGTCATCAGGCTGTTGATGCGTCTGTTCAAGGGAGCGTTGCGGGCCGTGAAACTGGGATTTGTCGACAAGATGGGCGGTTCGCTCCTGTTCGCGTTCAAGTATGCATTCCTCATCAGTGTGGTCCTGAACCTGCTGTATGCCATCAATCCCGACATGGACACCTTCGGCACCCGCCACATGCTCGACAACAAGCCCTACGAACTGACGCTGGACCTGATGCCGGCCCTATTGGGCAGCGACAAGATGCCGAGCGACTCCCTCAAACTCTACCGCGACCTCATCGAGCCCGTTCCCGTTGATACCGCAGCATTCCCGTTTCCGTCACCCACATCTGCCACAGGATAAAACCCACAGGCAGGGCAAAAAGGCGTTTTTTTGGAGCAAAACAGGATGACATATTAAGAAAATAGGTACTTTTGTAGTTTGAAATTAAACTACGTTTAATCAACCGTAAAAAATAGAGAGAATTATGAGATGTCAACATTGCGGACACGAGGTTCCCGAGGGTTCAGTTTTCTGCAACCGATGCGGCTACCGCATGAGTAATGACATGGCTTGCCCCTACTGCGGCAAGCAGATTCCGGCAACGTCGGTCTTCTGTCCCGCCTGTGGCAAGGCCGTCAAAGAAGAGGAGAACGACGACAAGGCACGCACGTCGACCACCACCGTGAGCGCCCCACCCCGCCAGCAGGGCATGACCTATAACGAGCAGCGACGGGCCCAACAGCAGGCTGCACGCCAGCCCGTTAACGCCTGGCAGCAGCCCGAGCGCGACGATGACGATGACGATGATGACGACGATGACGACAACGGTGGAGGACGTTCCAACTTTAACCGCAACCTGATTATCGGCGCGATACTCGTGGCCCTTGCCATCGGGCTGCTGAGCCTGTTGCGCCACTGCAACAGCCAGGAGAATGACCGACTGGAGGCCCGTGCCGACAGCGCCGCCCTGATTGCTGACGGCAGCCAGGACCCGATGGCAGTACTCACGGCCGAGCTGAGCCGTAACGGCATGACCGACGACAAGGCCTACACGGGCTGTGCTGTGAAGTTCCCCAGCACCGACCCCGAGACGCCCGAGCGCATCGCCGGCGTGACCTATAAGGACGACACCGACCGCCCCTTCATCAAGCTCTATACCCTGAGCCGTGACGGTGCACAGTGGAAGACCGAGTTGGGGCAGACCAAATATTACGACGGGCGCAACATCGGCATGGACAATTCATCACTCATCGCCGATGCCATGTACGTTCCCCGCGCTGTGGACCTCGAGGGCAAGCAGTACCTGTACTTTGCCTTCCTGAACCACCTCAAGGGAGCCGGCGAGGGCAACAACGGCCGCGTGACGCTGGCTCTGTATGACCTGGACGGCAAGAAGCTGACCACCTTGACCTATGACGGTACCATCAAGTCGCGCACCGACGGCCGGCAGTATGTTTACAGCCGCGGCCCGCTGGAGAGCACCAACAGCAGCGAGCGCCGCTTCCTGCAGCAGGAGGCCTCGAACATCGGCGCCATCCGCGTAGCGACCCAGGAGGAGATTGACGCCGAAGAAGAGGCCAAGGCCAAGGAAGAGGAGGAGAAGGCCCTGCAAGGCGAGGAGAACGCCGATGCCAAGTGGGATCATGATAATGCCGAGAACATGGACAAACTCAAGGAGGGCGAGGAAGTGAAGATGAAGTCCACGCAGTATGACAAGCCCATCATCAACATGAAGGACATCAAGGATAAGTTGGAGAACGACCGTTACCTGGTGTTCCTGGACAACAAGGGCTCGGTAGTGGGGTTCAACAAGAGCAGCCGCAAGTACTTCATGATCTATGCCGGCAAGAACGGCCCCGCGTCGTCGATCAGTTTCAACGGCGACAACAGCATCCTCATCAAGAATGCCGGCGGCTCGATGACCTATGACCTGGTGCATGACAAGGCCAAGAGTTCTAATTAGGTTAATGGTTACCATCGACTCAAGATTGACAACAGAAAAATATAATGACTCCTGAGCGACGTTACTACTTTTGGTTCTTCCTCAAGCTAGACCTGCTGCTGGCTGGGCTGTTGGCCCTGCTGTGGTGGCTGAATAATGTCGCGTGTGCGGGCTAAAAACAATATCAGATATTATGGCTGTAGAAATCCGAGAAATCCAACCCACCAAGCGCAACCTGCTCAAGTTTGTGCACTTCCCCATCGACACGCTGTATCGCGACAGCAAGTATTTTGTGCCGCCCCTTGTCACCGATGAGGTGAACAGCCTGCGTCCCGACAAGAACCCGGCGTTTGACTTCTGCGAGGCGGTCTACTACCTGGCCTACCGCGACGGCGACATCGTGGGCCGCGTGGCCGGCATCATCAACCACGTGGTGAACGAGCGCTCGGGCAAGAAGGAGGCCCGCTTCAGTTACATCGACTTCATCGACGATGCCGAGGTGGTCGACGCCCTCATCGACGCCGTGACACGCTGGGGCAAGAGCAAGGGCATGGAGCACTTGACTGGCCCGCTGAGTTTCACCGACATGGACCCTGAGGGCATGCTCATCGAGGGCTTTGACCGCGTGGGCACCAGCGGGGGCATCTACAACTTCCCGTACTATCCCAAGCACATGGAACGCCTGGGCTTTGTCAAGGATGCCGACTGGATTGAATTGCTCATCACCATCCCCAAGGAAATTCCCGAGAAGATGGTGCGCATCTCCAACCTGGTAGCCGAGCGCTACAACCTGGAGACCATCAAGTACACCGACCGCAAGAAACTGGTCAAGGACTATGGTGACGCAATCTTTAAACTGATCAATGTGGCCTATGATGACATCTTTGGCTACTCACCGCTGTCGGACAAGCAGATCAACCACTACATCAAGATGTATCTGCCCTTCCTGCCGTTGAACGACCTGGCCATGGCCGTGCACAAGGAGACGCGCGAACTCATCGCCGTGGGCATCTCCATCCCGTCGATGGCCAGGGCGCTCATCAAGAACCGCGGCCGTCTCTTCCCCATGGGGTGGAAGCCGCTGCTGCAGGCCTTCAAGCACAACGACGTGGTGGACCTGATGCTCATCGCCGTCAAGCCCGAGTTCCAGAACAAGGGCGTGAACTCGCTGCTGTTCACCGACCTGATCCCATGCTTCAACAAGAACGGCTACAAGTATGCCGAGAGCAACCGCGAACTGGAACTCAATTCCAAGGTGCTCAAGCAGTGGGAATACTTCGAGACCGACCAGCACAAGCGCCGCCGTGCCTACACCAAAGAGATTTGATAAGAGATAAGAGACAAGAGATAAGAAATAAAAGATAAAAGATATTGTTATGAACGACAAGATTCAAGTTATCAGCAAATATGCCCTTGAGGGCTTAGACGCACAAGCGTTGAACAATGCCGCCCTTACCGCCAAGCAGACGCTGGAGAGCGGCAGCGGTGACGGCAACGACTTCCTGGGCTGGCTGACCCTGCCCAGCAGCATCGACGAGCAGCAGTTGCTCAGCATCGAGCAGTGTGCCCGCAGCCTGCGCGAGCAGTGCGAGTATGTGATTACCATCGGCATCGGTGGCAGTTACCTGGGTGCCAAGGCCGTCATCGAGGCCCTGAGCGACCACTTTGCCGCCTACAAGAGCGCTGGCGGCCCCAAAGTGCTGTTTGCCGGCAACAACATCGGCGAGGACTACCTCTACGACCTGATGGACCTGGTGCGCGGCCACAAGTTCGGCATCATCGTCATCTCCAAGTCGGGCACGACGACCGAGCCGGCCATTGCATTCCGCCTGTTCAAGGAACTGCTCGAGAAGCAGGAGGGTCGGGAGTTTGCCAAGCACAACATCGTCGCTGTGACCGACGCCCGCAAGGGTGCCCTGCGCAGCCTGGCGACACAGATGGGATATGCCACCTATGTCATTCCCGACAACGTGGGCGGCCGTTTCTCGGTGCTCACGCCCGTGGGCTTGCTGCCCATTGCCGTGGCCGGATTTGACGTCCGCGCCCTGGTGGCTGGTGCCGTCGAGATGGAGCAGCAGGGCGACGAGCAGGTGCTCGAGTATGCCATCGCACGCAACACGCTGTACAACAGCGGCAAGAAGATCGAAATCCTTGCCAACTTTGCCCCGCGCCTGCACTTCCTGGCCGAGTGGTGGAAGCAACTCTACGGCGAGAGCGAGGGCAAGGACCACAAGGGCATCTTCCCCGCCAGCGTGGACTTCACTACCGACCTGCACAGCATGGGACAGTGGATTCAGGACGGCGAGCGCACCATCTTTGAGACGGTGGTGAGCGTGGGCGACCAGCAGCACGAGGTGATCATCCCTCACGATGCTGACAACCTGGACGGCCTCAACTTTATCGCCGGCAAGAATGTGGACTATGTGAACAAGATGGCCGAGTTGGGCACACGTCTGGCACACGTGGACGGCGGTGTCCCCAACCTGCTGATCACAGTGCCGGCACTGACCGAGCGCTTCCTGGGCCAGTTGATCTACTTCTTTGAAAAGGCTTGCGGTGTGAGCGGCTACATGCTGGGCGTGAACCCGTTCAACCAGCCAGGTGTCGAGGCCTACAAGAAGAACATGTTTGCGCTGCTCAACAAGCCCGGCTATGAAGAGGCCAGCGCTGCCATGCAAGAGAGAATAAAAGGCTAATATAATTGTAGAGACCATAGTCTTGCGTCTCTACGCCAGAGAACTAAAATACTAAAAACTAATAGAATGATTTATCCGATTCTTTCGGCCGAGGAAGCCGCCGAATTTGTACAAAATGGCTTCACCGTGGGTGTTTCCGGTTTCACATCACCGGGCTGCCCTCAAGCAGTTCCCGTGGCCATCGCCGAGCGCGCCAAGCGCGAGCATGCCGCCGGACGTGAGTTCAAGATCAACCTGTTCAGTGGCGCCTCGACCAGCGACCACATCGATGGCGAACTCACACGTGCCGAGGCGCTGAACTTCCGCACCCCTTACCAGTCGCATCCCGACATGCGCAAGGCTATCAATGCCAATGCCATCCACTATAACGACCGTCACCTGAGCGAGTTGGCCCAGGAGTTCCGCTATGGCTTCTATGGCAAGATGGACATCGCCATCGTCGAGGCTCAGAGCATCACCGACGACGGAGAACTGGTGCTCGGCACCTCGATGGGCAACACCGCCACATGGCTCAAGACCGCCGACAAGGTGATTGTTGAGGTCAACGACCAGATTCCCGAGACCATCCGCGGCATGCACGACGTTTACACGCCCAACGACCCGCCCTACCGTCGCGAGATCCCCATCTACACGCCTCACGACCGCGTGGGCACCCCCACCGCCCATGTCGACCCCAAGAAGGTGCTGGGCGTTGTCAAGACGTCGCTGCCCATCAGCAAGGAGGGTGCCTTCACCCCCGTTGACGACGTGACGGCCGCCATCGGCCACAACGTGTGCGCCTTCCTGGTCAACGAACTCAAGGCCGGCCGCATCCCCAAGGAGTTCCTGCCGCTGCAGAGCGGTGTGGGCAACATCGCCAACGCCGTGCTTGACGCGCTGGACAAGAGCGACGACATCCCCCCGTTTGAGATGTACACCGAGGTAATCCAGGACAGCGTCCTCGAGTTGCTCGAGAGCGGCAAGTGCAAGTTTGCCAGCACGTGCTCAATGACCTTCTCGAGCGGTGCGATGATGGAGTTCTTTGAGAAGGGCGAGGCCCTGCACAACAAGGTGCTCATGCGCCCCAGCGAGATCAGCAACAACCCCGAGGTGGTGCGCCGCCTGGGCGTGATCACGATGAACACCGCCATCGAGGCTGACATCTATGGCCACATCAACTCGACGCACGTGAGCGGCACGCGCCTGATGAACGGCGTGGGCGGCTCGGGCGACTTCACCCGCAATGCCTACATCAGCATCTTCCTGTGCCCGTCGATCAAGAAGGACGACTGCATCAGCACGATCGTTCCCATGGTGTCCTATCCCGACCACAACCCGCACTCGGTGGACATCATCATCACCGACCAGGGCATCGCCGACCTGCGCGGCAAGGATCCCCTGCAGAGTGCCCACGAGATTATCGAGAAGGCCGCTCATCCCGTTTACCGTCCGATGCTGCGCGAGTATCTCAACCTCGCCAAGAAGGGTCACGTGATGATGCACCCCGACATCGCCCTGGCCATGCACAGTGCCCTGCTGCACGAGGGTGACATGCGCAAGGTGGACTTCTCAAAGTACATGAAGTAAGAGTTAGAAGTTCGGAGTTAGAAATCAGGAGTCAGGTGATGGCGTTAATGCCACGTCCTGGCTCCTGATTGGTTGTGTGGATTGCGTCACTCGTCAATATCTACCGGGACGACGTTGACGGGCAGCAAGCCGAAGTGGTAAGACTTCAACGCGGTGCTCTCCTTGACAACACCGCCCACCTTCTTGGTGCGGTAGAGTTTGCACACGCACACGGTGACGCCTTCATAGTCACCATAGGCTTTCTTGTACTTGACATAGATATTGTCAAGTGCCGCCACCACCAACGCATCGTTTCCTTGGTGGTCGTCGTGGGGATAGGTCTCGAGCAGCGTGGCGCGCATGCGGCGCACGGCATTGGACAATACGTCCATGCCCATGTCGGGCATGGTGCCCTGGTGCTCGTCCTCCTCGGTGAGTGACAGACTCACCTGCGAGTCGATGGACAGGTAATAGCCAATGTACCAGTCGGGCTCATCATTCCCGCAGGCCGACAGTGCCAACATGGCAGTGAGCAACACCGGCACCAACGACAGCATCTTATTTATGTGAGAACTGTATTTCATCATTTTATCAAGATAAAAGTTTTCTAATTTGAATGATGGCAAAGGTAATGATTAGTATCAAGAAATGCAACAATCAGCCCCATAAAAAACAAAAAACTGCCCGCACAGTCAATTTGGCGATTGCTGACAAAAGTTGTAATTTTGCGGCTTGAAAACAATCATGACTACCGAAAATCACAATACAGGAACCAGCCATCGAGACTGGAGGGCGCATGGTGCCATGCTGCTGGCGATGGTGCTGTTCGGGCTGATGGCGACGTTCTCCAAGGACGTGCTGAGCAACGGCGGCATCACAGGTCCACAACTGGTCGCCTTCAGGATCTGCGGAGCGGCCCTGCTGTTCTGGATCGGGTCAATCTTTGTGCCGCAGCAGCATGTTGAGCGCAAGGACATGCTCAAGATTGTGGGAGCGAGCATCTTTGGCTTTGTGCTGGCCCAGGGCGGCTACATCGTGGGCCTGAGCCTCACTTCTCCCATCAATGCCACTATAGAGCTGACCACGATGCCAATCTTCACGCTCATTCTGTCGTCCATCTTGTTGCATGAACGCATCACGCCCCGTCGAGCATTTGGCATCATCATGGGTTTCACTGGAGCCATCGTGCTGGTTACCCGCACCACAGGAGGCGCAGACCAGCCCACCGACTTGCGTGGTGATATTCTCATCCTGGCGGCACAGGTGGGCTATGCCTTCTACCTGACCCATTACTCTGGCGTGATACGCAAGTATGACGCCTTCACGTTCAACAAGTGGACCTTCACCTTCGCCAGCCTGTTCATCCTGCCCTTTACCCTACCCCACTTGCTACAAATCAACGGGCCCTCGCTGAGCGCAAGGACCCTGATTGAGATAGTCTATATCGTGGCATGCGCCACCTTCTTCACCTTCCTGCTGGTGGTGTGGGCCCAGCGGCGGCTGTTGCCCACCACAGTGAGCGTGTACAACTATGTGCAGCCCTTTGTTGCCGTTGTCGCCAGCACGGCGATGGGTCTGGCCACTTTCCAGTGGATGCATGTGGTGGCGGCCGTACTCATCTTCACCGGCGTGTGGCTGGTGACACGGTCCAGTGGCAGTTACTTAAGGAAGGGGTAGAGGCTGGTAACGCCCGATCCTTCCTGAATCTGCTCCAGCAGTCCAGGATTCTGCATGATTTTGTAAGCGCCAAAGAATGCGGCAGCAATGCCAACGCCGATGGTGATCATGAACCACATGCGCGCCGAACCCGACTTCTTGTTAGCGCCGTCATAGTCTCCTCTATTGAACGCATTCTTCACGCCCATGGCCTTGACAATGGCAATGATGCCAGGAATCAATCCTATCAACGGCACACCGCAGCACAGGCTACAGGCCACCGTGGCGATAATCGACTCGGTGAGCCATGTCTTGGGCATCACCTGGCGGCTGGGCTGATTGGTAGTGCTCGGGCCATATTGGGGTGGCGCATAGGGCTGATTGTTGCTCGGTGCCGGGTTATAGGGCGTTCCATAGGTAGTGGGTTGTTGCTGTCCACCGAAGGGGGGCACCTGTGGCAACTGCACCTCACCCATGGGAGGCGTTGGTGGCAACTGCATGTCGATACCACCGGGATTGTAGGGTTGTCCCGAAAGCAATGCCATCAACTCGGGCACTTGGCTGGCCGAAGTCCAGCTGGGCATACCCTCACACCACACCAGCGAGTTCACAGTGAGGCCATGCATGAGCAGTTCCTGCGGTTCAAAGGGTCCTGTCTGTTGCCCATTTTCTGCAATGTAGTATTTCATATTCTTTGGTTTTAGGTTTTAAGTGTCAGTTTGCAAATATAACACATTTTTCAGAAAAACACCCCTCTTTCCGTAATTATTTATCTTATTCCTAAAATCCGCTACTCATAGTCATGCGGCCTGATTTAGCTGTCAGGTGTCCTAT
>ERZ842401.5644-NODE-5644-length-13753-cov-7.271645_pt1 | contig 13753 bp, 12 predicted proteins | sample MGYA00521270_ERZ842401 | MGnify/ENA primary metagenome ERZ842401 (study PRJEB31892, sample SAMEA3878208) | bioreactor metagenome | biome: Moose rumen | place: Sweden | collected 2011-10 | study: EMG produced TPA metagenomics assembly of the PRJEB12797 data set... | reverse complement strand
TAACTTTCAGCAATTATTTTAAGGTAGGATCATCCGGTAAAATGGACCTGTAGAGGTTGCAGCCTATCAGATTTCCAACGACGATAGCCCGGTAGTTTGACAGCATAATTTTTCGATTTTTTTGTTAGAAGTCCCTGTGGGGGCTTTTTTTTGTCAAATATATTTTCTATCTTTGTAATGTATTAGTAACGCATTATAAAGATTATATGACACTTCGTGCACTTACCTGGGGCTCCGAGCCCATCTACTATGTCCAGAAGTCCTACCGCAAGGAGGACGGAAAGAATGCTACCAAGAATATCGAACGGCTTGGAAGCATGTCTGACCTTATTGCCCGTTTTGGGGAAGAAGATCCTATTGGTAAAGCCAAGCAGTATATTGCGGAGCTTACTGCTGCCGAGAAGGAAGCCACCCGCAAAGTGATGGTTGACTATTCTCCTAAGGAACTGATTACAAAAGGCGGGCAGCGCAGCTACAACGGCGGCTACCTATTCCTGCAGAAGATATACTATGAGTTAGGTCTGGACTATATCTGCAAGAAGATAGCGAAGAAGCACAAGATGGTGAAGTATGACCTGAACGGCATTCTGTCGATGCTGGTGTACACGCGAATACTGTATCCGGGGTCGAAGCGGTCGTCTTTGGAGGACGCGAAGAAGTTCTTCGAGCAGCCGGAGTGCACGCTGGAGCAGGTGTACAGGGCCCTTTCGCTGCTAGCCAGCGAGTTCAACGAGATACAGGCAGATGTGTACAAGCGCAGCCTTAAACTTGGCAAGCGCAATACCAGCGTCGTCTACTATGACCTGACGAACTACTTCTTCGAGTGGGAGGAGGAAGGCGGTCTGGTGCAGTATGGCCACTGTAAGGAGGGCCGTCCGCTGCCTATTGTGCAGATGGGCCTGTTTATGGACCACGACGGCTTCCCGCTTGCTATGTGCATTGAGCCGGGGAATACGGCAGAGTGCAGTACACTGAGGCCCATGGAGCAGATACTGAAAGACAAGTTCGGACTCTCCAAGCTGGTGGTGTGCACGGACGGGGGGCTGTCAACGTACGAGAACCGAAAGAATGACAGCGTTGGAGACCGCTCGTTCATTACCGTCCAGTCGCTGAAGAAGCTGAAGAAGCATCTTCAGGAATGGGCGCTGGATAGCAAAGGGTGGCACACTGACGGTTCCGGAGAGGAGTATGATATCAGCATGCTTGACAGCAAAGAGTACTATGATACACTCTTCTACAAGGAGCGGTGGGACCCCACGCCGATGTCCACGGGAGAGACACTTGAGCAGCGCATCATTGTTACGTTCTCGTTCAAGTATCAGGAGTACCTTTCCTATGTGCGTGAGCGCCAGGTAACACGTGCTGCGGCCCTCCTGGCCAAGGGGCAGGGCGCCACATCTAAGAAGAAGAGCCCCAATGACGCCAAACGCTACATAAAGGCGGAGTATGTTACTCCGGATGGGGAACTCGCTCAGGCAGCCAACTACTCTCTCAATCAGGAAATGATAGACCAGGAAGCCCGCTTTGACGGCTTCTATGCCCTGTGCACGGATCTGAACGACCCGGCACCGGTCATCATCAAGCTGAACGGCGGCCGCTGGATCATCGAGAACGGCTTCCGCATCATGAAGACTGACTTTGATGCCAGGCCCGTGTATGTCCGCAGGGATGACCGTATCAAGGCCCACTTCCTCACTTGCTTTCTGGCACTGTTGATATACAAGTACTTGGAGAAAAAGGTAAACCGTGGCGGGAAGCACTTCACCACCGATGAGATAGTGGATACGCTTCGTTCTATGGACTTCCTGAGCGTGGCTGGCGAAGGCTATGTCCCTACATACACCAGAACGGACCTCACCGACAACCTTCACGGCAGTGCCGGGTTCAGAACAGACACGCAGATAGTCACCAAGCAGAAAATGAGGAGCATCATTGCCCAGACAAAGAAGAGGGAGAAGGAGGAGGAATAAGTTAGGATAGAGGGGAAGGGGGCCTGCCGGCGGCGGTGCCGCCGGGTATGAGACCACATCCAAGGGGCCAAAGGCCCCGCAGGCCCCCTTCCCCTCTATCCCTCCCTCCCTTCCTTCCAACTTCTACTACATTACAAACCACGAAAAAACACAGAGGCCACAAATCGCCCATATAGCGGTCTGTGGCCTCGAATCATCTCCGGATCAACAAAATCTATGTGTCAAACACGGGAAAGTACAACAAATTATTGAATTTGCAATAACTTTCAGCAATTATTTTAAGGTAGGATCATCCGGTAAAATGGACCTGTAGAGATTGCAGCCTATCAGATTTCCAACGACGATAGCCAGATAAATCAAAAGTACCTGCCCGAGGTTGGCACCAACAAAAGACATCGGCGCCGCAAGATAGTAGAAGGCGTCGGCGATGCTGTGGGTGAAGCCGCAGAGTATGAAGACAGGAATACCGAAAAGAAGCGGAAGGAACTGTTTTTCACGGGCAAAACGGACGGCAACGGTCATGATAAAACCACAACCGATGCCGAGCGCGCCGCACCGCAGAGCCCCTTTTGCAAGCCTCTTGGCAAGTACCCCTTCCGCAGCCGTCGTTACATCTGGAAGGGCAAAATGAGTAAGGAGGGCAACGAGTCCGCAACCTACGATGTTCCCGAGGATGATGACCAGAAGATCCCTCCAGTCACTTCCTCGGCGAAAGTCAATGAATCCTACCGTCCCTGTATATAGTTTATACTTACAAAGCACTACGGTCATAAGACCGAAGGCAAAGAGCACGGCCCCGGCGAGTCCGCCAACCATCATATTGACGGTGCCGCCAATCCCAATGCATACTCCTGCAAGGATTGCGCTTCGGAAGACTCTCCAAACCTCATTCATAATTAACCGAGAGCTGCTATGTTCCGGGGGTTGATAAGGTTCTTGCCTTCTGCTGTATAAAGATACTCTAGGAGGGAAGCATAATGTTCCTCAACCTTACCGCGGACAATCTTCGAGGTAGAATTCATCATGCGGTTGGCAATGGTGAACTCCTCGTCGCAGACGCCGATTGCAGAAGGGAGCCAACGCTCAGGGAACATTCCTTCGTGACGACCTCCCTTCTTGTAGGAGTTGACCTCGCCCTGGAGAATCTCGAGCATAGCCTTCTTGCCTTCTTCGCTATCAGCGTTAAGTCCCTTAGCCTCAACTGCTTCCTTGAGTGCACCCTTGTCGGGAACGATTAGAGCGACACAGTAAGGATCCTGATTATTGTGGAGGACGCAGGCATTCACGAACTTGGAGCCGTCAGTCAGGCTGTCCTCGAAACCTTCAGGAGAGTATTTCTCTCCGTCGGATGAGATGAGGAGGGATTTGAATCGGCCGACGACATAGAGGAAGTCTGTATCAAAGGGACAGATATAGCCCATGTCACCCGTATGGAGCCATCCGTCAATGACAGTCTCGGCAGTAGCTTTGGGGTTCTTCCAATAGCCAGCCATAACATTTTCACCCTTGATGACAATTTCACCTTTTTGTCCGATAGGAACTTCATTGCCCTCATCGTCACAGATCTTTGTCTCCATCGGCTTTACAAGCCTGCCGGATGAGCCGAATATTGCATGATTGGTCGAGTTCGCACAAATGATAGGGGTAGCCTCGGTAAGTCCATAACCTTGGAACATCGGGATACCTATAGCGCAGTAGTACCTCTGGAGCTCGATGTCGAGAAGTGCACCTCCGCCGACAAAGAATAGCATCCTGCCGCCAAAGCTCTCACGTACCTGCTTGAAAATCAGTTTGTCAAAGAGAGCCATAAGAGGCTTTCTCCACCAGCTCAGGAAGCCGCCGCGATTGTAGTATTCTTTATTATAGGCGATAGAATTCTTGAGAGCAAAATTATAGAGTTTCTCGACCTTGGGGCCCTTTGCCTTGATCCCGGCTTCAATGTTTTTCTTGAAGTTACGGGCAAGAGCCGGAACGGAGAGCATAACATGAGGACGGACATCCTTGATCGCACCGGGTATATTGCGAAGGGTTGCAAGGGGGGTCTTTCCGACAGGAACTGTTGCAATGGAGCCTCCATAAAACATCATAGTGTAGATACCGGCCACATGGGCGAAGCAATGATCGAACGGGAGGATTACAAGCATGACACCGCCCTTCGGTATAGTAATTACGGAATTGCCTTGAGCGACATTTGCCGTATAGTTTCTGTGGGTCAGGAGAATGCCTTTAGGGTCAGCTGTTGTCCCGGAGGTGTAGCTGATATTTGCATAATCATCGGGGCCGACCGAATTATAGCGGGCGATGAATAGGTCCTCGTGCTCTGCTAGGAACTTATCTCCCAGTGCCTGAATCTCAGACATCTTGACTTCTTTCTCTTCGAGGCTGTCCCAATCGAATGCTGTGTCATCGAAAACAATGACTTTCTCTATCTGAGGGCACTCAGGCAGGATTTTTCTGATCTTCGGAAGCTGATATCCTGAGACAAGGACCCACTTGGACTCGGAATGATTGATACGGAAAACAAGGTCCTGCCCCTCTCCGAGGTTCACAGACAGCGGCACATCTGTCGCACCGGCGTACATTGCCCCAAACTCTGAAAGCATCCACATACTCCTGCCTTCAGAAAGAAGAGCTATTTTGTCGCCTTTCTCGACCCCAAGGGCCATGAGGCCTGCTCCTATGCGGTAAGCTTCATTTCTTGTCTGATCAAATGATATTTCTTTCCATTCCCCGTCAACCTTCTCACGAAGATATGTGTCGGGTCCATACTGACGAGTGTACTTTTCGATAAAATCGATAATGGTTGTTCTTTCTGCCATGTCTAAGTGTTATTATTCTGACGGGAATAAACCGAAAAGTTCGGCATCTATCCTATCTGTTATTGTCTGAAAATCTTCCGGGCGGTTTTCGAACTTGATCTTGTCAACGTCCACTATTACGAGGCGACCGTCATAATCTTTGATCCAGTCCTCATAGCGCTGGTTAAGGCCTGTGATATAATCAATTCGGATACTTTTTTCATACTCACGGCCCCTCTTCTGAATCTGGGCGATGAGGTTGGGGATAGAAGAGCGGAGATAAATCATCAGATCCGGCTTGGCGACAAGAGACATCATGAGATCGAAAAGGTCGCTGTAGTTCTCGAAGTCGCGGGTGGACATGAGGCCCATTGAATGGAGGTTGGGCGCGAATATCCTTGCATCCTCATAGATTGTGCGATCCTGAATGATTATTTCCTTCTGTCTTGAGATATCAACCACATCCTTGAATCTCTTGTTCAAGAAATAGATTTGGATGTTGAAAGACCATCTCTCCATATCCTCATAGAAATCCGCGAGGTATGGATTGAAATCCACCGATTCGAACTTAGGAGTCCAGCCGTAGTGGGCGGCAAGCATCTTGGTAAGTGTGGTCTTGCCACTGCCTATATTTCCTGCTATCGCGATATGCATGGGATTAAGTATTTAAATTATTATTCAAATTAAAAGAGGCCATAGAGTTCCGCGTCAATCTTGTCTGTAATCAAGGAAAAGTCCTCTGGCTTGTTCTGAAAGTCAAGATCGTCCGCTTCGATGGTAAGCACCCGACCCTTATAGTCTTCGCCCACGAATTTCTCATAGCGGTCATTGAGGCCCTTGAGATACTCTATTGAAATCGACTGCTCATAGTCGCGGCCCCGCTTTTGAATCTGCGAGACAAGGTGGGGAATCGAAGAGCGGAGATAGATCATCAGATCAGGCGGTTTCACTAGGGACATCATCAGATGGAAAAGATCCATATATGTTGAATAATCCCTCTCTGAGAGATTCCCCATGGCATAATTGTTTGCAACGAAAATATAGACGCCTTCATAGAGGGTCCTGTCCTGGACAATCACCTTGTCTGACTTGGCAATCTCCAGAACATCCTTGAAACGCTGCTCGAGGAAGTATACCTCAAGATTGAAGGACCATCTTGGAATATCCTTATAATAGTCCTCCAAATAGGGGTTGTAACTGACCGCCTCATACTTCGGTGTCCATCCATAATGCTCCGAGAGCATTCTGGTGAGGGTGGTCTTTCCACAGCCAATATTACCAGCGACACCTATATGCATCTCTACTCCTGCGGTTCAAAATTCTCTTTACCGACACCGCAGAGTGGACATGTCCAATCATCAGGAATATCCTCAAAAGCGGTTCCAGGCGCTATCCCGCTGTCCGGATCGCCGACTTCGGGATCGTAAACATAACCGCAGATTGCACAAAAGTATTTTTTCATGATAAAAAAGTATAAAGTCAATCGTTCAAAGGTAGTAAATTTTCCACATCTCTCAAAAGTTTTTTGCCCAAATCCAATATCTGACTTTTTTCCATCTCCGTTTCAATTATTTTTCATCTTTCCTAAATCCGCCGTGAGTTGTAAATCTCTGATTATTAGTTATTAACATAAAATAACCCCTTATAAAGCCGATAGTTTAAAATCTCTAAGGGCTTATATGTCAATTACTTCCCACTCACGGTTAATCTGCGACCACGTTCAGCGGAGATCAGTTACTGTTCCGGGCGGAGATATTATTGCTTTTGGCCATTGGGAGGTGAAAGAATTTTTGAATATGAAACGAAGTTTCCCTTTATGGTAAACTGCTCTTACCGACTCAACGGCTCTTCTCAAAGCCCATGAAGAACGTCTCAAAACAATCTTTTCAGAGAAAGGATATTTATCGATGCTATATGCAAGAAAGTTCCATTTGTAATCTATTGCCCTGACAGTCAATTGTTTCTCAACAGGATTATTATACAGATACGCTATAGCGGTCCTAACGTTTTTGTCATACTTCTTACTTGCAAATCCGAACGAACTCTTAAAAAGTTTACCCTTCCGTTTAACATCCTTGTTGAAAGCTCTGGAATATAATCTCGTACACTCCTTGATAAAGTCCCTCATGTCATCATACGACTCTGCTATAAGAAGGACATGAAAGTGATCTACCATTAAGCACAATCCGAGAACCCTGATTCTGTACTTGATGGCAAGTGTACAGAATAACGTATAAAAGACGATGAAATCCACCTCTGAATAAAAGATCAGTCCGCCTTCGACTGTGTTTTGATAAATATGTATGACAGTATTCTGTCTGAACGAAGTTTTTCGAAGTCGCATAGTCTAAATTTTCTGCAAAATTAACTGCAAATCATGAATTCTGCAAGCCACTACCGTGGATTGACGATTCCTTCTTTAGCACCCGTGAGTCGTAACTCCCAAAGAATGAGGATATTACAGTTTTTAAGATCGTAGATACTAGCAGGTTAAAAGACATAAATAATTGACTCATAGACAATTACAACTCACGGCCCTAGTAGCAGGACAAGGGGATGTCGGCAGGAAGGTGAAGCAACGGTAGCAGGACAAAGAGGATATCGGCAGGAAAGAATATGACGTAACGGCAGGAGGTGTAAACAGTAACATTCAGAGGTTATGGACTATTAAAAGAGTTAACGATATTTTTGGTATATTTGCACTATGATCCATCTAAAGAAGTTTTCGTTCAATCCGCTCGATACTTGCTGCTACGTCATTTGGGATGAAGGCAAGAAAGGTTCTGCCGTAGTGGACCCGGGGATGGTTTCCGATTGTGAAAAGGCCCGCCTCTTTGCATTTCTCGAAGAGAAGGCTCTCAAGCCGGATAAAATTCTCCTTACTCATGGCCACTTCGACCATGTCTATGGAGTAGCTTCTCTTGTGGAAAGATTTGGCTCCGAGGTCTTTATGCATCCTGCCGACAAAGAGAGAGTCAAAGAGATGAATGTTCTCATACAATATATGGATCTCAACTCCCCAGAGCCTTTTGAATTCATCCCCGTCCATGAGAAAGATCATGTAAATATCGGAGATATCAGCCTTGAAGTCATGGAGATTCCAGGTCATACGGAAGGCTCCGTTGCATGGATCGACCGCAAAGACAAGGTCCTGTTCTCCGGCGACACACTGATGAGAGGCAGTATCGGAAGGACAGACCTTCCGGGCGGAGATTATGACTCGATAATTAAAAGCCTGATGGACAAGCTTATGGGACTTGACGGGGACTTCGATGTTCTCCCCGGACATGGTCCGGAAACTTCAATCGGATATGAGGCCTCCCACAATCCTTTCCTAGTCCCTTTCAATGAGCCGGACAATCCCTGGTGGGAGCAGGAAGGCATTGAACTCACCCCGGACAACACTTGAAACCTCAGAGGTTCTTCCGGAACAACACCTGAAACAATGGTAAAAAAGGAATATATCGAAATACAGGGAGCCAAGGCCAACAACCTCAAGAATGTCGATGTAAGCATTCCGAGGGGAGAATTCGTGGTTGTCACCGGCCTTTCTGGCAGCGGCAAGTCCTCTCTTGCCTTTGACACCCTCTATGCAGAGGGACAGAGGCGATACATGGATACCCTTTCAACCTACGCAAAACACTTCATGGGGATACTGGAAAAACCTGATGTCGAAGACATTACAGGTCTTAGCCCTATTATCGCCATTGAGCAGAAGACAAACGGCAACAACCCCCGCTCTACTGTCGGGACCATAACCGAAATCTATGACTTTCTCCGACTCCTATACGCAAAAGGATCAAGAGCATTTTCTCCCGAGACCGGGAAAGAAATGACAAGGTACACAGATGAGCAGATCGTGGATCTCATCATGACGGGTTATGCCGGTAAGAAATGCTATCTTCTCGCGCCGCTCGTCAGGGGAAGGAAAGGCCATTATCGGGAACTTTTCGCCCAACTTATAAAGCGCGGCTATACGGAAGCGAGGGTGGACGGAGAGATTCTCCCACTCCCCGAAATCGGTGCTCTGGACCGCTACAAGACCCATTTCATCGAACTTGTCGTCGATCGTCTCAGGCCGGAGGAGGGCGATGAGAAGAGAATCCGGGATTCGGTTATGAATGCCTTGAATGCCGGACATGGTTCACTCGCTGTCATGGACCTCGAAACTGGAGATATCCGCCATTATTCCAAGCACCTTGTCGACCCCGAGAGCGGCATATCTCTCCAAGAGCCCCAGCCCCACTCATTCTCATTCAATTCCCCGCAGGGCTACTGTCCCCATTGCAAAGGACTGGGGATGATTGTGGATGTCAATGTTGACACCATTATCCCCGACCGGGACGTCTCCATTGCCGACGGCGGCATTATCCCCCTCGGGAAGGTCCGCGAGACTAAAAAATTCGAGGTAATCCGCTCGATAGCAAGAAAATACAATTTCTCCCTATATGATCCAATAGCCGCAATCCCGGATGAAGCCGTATCGCTGATTGTCTATGGATCCGACGAACTGTTCAGGATAGGAGAGGGCAATCTCTCGGAAATGGTATCGTTCGACGGGGTCGCAGATGACATCGAGGACAAGGTGGTCTGCCCCGTCTGCGGAGGGACAAGGCTCAATAAGGAAGCAATGTGCTTCAAGATTGACGGAAAAACTATCTCTGAGGTCGCCTCGTTCGAAATGACCGAGCTGAGAAAGTGGCTGGACGAGATTCCTCATAGATTCAATGTCAGACAGAAAAATGTTGCCAGGGATATTCTCAAGGAGCTTTGCGATAGGGTGCAATTTATGCTGGACGTCGGCCTCGACTATCTCTCTCTCGACCGTGCAACCGCCTCTCTTTCAGGTGGTGAGAGCCAAAGAATCCGTCTGGCCACCCAGATCGGATCCAAACTCGTCAATGTACTCTATATCCTCGATGAACCCTCAATCGGGCTCCACCAGAGAGACAACAGGAAGCTCATCTCCTCGCTTAAAGTTCTTAAGGATGAGGGCAATTCGGTCATGGTCGTCGAACATGACGCCGAGACGATGATGAATGCGGACTGGCTCATTGATGTCGGACCCGGAGCAGGAGAAAAGGGAGGAAAAATATGCCTCAGCGCCCCTCTCGATGTCCTTTTAAACAGAAAAAAACCAGATAAAGATACACTCGCCCACTCGATTATAGGCCCTTCCATAACCCTCGACTACCTGAAAGGAGATAAAAAGATTGATGTCCCTTCCTCAAGAAGAAAAGGGAACGGCAGCTTCTTGACGGTCAAAGGCGCGACTGGCAACAACCTCAAAGACCTCGAGGTGTCCTTCCCTCTCGGATGCCTTATCGGCGTAAGCGGCCTTTCCGGCAGCGGAAAGTCTTCTCTTGTCAATGAGACCCTCATGCCCATCCTGAAAAAAAAATTCTTCCGCTCCAAGGTCAGGCCCCTTCCATACAAGAGCATTTCCGGCATCGAGAATATAAATAAGGTCATAGAAATAGACCAGTCCCCTATCGGGCGATCTCCGAGGAGCAATCCGGCCACTTTTACCGACGTTTTCAACGACATAAGAATTCTGTTCGAGAACACCCCGGATGCGAAAGTCCGTGGATTCAAGGCGGGAAGGTTCTCTTTCAATGTTACCGGAGGCCGGTGCGAAGAGTGCAAGGGAGCGGGCATAAAGGTCATAGAGATGAACTTCCTCCCATCGGTCAATGTCCCCTGCGAAAAATGCCGCGGAAAGAGATACAAGGAAGATACCCTTGCAGTGAAGTACAAAGGAAAAAACATCAACGATGTGCTTGAAATGCCGATTTCTGAGGCTTATGAGTTTTTCAAGCCTGTACCGAAAATCGCCGCTAAACTTAAAACCCTTGTCGATGTCGGACTGGGATATGTCCATCTCGGCCAATCAGCTGTGACCCTTTCAGGGGGAGAGTCCCAGAGAATGAAACTCGCTGCAGAACTCTCCAGGCCCTCGACAGGAAGCACTCTCTACATTCTGGACGAACCAACCACGGGACTTCATTTCGAAGACATCAAGGTCCTTCTCGTCGTGCTTCAGCGCCTTGTTGACCAGGGGAATACGGTAATTATCATAGAGCACAACCTCGACATCCTAAAATCCGTTGACTATATCATTGACATGGGGCCTGAAGGCGGGCGCAAGGGAGGATATGTTGTCGCAACAGGCACTCCAGAAGATCTCGCTGAAGATCCAAAATCTGTCACCGGTCCGTTCCTTAGGGATGTCCTTTGAAAATAAAAGATTATATTAGCGAAAATTATAGGATATGGAGAAAATCACCATTTCGTGCTTGAATGACGGAAAAGACTATGAAATAGAGCAGGGACAGAGTCTGAAGGCCATTTCTGACAATATCTGCATGACTGTCAAGGACCCAAAGACAAAGGCTACCTATCCGGTTCTTGCCGCATATGTCGACCATAAGCTCAAAGAGCTAAGCTACTCTGTCTTCTATTCCCATAATATCGAGTTCATCGGATACAATACTTTAGACGGTAAGAGGACGTATATGAGATCCCTCTCATTCCTCTTGGAATCGGCTGTAAGAGAGGTATTTCCAGGCATGATCCTCGTCATAGACCACTCTCTTCCGAGCGGTATGTACTGCGAAATTGTGGATGTAAAACACTATACCGAAGACGGGCATTCAGTCATACATATCCCCTCTTGTGAAGATATCTCCGCACTAAAGATGGTGATGAGAAGGAAGGTCGGAGAAGACATTCCTCTTATTAAAAAGAAAATACTGGCCGAAAGGGCTGAAAAAATCTTCGAGGGCAATAATCAGGTCTACAAATCGGCCCTCCAAAAGTCTCTCGGCCGCTATTTCTCTAGCGTCTATTATCTAGGAGATGATGCTGATTCCTTCCATGGCCCCCTGGTCCCCTCTACCGGCTATCTCCAGACTTTCGACCTAATCACCTTTGGCGACGGATTTTGCCTCCAGTATCCTTCGGACAATGACTACTTCAAGGTCATTCCCTACCGCGAGCAGGGAAAGATGGCGGCTACTCTGAAAGACTACTCCAACTGGTGCAGAACTACCGGGATTATAGGGGTCAGCACCCTCAACAAGACCCTCCTCGAAGGTGGTGCGGTAAAGCTAATAAACCTCTGCGAAGCGCGTCAGGAGAGGAATTATGCAGCAATAGCTGACAAGATTTACGCAGAGAAAGATAGGATAAAGATCGTATTCATTGCCGGACCTTCATCGAGCGGCAAGACTTCCTCTTCCCTTCGGATCGCCCAGCAGTGCAAGGTGCTAGGTCTAGTCCCGAAGGTCATTGAACTTGACAATTATTTCATTGACCGGGATCTTACGCCAAGGGACGAAGACGGTAATCTAGACTTTGAGTGCCTTGAAGCCATGGACCTGAAACTCCTTGGAGAAAATCTCAATGACATTCTCGCTGGAAAGACCGTTGAAATCCCAAAATACGATTTCAAGCAAGGGAAGAAGATTTGGGCAGGGAATTACATCAATCTCGATGAAAAAGATATTCTCATCATGGAGGGCATCCACGCCCTTGACCCTGCAATGGTCCCCGATGTCGACCAGAGCCATATTTTCAGGGTCTATGCCTCTGCTCTGACATCCCTCAATCTCGACGAGAACAACAACATCTCAACCTCGGACAACAGGATGCTGCGCCGCATGGTCCGCGACTATAACTACCGCGGTCACACCCCGGAGAATACAATTCTCGGTTGGCCGAGTGTAAGAAGAGGCGAAAATAAGTACATTTTCCCCTTCCAGGAGAATGCAGACGCACTTTTCAACTCAGCTCTTCTCTATGAGCTTCCTCTTCTGAAATACTATGCTGAGCCACTTCTAAGGCGCATTCTTCCAAATTCCCCCGCTTACTCAGAAGCGGTAAGGCTGCTTAAATTCCTCGAATACATAGTGGCTCTCCAGCCATCTGAAATCGCCGCAATCCCTCCCACCTCCATCATGAGGGAGTTCATTGGCGGTCAGACGTTGTAATCTCATAGTTAATGATTCAACTTAATACATAATGACCCATGAATAAAAAATCTCTCCTAAGACTTATTGTGATTGCTGTAGCTGCATTTTTCCTTGTTAGACTATGCACCAGCGGTCTTGGAAACGTGATCACTCTTCCCGGAAGCACAGGAGGAGGCTCCTCCGAAGAATCCGGAGGATGGTTCAGCCCAAAGAACAATAATGATAACTCAGCAAACGGATCAGGAGATCAAAGTGTGGAGGAAATGGCGCGCGAGATTGAGAGGGAGCTCGGTATCGGTAAGGGCAACAACAGCTCGACGACTACACAGACAAAGACTCAGACCCAGACCGGGACTCCAACTTCGGGAGGGACTCCCCTCTCATTCAAGGGAATACCAATCTCAGGCACCCTTTCCGAATTTGGAGCCAAACTTGTCAAGGCCGGATTCAAGAACGCCGGGAACGGGACCTACACCGGGGATTTCGCCGGATACAGCGGCTGCAAGATAACACCGATAGGGAGCAACCCCGTCTATGAGGTCCGTGTAGATTTTCCTGTCATCTCAAACTGGGATTCGCTTGAAAAGGCTTACGACTCGCTACAGGCCTCCCTCACCCAAAAATATGGTCTCGAACCGATTCTCTCAGAAGGCACCAACGTCGCCACTTACACCGTTCCAGGAGGATCAATCATTCTGGATGCTGATGTCAAGGAACAATCCTCCTGGCACGTAATCCTGAAATACACAAACGAGCTTACAACAAGTTCTACAACAGGCTCGCTCGGCAAAAATCCTATTGATGACCTTTAATGGTTGGCTAACCAAGAAAAAGAAAATCGCTGAAACTCAATGAGTTCCAGCGATTTTTAGTGGAGGTAATCGGATTCGAACCGGTGACCCCCTGCTTGCAAAGCAGGTGCTCTACCAGCTGAGCTATACCCCCTCTGGTCGTAGGCCCTGGCAGAGTTGAACTGCCGACCTCCACATTATCAGTGTGGCGCTCTAACCAA
>ERZ842401.5643-NODE-5643-length-13758-cov-8.081442_pt1 | contig 13758 bp, 9 predicted proteins | sample MGYA00521270_ERZ842401 | MGnify/ENA primary metagenome ERZ842401 (study PRJEB31892, sample SAMEA3878208) | bioreactor metagenome | biome: Moose rumen | place: Sweden | collected 2011-10 | study: EMG produced TPA metagenomics assembly of the PRJEB12797 data set... | reverse complement strand
CAAGGCTGGTAACGACGTTGCTGGGGCGCATGCCCTTGCGGCCGTTAACGGCCCACGGGCACTGCTGGCGGATTTCATCGTCGGTGCGGCGGGGACGCTGCTCGGGCAGGGCCACCTTCTCCATGAGCTGACCGATGGTACCATCGGCAAGGATCATCGACACACAGCGATACTTGAAGGCCAGGTCAAATCCCAGGGCAACCATGTCGGCCATCTCCTGCACACTGCTGGGAGCGAGCACGATCATGTGGTAGTCACCGTGGCCGCCACCCTTGCAGGCCTGGAAGTAGTCGGCCTGTGAAGCGTGGATGGTACCCAGACCGGGTCCACCGCGCTGCACGTTGATTAACAGAGCGGGCACCTCGCTGGCAGCGAGATAGGACACACCCTCCTGCATGAGGCTGAAACCCGGGCTGGAAGTGGAAGTGCAGACAGCCTTACCGGTCATGGCACCGCCATAGACCATGTTAATGGCAGCGACCTCGCTCTCGGCCTGCAGCACGACCATACCAGTAGTTTCCCAAGGCATTTCTTCCTCGAGTTTCTCAAGCACCTCACTCTGCGGAGTGATCGGGTATCCGAAATATCCGTCGGCACCATAGCGGATCATAGCCATGGCGAGGGCTTCGTTACCCTTCATCAATGTTACTTTATCGTTCATATTGTTCGACAGTAATTTAAATGGTTAGTCACTATTAATTCTCGGTCACGCGATAAACCTCGATGCAGGCATCGGGGCAAACCATTGCACAGCTCTGACAACCGATGCAAGCATCGGGTTGCTCCATGTAAGCGAAATGATATCCGCGATCATTCACCTCTTTCTCTTTGAGGTTCAGCACATTGCAGGGACAAGCCACAACACATAGGCGGCATCCCTTGCATCGTTCCGTATTCACTGTTACGGCTCCATGAATTTTTGCCATATAAAGATATAGTTAAAAGGTTATAAAGTTTATATTGTCTTATCTCCCGCAAAAATACTTCTTTTTGGGGACATGGCAAGCAAAAAAGAATGAATATTTACCCAAAAGTGGGGATTTTTTGATGTCCCACTACAAAAATGAACAGCTCAACTTCTCATAATTCCCAAAAGAAAATGATGATTGCTGTTGACACCAATAGAAGAGTCCCCGTCAAATGATTGAATTCAGGTGGGTCGGAAGTGTTAATGTCAATTAACAGATTGTTAGAAATCCACTGAATCACGCAAAGTTAGCATCAATTGTCACACCTTGTCAATGACAAAAAGCAACAAGAGAGAAAAACGAGCCAAACACAAAAGCTGCCCCCTCCCTAATCCAGAGCATACCATTAGGCTGCAACGAAGCAGAACCACCTAAAGTGTGATTTGAGGCTTGCCCGATTGAAGTTGAGGGTGATTCTAATGACAGTTGTCGTGAAGTTGAAACAAAGTATAAATAGTGTTAAAATTGCAACTATTTATAGGAGTTCTTAATATCTTTGCGAAAAATCATTATAAAAAGTATTGTATTATGAAAAGATTGTATTACTTCTCGTCTCGTTGATGCCATTTGCCTTGTTCTCTCAAAGCAAATCTAACAACATGGTCATCAAAAAGCCAGGGCCCTCAAACATGGTTATTTCTCCAAAATCCCCTGAAAATGTGCTTACGGAAAACACGCTAAACCTGAAGGTACATTTAATTGACAAGAGCAAAAGTAATGATCAACTGTATTCCGTCAGATTGTCAGGACTTCGCTCCAAATCAGACAGAAGGCTGCTTTTGGTTGAAGCACAGCCCATTTTACTGAAATTAAGTAATGGTAAAGTTTTGGAATTTAATACTGTTGGTGCTGGCTTTAAAGCAGCCAACTATTCAGGTTCCCACGGCATTGATGATGATCTCGTCTTTATGGTTTCTCGTGAGCAAATCAACGAAATCATACAAGGCAGAATTGTAAATGTATGTTTTGCACTTAACGGTACAAGAATGATTAACTATAAGGTCGAGAATAATCGTTTCTCTGAAGCCTTGAGTCAGCAACTCGAGGTTCTTGATGGCAATAAAAACCCGATGCACGGTGACATGGACAGATACCTTGTGCCATTACAAATGGTCACTACCGAAATGTAACCAACCAAACCTGATATTGCTGAAATAAAAAGTGAATTGGCGAAGCAACAATTGATGTTCGGGAACGAGCTGTGCCATAATTGTCACCACTAAAGTAGTTTTCAGCTGAACCAAAATACCAGCAATATCATTTGCAAAATAGTGGTAAAGCATTGTATTTTTGTGGCTTTAAATTGTTGCATGATATGATGAAGATGAAGACATTTCTGATAATGGCACTGATGCTGCTCACCATGGGCTGCACCCTGCAGTCTCGAGAAGACATTGCAGAGAAGATAGGGAGGGCCATGATAAAAAAGACCGAGAAGAGCGTTAACGCGCGCATTGAGAAGATGGTTAAAGGTATGCTCATTTACCCCGAGAGCTACCAGCCTATCAATACGGACATGGGGATTGTGACAAACAACATGATCATCTATGACTCGGACGCATTTCTTGCGCTGCATGATCTAAAAAATGCCATCGATGACTTCGATAAAAACTATGGCAACGACACCACCTCGCAGGCTGCCCGTCAGGAACTGGAAACCATCCAAGCCATGACGGACGTCGTGGTTGACGTAGCCAATAAAATCGAGAATCGCCCAGTTGAGTTTGAGGCCATCGATGCCTACCATCAGTTCTATGCCGAAGATCGTCCTGGGCACCAGGTCAAGAAAGGTTATCACTTCATCCTCCACAAGGACAACCGCATCACCTTGCTCTGTGAGCATGAAGAGTTATTGCGCATATCAGCGTTCACCAAGGAGTTGTTTGGTGCACCGCCCAGATTGCCTCATTAAATCTGAATTATCTGAAATCGAGCAAGGCGGCGGGACCGTGGTGTGGTCTCGCCGCCTTGACGGTTATTGACGGGGGCTCGCAATTAAGCCCTTGATGGGATTCAAAGTTACTTCTTGTAGGCGTCGATGATGTTGTCGATAGTATCGTCGATGCGCATGCGGTAGAACGAGCGCCAAACGAAGTAGATAGCAACAACAACAAAGATGATACCTACCCAGGGAGCAAACTCGCGGAAGTTCTCGCTGATAGCCATCTCCATGGCGAGCAGACCGAACAGCGTGGTGAACTTGATAATGGGGTTCAACGATACCGACGAGGTGTCCTTGAAGGGATCACCAACGGTGTCGCCGACAACCGATGCATCATGCAGGTCGGTGCCCTTGAGGTCGAGGTCGACCTCGACCACCTTCTTACTGTTATCCCAGCTACCACCGGCGTTGGCCATGAACACGGCCTGGAACAGGCCGAACAGGGCAATCGAGATGAGGTAGGAAACGAACAGCGAAACAGCGTTGTTGCCACCCACGCTACCCGGCGATGCCAAGCAAGCGAAACCGAGGGCAAAGAAGAAGATCGCCAAGAAGATGTTGAACATACCCTTCTGAGCATACTGGGTACAAATCTTCACAACCTCGACTGACGACTTGGTGTCGGCCTTCTTGGGTGCGTTGGGATCGAGCTTGATGTGGTCCTTGATGAATGCAACGGCACGGTTGGCACCCACGGTAACGGCCTGGGTCGAAGCACCGGTGAACCAGTAGATCACGCAGCCACCCAGCAGGAAGCCGATGATGGTGTAGGGGTTCAACAGGTTGAGCAGGCTGGCGGGATCCACACCGAGGGTCTTCTGGATCACGAGAATGATAGAGAAGATCATTGTGGTTGCACCCACGACAGCGGTACCGATGAGCACGGGCTTGGCAGTAGCCTTAAAGGTGTTGCCGGCACCGTCATTCTCCTCGAGATAGTGCTTGGACTTTTCCCAGTCGGGCTTGAAGCCGTAGTCACGCTCAATCTCGGCATCCTTGTCGGGCACTTCCTCGATGAGGGAGAGCTCATAGACGCTCTGTGCGTTGTCGGTCACGGGGCCGTAGCTGTCGACAGCGATGGTCACAGGACCCATGCCGAGCATACCAAAGGCCACCAAACCAAAGGCAAAGATGGCGGGATAGGACATCAGGGTATCGGGGATGTCGATGGAGAAGGCATAGCCGACGAACATCAACAGCACGAAGGCCAGACCCGTCCAGAAACCCGAGAAGTTACCAGCCACAAAACCGCTGAGGATGTTCAACGAGGCACCACCGTGGTGGGAAGCCTTAACGACCTCCATCACATGGCCACTCTTGGGCGAGGTGAAAATCTTGGTGATCTCGGGGATGAGGGCAGCGCCCAGCGTACCCATCGAGATGATGCTTGCCAATTGCCACCACAGGTTGGGTTGACCGTCAATGCCACCGAGCTGCAAGTAGGAAACGGCATAGGTTACCACGATGCTGAGCACGCTTGCGATCCACACGAGAGACGTGAGCGGCTTCTCGAAGTCGAGGCTGTCCTTGCCGGCAAATTTGGCCTTGCAATAGGCCTTGTTGACCCAGTAGGCCACCACGCTGGTGATGACCATGAGGATGCGCATCGAGAAAATCCACACGAGCAGACTCTTCTGCATCTCGGGATCCTTGACGGCGAGCAGGATGAACGACACGAGGGCGACGCCGGTCACGCCATAGGTCTCGAAACCGTCGGCGGTGGGACCCACGCTGTCACCGGCGTTGTCACCGGTGCAGTCGGCAATCACACCCGGGTTGCGGGGGTCGTCCTCACCGATTTTGAAGACCACCTTCATGAGGTCGCTGCCGATGTCGGCAATCTTGGTAAAGATGCCGCCGGCGATGCGCAACGCGCTGGCACCGAGGCTTTCACCGATGGCAAAGCCGATGAGGCAGACGCCAGCCAGATGCACTGGAACGAACAGCAGGATGACCAACATGATGATCAACTCGACGCACACCAGCATCACGCCGATGCTCATGCCCGCATTCAAGGGGATGTTGAGCAGGCGCAGCGGCTCGCGGCGCAGCGAGGCAAAGGCCATGCGCGCGTTGGCATAGGTGTTCATGCGGATGCCATAGGCAGCGACGGCATAGGAGCCGAGCATACCGATCACAGTCGAGAGCAGGATGATGAGCACCTCGCCCACCGACATGTGGCTAAGGCCGCCAAAGTAGAAGGCAACCACCACACCGATGAAGATGAACAGGATGGCCAGGAAGCGGCCCTGTTGCTTGAGGTAGGTCGAACAAGTCTTGTAGATTACCTCGCCGATCTCGCGCATGGCGGGATGAACGGGCAGGTTCTTGGTCTTCATGAAGTGATAGACACCGAAGAGCATTCCCAGCACACACACCAGGAAACCCCAGTGCAGGAAACTGATCTCGTGCAGGGAGTCGGGCATCACCAAGTCGGCTTCACTGGCGTTGAGGGCAAAGCCAGATGCCAACGCCAGCAGAAAAACTAAGGATTTCTTCATAGTTTAATTAACTCTTAAAAATCTTTTTTTGTGTTTATGTAGATGTTTTATCGTTTTCGTTGGTTTTCACGTGATTTGGGAGAAAGGCCCCTAAAATCGGCTGCAAATTTACTACCATTTTTTTTAATAGGTATAATAATATTGAGAAATTAACACCTGAAGGCTTAAAAAAAATCCCCTCACGATGCTAAAAGGGCAAAAAAAGTGGCAAAAAACTCGGTATTTTGCGCATTAGCGTGGCAAAATGCCGACTCTTTTGCCAAAATCGTGGCAAATTCCCAGATTACAATTTGTAACTATATCAGGGATTATTCAAACACATAATTAAGGAAATCATGCAAAGGTTTGAGAGGTTGTAAGTCGTTGGCCACCCGCTCGACCCAGTCCTCACAATCAAAGTAGCCCTCATCGACCGGCATCATGAGGAGGTATTCCTTCATTTTGATGTATTGCGCCAGGGGGTGGTCCTTGGGGTAGCCCTTGGGCATGGTCTTGAGCGACTGCGACATCCACTTGTATCGGGAGGTGACCTCGGGATTATTGACAATGGTGAGAAACTCGTCGGGTTCGGCATCGATGAGTAACCGCAACCGTTCCAGGATGGGTTTCTCGGGCCACCAGATGCCGCCGCACAGCATCATCTCCTGCACACCCATGTGCACATAGTAACCCGATTGCACCGTGTGCCTGCCACCCTTGCCGATGACTCCCGAGAAGTAGGTCTTGTAGGGGCTCTTGTCGTGCGAGAAGCGGATGTCGCGGTAGATGCGATAGACACTGTCCTTGACGTTGAGTCCACGCACCTGGGGATCATAATCGGCCACGAGGGCAATAAGTCTTTCCATATCCTGTTCCCATGCCGCACGCAGTGCATCAAATTGCGGTTTATGGGTCTTGAACCAGTTGCGGTCGTTGTTGATTGCCAACTGGCGCAGAAAAGCCATCACTTCAGAAATATTGCTTGCTGATTTCATTGTCGTAGTAGTAGTATTACAGTTACAGGGTGCAAAGATAGCAAGATTCCGACACGTCTGCAAGCCATCCAAAAATGAGCTATATTAATTATGGACGCGCGCATGAAGAGAAACTATAATAAAAGTTCGATTTTTTAAAAAAAAGTGAAATTTTATTTGGATTATTGCCGACAAACTATTACTTTTGGGGCGTGGTTAGAAACCTTTAATATGATTTTAAATCAACAATTATAATAATTCTGATGTCATTAATCCTTAATCTTAAAAGACTTATGAAGAAAATTATGCTACTGCTTGTCGCCACAATGATGGCGATGTCGCTTTCGGCCGCACCTGTTGATCAGGCAACGGCCATGCAGAAGGCGCAACGTTACTTGAGTAATGAGCTTTATGCCGGTAAAATGATGGCTCCAGGAGCCCTTCAACCCGTATTGCTCAAGGCTGAGATGGGCAAAGCCAAAATCAATCAGCCTGCCTATTACATCTTCAACACATCGACTACTTTCATTGTAGTTGCCGGTGATGACCGTGCCGAGGAAATCCTGATGGTGGGTGACCGTCCCTTGAAGGACATCAACAACCTGCCGCTGGGCCTCCGGGACATGCTGGGCCAGTACAAGGACCAGATCATGTTCCTGCAGGAGCACCCGGGCCTGAACCCCACGAGCGTTGAGCGCCCCACCCCAAAGTTGAATGCCACGACCTATGGCCCGCTGCTGACCGCCATCTGGGACCAGTCGGCGCCATTCTACAACCAGTGCAAGTTTGGTAGTTACCAGTGCTTGACCGGTTGTCCTGCAACATCGGCGTCGATGGTGTTCTACTTCTGGAAGTATCCCACTGCAGCCACTCCCGCAGTTCCCGGCTACAAGTCGACCATCAGTGTGTCGAGTTACAGCAGCACGAGTTACACCCACTCGGCCCTGCCCTCGACGACGTTTGACTGGGCCAACATGCTTGACGATTACACGGGCAGTTACACGACCGCTCAGGGAACCGCTGTTGCCACGCTGATGCACTACGTCGGCCAGGCCGAGCGCATGGGTTATGGTACAAGTTCAGCAGGTGGTAGCGGTGTGAGTGTTGACAGTGTGTGCAACATCCGCGACGCTTTCACCTTCTTCGGCTACGATTCCAGCACCACGCGCTTTGTGAAGAAGACCAGTGCCTACAGTGGCGGCACCACCCTTTACAGCGACTCGCAGTGGGCAGCCTTGATTCAAGAGGAGATGGCCGCCGGCCGTCCCATCGTGTTCTGTGCAGTGAGCACCAGCGGCGGTGGTCACGCCTTTAATGTCGACGGTTACAACAGCAGCACCAACAAGTACCACGTGAACTTCGGTTGGAGTGGAGAGGGTAACGCCTGGTGCTCGCTGAACTCGTTCGGCTACAGCAGTTACAACTTCAACGTATATCAGCAGATGGTAATCGGTATCCAGCCGCCCAGTGGCAGCACCGCTACTCCCACGCTGACCGTTAGCCCCACCTCGCTGTCGTTCAGTGCCACTGCCGGCGAGACGGTGACCAAGACCTTCACCGTTACCGGTAGCAACCTCACCGGCAACGTGACCTTGACCAAGACCGACGCTAACGGCGTTTACACCATATCGCCCTCGACCATCACAGCCAGCCAAGCCGCCAGCGGTGCCACCGTTACCGTGACCTACAATCCCACGGCCGCCGGCACCCACACCGGCAGCATCGCCATTGCTAGCAGTGGAGCAACCAGCAAGACCGTTTCGCTGAGCGGTACCGCCACCGCTGCTGCGCTGACGACCTACACACCCGTGATGAGCGCTGCCAACAGCAGCTACATTACCACTTCGAGCTTCCGTGCTGACTGGACCGACCAGACTTCCAGCTCCGACGTGTCAAGCTACACGCTTCAAGTGAACGCCCAGGGCTCGTCCACCAGCGAGGTTACCCTGCTGGGCACCATCAACGGTAGCAGCTACACCGGCAGTTACAAGACCATCACCCTGAGTTCGCCCTGGGGCGGCACCAGCGTGAAGGGCGGTAACAGCGCCGTTTACACTTCGGGTTCGTCGGGTAAGATCACCTTTACTATTCCCTCGGGCTACAGCAGCAATACCACCTTCAGCGTACAGATCACGACTGTATCGGGTACCTATGGCTCGGGTAACATCACTGTGAAGTCGACCCAAACCTCGGCAGTGGGCCACTCGTTCTCGAAGGGTGAGACCTACACCTGGACTGTGACCGGCAAGACCGGCGATGTGATCACCATCTACTCGACCGACAGCAGTTACTCGCCTGACATGTCGCTGATTAAGGTATATGCCGGCAACATCAACCTCAACGCCAGCGAGACCGGCGATGCCACCTCGCGCACCATCACCGGCATCACCAACAAGTACTACACCGTGAGCAACCTGACTGCCGGTGCCACCTATATTTATAAGGTGAAAGCCCTCTACACCGATGGCACCTCGAGCGACTGGAGTAACGAGCAGAGCGTAACCCTCAGCGAGGAGCAGCAGGCCGCTACCCCGACGCTGACGGTAACCCCGACCAGCCTGAACATGAGCGCCAAGGTTAACGGAACGGCAACCGCCACCTTCAAGGTAACCGGCGCTGACCTGACCGGCAACGTAACGCTGACGCTGACCGATGCCAACGGCGTTTACAGCATCTCGCCGAGCACTATCACGGCTGCCAATGCCGCCAATGGTGTGAACGTGACCGTGACCTATGCTCCCACCACTACGGGCACTCACACCGCCAGCGTGGCTGTTGCCAGCAGCGGCGCAACGAGCAAGACCGTTTCCATCACTGGTACCGCCTCCATCGATAAGGTTAATCCTGTGATGAATGCCGCCACCATCGTGTCCAGCACCAGTTTCACCGCTAACTGGACCCACAATGTAGAGTCCTCGAGCGTATCGAGTTACACGCTGTATGGCAAACTGACCGCACAGCCCAGCAGTGGTGATGAGCCCAGTGGCTCGACCCTGCTCGGCACCATCGACGGCAGCAACTACACCGGCAGTTATGCCACCATCTCGCTGACCTCACCGTGGAGCGGCAGCAACGTGAGGGGTGGTAACGGAGCCGTTTACACCAAGAACTCCTCGTCGTGGTGGAGCACGACCCGCGGCTACATCAGGTTCACCGTACCCTCGGGCTACAGCAATTCCACCTTCACCGTCCAGATCACTACCGCAAACACCAGCTACGGCAGCGGTAACATCACCGTGATGTCGAGCAGCACGTCGGCAGTGGGTCACAGTTTCACGAAGGGTGAGACCTACACCTGGACCGTGACCGCCAGTGCCGGTGACGTGATCACCATCTACTCGACCGACAGCAGTTACTCGCCCGACATGACGCTGATCAACGTCTATGCCGGTACCTTGAACCTGAATGCTACCGCTACCGGTGACAATACCGACTTTGTCGTCACCGACATTGAAGCAGGTACCACCGGTATCACTCTGAGCAACCTGGTTGAGGGTGGAACCTATGAGATTTACCTCGTTGCCAACTACATTGACGGCACCACCGGCACCAGCAACACTCAGGAGGTAACGCTGACCACTCTGAACTTTGGCAATAACGACAACACCGCCATCAACATGATTGACGCCGACCTCGACGAGGTTGAGTCGGTAACCTATGTGAACATGATGGGTGTTCAGAGCAAGCAGCCGTTCGACGGTGTGAACATCGTGGTAACCCGTTACAAGAGCGGTGCCGTGAAGAGCAGCAAGGTGCGGTTCTAACGGTAACATGACTTTTGGGAATATTACTCTATATCACTAGTTGTGAGAGTGGCTCCAGCACAGTGGCGCCACTCTCTTTTTACCTCCTTCATGAGAGGGGAGGAGCATCGTCGGGGAAACATAAATTGAGCGTTGGGAGCAAAAAACCAAGAAAACTTTTGGAGTTTTAAAAGTTTTCTCTAATTTTGCACCCTCAAATCAAATAGGCAAAAACAAACCATATAGAAATGGACATTAAAGAACGCATCATTACTGAGTGCAACAAGCTGCTCATGAGCGTTGGGCCGTCCTCCATGACCATGGACGACGTGGCCCATGCGTGTGGCATATCAAAGCGCACGCTCTATGAGACCTTCCCCGACAAGCGGACGCTGATTTCGGAGTGCTTTCACCGTCACCACGAGGCCAAGAATGCCGAGGTGAGGGAAATCTTTGAAACCTCGGACAATTGCTTTGAAGCGATGTTCAAGGTGTACATGCGGGCCCAAGCGGCATTCAAGACGACGTCGATGGCCTTTGTCGAAGACATCAAGAGGTTGTACCCCGACATCTTTGAACAGTACGTCAACAGCGAGAAAGAGACAGTGAACGGCTTGGCCAACGTGTTGCGCAAGGCCCAGGACGAGGGGCTCGTGATCAAGCGCATCAACCCCGAGATTGCCGCCTATTTGTTTGTCGTGTCGATGCAGGAACTCAACAGGTCCAAAAACGGCGAGAAATATGGCTTTGATAAGGCCGACCTGTTTGAGCACGTGTTCATCAGCTTCCTGCGCGGCGTGGCCACCATCAAGGGCATCGAGATGATTGATTACCTGGAACAACAACAGCAAAAACAATAAACAACCAAATACTCATGTTCAACAAAAAAAGCTTTTACATTTTCCTATTAATGTTAATCGGCGGTGCCTTGAGTGCCCCGGCACAAATGATGCTCTCGCTCGACGAGTGCATCAGCATCGCCTTGAACGAGAATCCCACCATCAAGGTGCAGGAGATGGAAATCACCCGCGTGGACTACAGCCGCAAGGAGGTGTTGGGGCAGTTGTTCCCGTCCATTAACCTGGCAGGCCAGTACCAGCGCAACCTGTCGCTGCAGACGATGTACATGGACACGCCTAACGGCACCATGGCTATCAAGATGGGTAGCGACAACACCCATGCCGGCGGTTTCAGCGCTTCCATCCCCCTGGTGGTGCCCCAGTTGTGGAAATCCATCAAACTGAGCGAAAACCAGATCCTGCAGAACGTGGAGGCCGCCCGCGCCAACAAACTGTCGCTGGTGAACCAGGTGGAGAAAGCCTACTATGCATTGTTGCTGGCACAGGACAGCAAGCGCGTCATCGAGGAGAACCATGCCACAGCCAAACTGAATGCCGACATCTACCAGAAGAAGTATGACCTGGGAGCGGCGTCGGAGTATGACGTGCTGCGTGCCAATGTGGCGGTGACCAACCTGGAGCCGTCGATTCTCGAGGCCGAGAACTCCATCAATGCCCTGATGCTGCAGTTAAAGGTGCTGATGGGTATGGACGTGCGCACCGAGATTGCACCGAGCCAGCAGTTGAGCGACTTTCGCGGCGACATGTATGCCCGCGCGCTGAGCAACACGCTGGGCAGCGACACCACGCTGGCCAACAACACCACGTTGAAGACGCTGGACCTGCAGACCGACTACCTGAAGAAAGCCCTCGACGTGCAGAAGATGGCTTGGTATCCCACCCTGACGGGTAGCGCGAGCATGATGTGGCACTCGATGAACAATGGCAGCCCGTTCACGGGCCTGCGCTGGAGCCGAGCCTCAAACGTGGGACTGACTCTGGCTTTCCCCATCTTCCAGGGTGGTCAGCGCTATTACAAGCAGAAACAGGCCGAAATCGCCGTCGAGGAGATGAAGTGGCAACGCGAGAACGTGGAGCGCAGCCTGCACATGCAGGTCGAGACGCAGAACGATGCCATCGCCAAGAGCCTCAAGCAGATCGAGAGCAATGAGAGCGGCGTGCAGATGGCACAGAAGGCCAACGACATCATGCAGCAGAGTTTCAAGATCGGCGCCGCGTCGTTCATCCAGTTGCGTGACACCGAGGATGCCCTGATGGCTGCCCGCCTGGCCTATTACCAGGCCATCTATAACTACCTGGTTGCCGAGAGCGACCTGGAGTATGTGCTGGGCAACACGCACTGGGTGAGATAAGAGATAAAAGATAAGAGATAATAGATAATAATTGCAATAGAATAAATGAAGATGAAGACAAAGAAATTTTTATCGATTGCTATGCTTGCCCTTGTGCTGGCATCGTGCTCATCAAAGGATGAGAAAAAGCCGACCGAGGTGAAGGAAGAACTGCCCATCGTGGAGGTGGTAACCATCGGCGAGGAAGCCGTGAAACAACTGAGCGAGTACACGGGTACCGTGGAGGCCTTCAAGACCAACAACATCTCGTCGAACAGCGGTGCTCGCATCAAGCGCATCCTGGTTGACGTGGGTTCGCGCGTGGCCAAGGGGCAACGCCTGGTCATCCTGGATGACGTGAACATCGCCCAGCAGCAGATTGCCCTTGCCAACCTCAAGCGAGAGTTGGACCGAGCCACCGAGCTGGTGAAAATTGGTGGTGGCACCCAGCAGCAGGTAGATCAGCTGCAGGCACAGTATGACGCCAATGCCCGCGCCATCCGCACCATGCAGGAAAACACGGTGCTCACCTCACCCGTGAGCGGCGTGGTGACGGCCAAGAACTATGACGCTGGCGACCTGCCAGCCGGACTGCCCGTGCTCACCATCGAGCAGCAGCAGCCGCTCAAGGTCATTGTCAACGTCAACGAGAGCGAGTATCCCAAGGTGAAGCGCGGCATGCCCGTGACGGTGAAGTTTGACACCTATGGCGACGAGGTGTTCCAGGGCCAGGTCTATCTGATTCACCCCACTGTTGACGCCACAAGCCGCACCTTCCAGGTCGAGGTGACCATCACCAACCGTGGTGACAAGGTGCGCACCGGTATGTTCGCCCGCGTGAGCTTCAACTATGGCACGACCCACAGCGTTGTTGTTCCTGACCGTGCTGTGCAAAAGCAGGTGGGCTCGGGCGTGCGTTACGTGTGGGTTTACCAGGGCGGCGAGGTCGAGCTGCGCGAGGTTGAGCTGGGTCAGCGTCTGGAGGACCGCTATGAGATCAAGGGCGGCCTTGCAGCAGGCAGCCAGGTGGTTATCGCCGGTGCATCACGCCTGCAGGATGGTGCCAAAGTCGAACTCAAAAAATAAGCCCCGCCAGCCATGAGTCTATATTCCAGTTCAGTAAAACGACCGGTGACCACAATCCTGGTGTTTGTCGCACTGATTGTGCTGGGTCTGTACTCGCTGAGGAGCCTGCCCATCGACCTGTTCCCCGACGTGGAGACCAACACCATCATGGTGATGACCTCCTATGCGGGCACCAGCGCGTCGGACATCGAGCAGAACGTGACCCGTCCCCTTGAGAATACCCTCAACTCGGTTGAGCACTTGAAGCACATCACCTCCAACAGCCGTGAGAATGTGTCGGTGGTGACCCTCGAGTTTGAATACGGCTATGATATCGAGTCGTTGACCAACGATGTGCGCGACAAACTCGACATGGTGTCGAGCATGTTGCCCGA
>ERZ842401.5642-NODE-5642-length-13762-cov-3.021011_pt1 | contig 13762 bp, 11 predicted proteins | sample MGYA00521270_ERZ842401 | MGnify/ENA primary metagenome ERZ842401 (study PRJEB31892, sample SAMEA3878208) | bioreactor metagenome | biome: Moose rumen | place: Sweden | collected 2011-10 | study: EMG produced TPA metagenomics assembly of the PRJEB12797 data set... | reverse complement strand
GAATGGAAAACCTTCATCCCTATGTTCCGGGCGAACAGCCTAAGGACAGGGAATATATAAAACTTAATGCAAATGAAAATCCTTATCCTCCAAGTAAAAATGTTCAGAAGTCATTAAGGGACTTTATACAAAACTTTCCAATGAAGCTTGCCCTTTATCCTGATCCTGATTCAATAGAACTTCATAAGGCAATTGCGGATATGTTGAATAAGACTGGTGGTGTATTGTGCCGTGCAATTGCAGATGGAAATTCTGTTAAGCCTTCTCCAGAGGATAAAATCCCTTTTGAAGTTACTCCTGATATGATTTATACAGGAAACGGAAGCGATGAGGTTCTTTCTTTTGTTTTCTATGCTTTTTTTGACGGCGACCGCCCTGTTGTTACGCCGACATTTTCCTATAGTTTTTATCCTGTTTACGGCGGTTTTTATGAAAACCGAAGAAGATATAAAATAACTCAAATAATTACAGGTTTCATTTTGTGTTTACTCGGTTCTCAGTTGAGATTTCCACCTTTTGAAACTTGCTGCGCTATATGCTTCGCGCTTTTTGCGAGCGCTTGCGCGGTATTTATTTATAAAAACATAAAGCGCTCGGGAGTGAAAACCGCTCTTAAACAGTTTTTTAAAAAATATTTATTAACGGGAGTTTTACTTTTCGCCGCGGTAATAAGCGCGTTCGGACTGAATTATTTTTCGGATGCTTTAAAATATTCGGACAGCGCGTTCAAGGAACTTTCCGAGTATTACAGCGCTTACTCGAAAGTTACAGATTCACGCTCGTCATTCTGGTATTTTAATCAGGAAGAAATGAGCAAGGCGGATATTAAATCCAAAAGCGATTTAATGACATGTAACACATGGTTCGTTGACGACGATTTCTTTACAATTAAACGGCTTACCAAAATCTCGGAAACTTACAAAAAAGACGGAATTATAAAAAACAACGCTTGGGATTATATCGCGGATATATTTAAAGAAAGCGCGGAAGAAGCCTTCAGAAGCGGGATGTTAATTCTTTATATTTTCTTACTTATCATCGCTGTCTTCACTATTGTATTTATTTTTATATTTAACCCCGCGGCGGGTAAAATCGCCTTTCGGATAGGATTGTCTCTGCTTTTATGGAGCGTTTGCTTTTTCGTTTCTGATGTTATTGAAAAGGCGGTCATATTACTGCCGTTTGTCGCGTTCTCGCTCTATACAGCGATCCGCTACAACGGAAGACAATCAATTATCTCATTTTCGTTGATTATAAGTTTTCTTGTGTTTTACACTTATCTGGCGGGGTACAGACTTCTTTTTTACACAGCGTTTGCTGTAATTTATCCCGCGTTTGTTTTTATGATTTTCGCGTTAGACGAGAGCAATTTGTTAAAAGCAAAAAAGAGAATAAAACTAAGCAAACGAGCCGCGGTAATTCTTATGGCGTTAACGATTGCGGTATCTGTATGCTCAGGCGTGATAAAAATACAACAAGACTACCCTGCTGACACAAGTAACGATAACCGTCTGATTGAAGAATATATAACCGAAAATCCCGACAGCGTTTTTCTGGTTAACCAAATGGTATTAAAGCGCCCGTATTATAATCCTCTTGTTCTTCCGAAAGAACATAAGAATGTTGTTAATTACGGATTATGGTTAAAAAAGGCAAAGTATTTTAAACGTTCAGGTGAAGACAACGGACTGAAGCATTTGTTTAAAGATTCAATTGACAGAAAAAACGCTTATATTATTGTATACGAAGACAGTATTTCCGATAATTCCGGCAAGCCGATTATCTCTTGCTCTTATTTGGAAGAATACTACAACAACCATTACGCGGAAAAAGGCAAAACAATAAAACTATACCGCGCTGATCGCGTTGGAAATTACTCGTTATATAACGTAATCACCCAACAATCCGATAAATAATCGCTTTAGAGAGAAAAATTCCCGAGGAAAATTCCTCGGGAATAATTTTTATTTAAGATAATATCTTATCTCTTTACATTGAAAGCGCCGAAGCCAGCGTATACAGCAGCGTCGCCGAGTTCTTCCTCAATTCTGAGAAGACGGTTATACTTAGCTACACGCTCTGAACGTGAAGGAGCGCCTGTCTTAATCTGGCCCGCGTTAAGAGCAACAGCGAGGTCAGCGATTGTTGTATCCTCAGTTTCGCCTGAACGGTGAGATACGATAGCTGTCATATGAGCCTTGTGAGCCATCTTGATAGCGTCGAGTGTTTCGGATACAGAACCAATCTGGTTAAGCTTAATAAGGATAGAGTTAGCGGCGCCGAGCTCGATACCCTTGCCTAAACGTACTGTGTTTGTAACGAAGAGGTCATCGCCTACTAACTGTAAACGATCGCCGAGCTTCTCTGTCATATACTGCCAGCCTTCCCAATCTTCTTCATCGAGGCCGTCCTCGAGAGAGATGATAGGATATTTATCGAGAAGGTCTGCCCAGTGGTCAACTAATTCCTTAGAAGTGAACTTCTTCTGTGACTTAGGCTGGATATATTCGCCCTTCTGCGAACCCTTCCACTCGGAAGAAGCCGCGTCCATAGCAAGTACGAAATCCTTACCGGGTTCATAGCCTGCTTTTTCGATAGCCTTGATGATGTAGCCGATTGTCTCGTCGTCATCCTTGAGGTTAGGAGCGAAGCCGCCCTCGTCGCCTACGGAAGTAGCAAGACCGTCAGCCTTTAAGAGAGCCTGGAGAGCGTGGAATACTTCTGTACACCAACGTAAGCCTTCCTTGAATGAAGGAGCGCCTGCGGGCATAATCATAAATTCCTGAGTATCAACTGTGTTAGTTGCGTGAGCGCCGCCGTTTAAAATGTTCATCATAGGAACGGGAAGTGTGCAGGCGTTCTGTCCGCCGAGGTAACGATAAAGAGGAATGTCAAGGTCGTTAGCGGCAGCCTTGCAACATGCGATAGAAACCGCGAGAATTGCGTTAGCGCCGAGCTTGGACTTGTCGTCAGTACCGTCAGCCTCAATCATAGCCTTATCAATAGCGTAAATATCATAAGCGTCCATACCTACGAGAGTATCGTTAATGATAGTATTAACGTTCTCTACAGCCTTGGAAACGCCTTTGCCTCCAAATTTGGACTTGTCACCGTCGCGAAGCTCTAAAGCCTCAAACTCACCTGTGGAAGCGCCGCTGGGAGCCGCGCCTGTGCCCATAATACCGCTGTCGAGATATACGTCAGCCTCTACGGTAGGATTACCGCGGGAGTCGATAATTTCACGAGCGATTACTTTTTCAATCTTTGACTGATACATAATTCTAATCTCCTTTACTTTTTTACCGAGTACAGATACCCAGATTATTAGGTAAATTATAACATATAAAAATATTCAATGCAATAGCTAATTAAGCATTTTTAATAAAAAGCGAGCGCTCTTTACCTGAGCAAAAGAAAAAGGATTGGCTCATCAGAACCAATCCTTTGGAAATTTAAAGAATTAAATTATTCAGTAACAGTTACATCTACAAATACTTTGCCTGTTGTAAGCTGGTTGCCGAAATTCTCGCCTTTAGCGTTCTTGATAAACTCGCATACACCGTTGTAAACAGACTTCTGAAGATCAGCTGTTTTAAGCTCAACAGCTACAGTAGCTTCGCCGGCAGCAACAGCTGTGATAACGCCGTCGTTAACAGAAACAACCTTAGCGCTCTCTTCGTCAACGGTTACAGCGTAATCGGAATTTCCTAAACCACTTAACAGATGAACAAGATATCTTCCTTCGGTGTACTCTTCACCCTTCTTAAGAGCAATCTTAACGTGAAGGTCGCCGTTAGCGTCTGTGAAGTAACATCCTTCAGGCTTATAAGCAACATCTGCGGAAGCGGGAGCGGAAGCTGTAGCGCCCTTACCTGCGTAAACCTCGAAAGCGTATAAAGTCGGATTGCTGCCGAGATCTAATGTGAAAGTAGTCTCAGTTTGGAAATCGTGCTTAACAGTTGCGTCATCACCGATTTTTCCTGTGTAAACCTGATATCTATCAGCGCCTGCTACCTTATCCCATGTAAGAGTTGCCTTACCGTCTTTTACCTCAACCTTTACTACAGGAGCGGCAACGTAAGTAATAGACTTAGCAGCAGAGAATACAGATGTAGACTTACCGTTAACAGCCTTTACCTTGTATGAATACTTTGTACCTGAAACAGCAGTCTTATCTGTGTAAGATTTTGCTGTAGTAGTAGCGAGCTTCTTTGTGCCGCGGTATACATAGTACTTCTTAGCGCATTTAACGTTCTTCCAAGCAACCTTTACGCCGTCAACAGCGTTAGTTACGCCGGATACAACGGGTTTTGTAAGTCTTACAACCTTAGCAGCCTTAGACTTCTTACTAACCTTCTTACCCTTAATAGCCTTAACTGTGTACTTATAAGTCTTACCGGCCTTAGCCTTCTTATCAGTGTAAGTCTTCTTCTTAGTAGTAGTGATCTTCTTCTTACCGCGGTATACGCGATATTTCTTAGCGCCCTTTACTTTCTTCCAACTGATTTTAATACCTTTAGCGGTATTTACAGCCTTAACCTTTGTAGGCTTCTTAACTTTTGCGGCAGCGGATACTGAAGCGGTACCAACAGCTAAAGTAGAAGCAGCCATCATTGCCGCAAGAGCGGCGCTGACAATTTTAGTTGATTTTTTCATTGTTAATCCTCCTATTTGTATTTAACGTACTTATATTATAGCACATAGTTTATTATAATTACCATTGTAATTTTGCACAATTATCGATATAAAAAATATGCATTTTAACTATATATTGTCAGGCTTTCGCTTATTGAGCTGACTTTCACGCTGTTATCCTTCATATCGGTCAGTATCTCAAAGTTATTGTCGATAGAAGTTGAGCCTGCCTTAGTTACTTTAAACTGAGCCGTATATATGGTTCCCGTTGATGAAAAATCAAGTCCGCTTATTACCGAAGCGTTATAGTAAATAGTATCTCCCTTATTGTTCGCTATACCGACGTTCGCCTTTAAAGAAGTACATTTCAGATAAGACGTATCGAAGGTTGTATATCCCTGATAGTTTACGAGTGTTTTTGCGCAATTCAGATTGAGCGTTACGCTTATTGTATCGCCTACATAACAGGTGGTTCCGTTTATAACGCACTTCTCGTCGGACTTATGAGAGGAATTCTTCGCAGGCGTTACTACGGAAATTTTGTTACCGCTTGATGAACCTGAACTTTTTGTTTTTGAGGATGTTTTTGACGAAGTGGTTTTTGATTTTGTCGTCGATTTATTCGACGCGGAAGACTTTGACGAGGTTGTTTTTGATTTAGAGTCGCTGTTTGCGTCAGAGGAGTTTTTTTCGCTCGATTTTTTTGAAGATTTTTTTGAGTATTTCTCCGAAGCTCCCTTATCGGAAATGGTTTCGGTTGTAGGAGCTGTTACTTTTATTGTTGTATGGGATGTGTTGGTCGCTTCACGGTTAGCGTTGTTTACATTATCTACAATAAGGTACGCTCCGACTCCGACTACCGCTATCATAAGAGCGATAAGTATAATGAGCGCTGCTTTTTCTTTTGCTGTGAATTTTCTTCTGTTCATAATCACACTTCCTTTCCTTGTGAAGCATAAATGAATTATAACACTTATATAAATAATATTCAACTGAAATTTTTAGCAAAAACAGTAGATAAAAGGGTGAAAAGTATGCTATAATTATTTTATTAACGCAAAAGAAGGTACGATATGAATATTTGTGTATATTGCGCTTCAAGCGAAAAAATAGATAAATCCTTTCTCTCGGCGGGGGAAAGCTTCGGCGAAGCTATGGCTGAAAGAGGCCACTCTCTTGTATTCGGAGCGGGGAAATTCGGAGTTATGGGCGCTGTAGCGCGCGGCTGTAAAAGAAAAGGCGGTAATATCACAGGCGTTATTCCGAGATTTTTCGACAGTATTGACGTTATGTATACCGACTGTAAAATAATCAAAACAGACACTATGCGTGAAAGAAAGCAGATTATGGAAGACATCAGCGATGTCTTCGTAATGCTCCCGGGAGGGATTGGAACGTTCGAGGAGTTTTTCGAGATACTTACGCTCAAACAACTTGAACGCCATCAGAAGCCTATAGCCGTATATAATGTGAACGGATATTATGACGAGATTATAAATATGCTCAATACCGCTGTGGAAGAAGGATTTATGTCTGAAAAATGTCTCAAACTGTTTTTTGTTGGACACAGCGAGGATGAAATTTTTGATTACATTGACAATTACAACCCGTTTCAATACAGTAAATACGGGGATGAGTGAGGTGCTTTATGACTGACTGCGAACACTGCGCGCATTATATGTATGACGACGAATATGAATGTTATGTATGCGACGTTAATCTCGACGAAGACGAGTACGCTAAATTCCTAAGCGGCTCGGTAAGGGAATGTCATTATTTTAATCTATACGATGAATATAAAATTGTAAAAAAACAAAATTAATTCCGGAAGAAGCTCAATACTTCTTCCGGAAATTTTTCATAATTTCGTTCATTTTTCTGTCAGCTCTCGCGCCCGCGACAACGCAAGAGTAAAGCGTAACCACTATGAAAAGAGAAACCGCCGTTAATACTATCCATACCATAAAATCATCCTCGGTAAAATATATGAATAGTATAATCGGGATATTAGTTTTTATTCGGGATTATCGGTCTTTTACGTTATTCGATTTTAATAACTCATACTCGGTTTTTATGTTCTTACGCTTTGTGAATAACCCTTTAAACAATCTGAAAATATAGAAAATCGGGAACAAATACGGATGTTTTTTGAGAACGGGAAAGTTTTCAATCATAATATCCTTGGAAGGGAAAAGTCTGAATAATATATATCCGGATTTTGACTTTCCTTTTAATTTATTTTTAACCATCTTTTCTTTTGTGCCGTAGGTTCCGCTGGAGAGTATATAGATTTCCGTATCCGAAAAGCTTGAATAATCTTCCTCCTCAAACCATTTTTTGGTTACCGCTTCTATTTCCTTACTCATTTCATATAAACCCAGCTTTTTGAGCCGCGAATCTGTTTTGGAGCGGTCAATTTCAGGCAGGATGTTTTTGTTTATCAAATAAAAATCAATAACAGACCTTACGCCTACGCCGCTCCCTGAGTAGTGCTTAAAAAAATGAGCGGCTTCATATACATAAAAATCCTCGGGACTCATTGTATAGCAATTATTATTCCTCGAACTTTTTGAGAAAACGTCTTCAAAACAAGAGCGGTACCGCGTATACATCGGGAAAAGGCTGTTGTGCAATTCAACGACCATAAACGGAGGTTTTAAAAGCGGCTTGTCGTAGTCAACGCCGTTCTTTTTAAAAGTATACCCCATATCAAGTAAAATCCGTGCGGCTTCATCACGTCTGTCTTTTATAAGAATATCCAAGTCACTCATATAGCGGCTGTCCTCAGTCGGATACATCCCACTGATATAAAAGCCTTTTACAGGCATATATTCTATACCCGCTTTCTCAAAAGCCGAGCAAACCGTTGAAAATTCCTGCCTTTGAATTATATTTCTGTGAATACACTTGTTTCGTATATCCATCCATTCCTTGTACAAAGACGCTTCGGGTTTGTTTTTCAACTGCTCTATCGGATAGAAAATTGTATTGTCAACATTATGAAGCTTTGAAAATTTATATATAAACTCCCAATCCGCGTCGAAGTCAGGCTCAACAGGTTTTTTTCCGTTAATAAACGCTGAAAGCAGGGAAAGCGCAAACGCCGTATTCTTTACATTCTTAGAATCATTTATCCATTCAGACATTTGCTCATCCCTTTCAATTAATTATAAGCTCTTTATTAAAGCTCTTCTCCGCATTTTTTGAGAGCGGAAGCAATAACAGCGTCCATATCATAGTATTTATACTCGCCCAGACGTCCGCCGAAAATTACGTTTTTCTCGTTTTCAGCGAGTTTTTTATACTGTTCGTACAGGCTTGAGTTTTTCTCGTCGTTAACGGGATAATACGGCTCGTCGCCGAGCTTCCACTCGGAGCTGTACTCACGGCTGATTACTGTTTTAGGCAAGTCGTTTCCGTTCTCGTCCTTTCCGAACTCAAACCATTTATGCTCAATTATTCTTGTCCACGGAGTTTCTCTGTCGGTATAATTCACCGCAACGTTGCCCTGGAAATTAGGAATATCGAGAGTTTCGTTCTCGAAGCGTACCGAGCGGTATTCAAGGTTACCGAGCTTATAATCGAAATAAGCGTCAATCGCTCCTGTATAGAGCGCCTTATCCGCGAGCTTATCAAGCTCATCCTTATTCTTGAGATAGTCTACGTTAAGTCTTACCTCAATACCTTCGAGCATATTCTCAACCAACTTAGTGTATCCGCCGATAGGAATACCCTGATATAAAGCGTTAAAGTAGTTGTTGTCGAAGGTAAGGCGTACAGGCAGGCGCTTGATGATAAAAGGCGGAAGCTCGGTACAATCCCTTCCCCACTGCTTCTCGGTATATCCTTTTATAAGTTTCTCGTAGATATCTCTGCCGACTAAGGATATTGCCTGCTCCTCTAAGTTCTGAGGCTCGCCTTTAATTTCAGCGCGCTGCTCGTCAATCTTAGCCTGAGCTTCCTCGGGAGTAACCCCGCCCCACATCTTATTGAAGGTATACATATTAAACGGAAGCGAGAAAAGCTCACCCTTGTAATTCGCCACAGGCGAGTTTGTAAAGCGGTTAAACTCTGCGAATTTATTTACATATTTCCATACTTCTTTGTTGTTTGTATGGAAAATATGCGCTCCGTATTTATGTACGTTTATACCCTCAATCTTCTCGGTATAAACATTACCCGCGATATTTGGGCGTTTATCTATTACAATGACTTTTTTACCCTTAGCTTTAGCCTGCTGAGCAAATACCGCTCCGTAAAGGCCTGAGCCTACTATTAAATAATCGTATTTCAAAACAGTCTCCACCATCTTTCTGAAACGCTAAAATTATTTATACCATTATCATTATGTCAAATAGGACTCTTTATACCATTTTGCAAAGGCTCTTAGTCCTTTGTTTATATTAATTTTCGGAGTGAATCCGTAGTCACGTTCTAACGCTGTAGAATCGGCGTATGTGACAGGAACATCTCCCGGCTGCATTCCGACCAATTCACGATGTCCTTCAAAATCATAATCAGCAGGTAAAATCTCTGCTCTTACCAATTCTTCTTGAAGAACACTTATATAATCTAAAAGATTTTCAGGCGTACCTCCTCCGATATTATATACGGCGTACGGCGGAACAGGCAGTCCGTCTTCTCCTGTTTCCTGTTGCGGAGCTCCCTTCATTACGCGATAAACCCCTTCAACAATATCGTCAATATAAGTAAAGTCACGCTTACAATTACCATAGTTAAATATTTGAATTTTTTCTCCCCTGCTGAGCTTTTGTGTCGCGCTGTAATAGAACATATCCGGACGCCCGGCGGGACCATATACCGTGAAAAATCTAAGTCCTGTAGAAGAAATATTATAAAGCTTACTGTAACTGTGCGCCAAAAGCTCATTACTCTTTTTAGTAGCAGCATAAAGGCTAACCGGATTATCGACTTTATCCTCTACACTAAACGGCACTTTTTTATTTCCGCCGTAAACACTTGAGCTTGAAGCGTAAACTAAATGCTCAACGGGATTATTTCTGCACGCCTCCAAAATATTGAAAAATCCGACAAGATTACTTTCGATATATACATCCGGATGTTCAATAGAATAACGCACACCCGCCTGAGCCGCAAGGTTAACTACCACAGCGGGTTTATACTCGGCAAATACTTTATCCACCAACGCTTTGTCGGCAAGATTTCCCCGAATAAAAATATGTTTGGCAGATGAATCCTTTGCAGCTTCTTCAATCAAATTTAGCCTATACTCTTTCAGCTTAGGTTCATAATAATCATTCATACTGTCAAATGAAATAATCGTTCCGCCGGACATTTCTTTTAACAATCTTATAACCAGATTAGCGCCGATAAAACCTGGAGAACCGGTTACGAGTATTGTTTTTTCGTTTAATTGTATTTTCTGTTTCATTTTCATTTCTCCCCTATAAAACTATACGCGCTTTTTCTTCTTGATTTTGAGCATCACTTTTGTTTTTAGGCTAAGCATTTTATCTCTGTATAAAATTATATTTACAACAAAAACGCATATTAAAACAACAACAAAAACTTCTATAGCCATAATAACAAATGATAAATAAGATACATCAGAAAGGTTAATCCATCTTGTAGCAAAAAACGCTAAAGCCACTGTTATAACATCTACTATAATTTGTCTGAAAAATTTCTTTATAGGCCATTTTATGAGGTTTTTTGAAACATACCAAGCCATCCATACTGTCTGATATGCCATAGCGACAAAAGTACCTATCGCTACTCCTATAAGTCCAAACAAACTTACCGTTACAACCGATACAACAATATTTAACACCGCGGATATAATATAATTGCTTTGAGTCTGTTTATAGTGTCCCGCTGCCAGTATCATTGTGTTATATGGTATACGTAAGCAGTGAACCGCGTGAGCCGACGTAATAAGAAAAGCGAATAACGGTAAAACATACTCTGCGTCATTAATGCCTTTTGTATATATCTGAACAAACGGAAGAATTAGTAATCCCGTACACCCAAACAAAACAACTCCGCCCGTATGTATACACCATTCAGTCCATCCAAACATCGACTTCAGATTTTCCGTTTCCTTTTTTGCCCATAACTCACCCAGCAACGACTGAATTCCGTTTGTCATAGAAACAAACAGCTGCTTAACTCCGTATACAACCATATGATAAACATAGTATACTGATACATTCGTAAGTGTTGAGAATAAAGTTAAAACTACAATATCCGTACTATCTAAAACAATCGCCGCGACATGTTGCGCGATACCGTTCCATTTTTGTTTAATAGGCTCGCCTTCGTAGGAAATATGCCTGTCGATATTATAATGTTTATTTACATATATTTTATATACAATCGGTCGAGCAAGAAAAATCAGGGACGTAACAATCTTTACTACCTGAATACTCATACCACATACAATTAATCCCGAGCAAGCCGCTGTATTTATTATTAGCGTTATCGTCTGTGTATTATATTGGATATACCCTTTTTGATCAGCTGTCAGAAGCAATTGGTTAACTATTCCGAAGTAATACTGCGCAAAATAACTAATTGACATAGCCGCAATCAAAATAATCGTAGCCACTCTATCCGAATTGTTTTGAGTAAGATATGGATAGAACGCTATTAAAATAAGAACATATCCCAACAAAATATAAGCAAGTCTTCGGAAAAACTTATTTGCCGAAGCGAGTATTTCGCTTATTTTTTTATCGTTTTTTTCAGCAAGCGGCTTATACAACGCTGATTTAACCACAGCCCCTACGCCAAGCTCAAGAAAAGCAATTATCTGCAAAAATTGTTGAATTGAAGAAACTAAGCCGTTCGTTTCCGAGCCGTAGAACATAAGTATAAGCTTAGGAAGTATAAACCCGCAAATAACAGTTATAACCTGAAACGCGAACGATGAAAATGTATTTCTTATAAGTCTTATTTTTCTTCCGTTCATTTTCTTAACCCCGATAATGCAATCGCGCCTTTATATACAATGTAAGCCAGAAGGAACGTTATCAAATACGCAAAAAATCCTCTCATACAATCATACAAAGCACAGTAATTTACTATCCTGAAAAATATTAAAACCATTCCCATATACATAGCCCTATTAAAAGAATTACTCTTTTTATCAGCATAATAATCTTCAACTTTTCGGGCAAGGAATCCCCAGAACAACGGTATAACGGCTACGCCCACTATGTGAAGGTCGTACACAGACTGCGACACTAAATCACAAGGAATAGTACCTGCCAATTTGCTTCCTGTACAAACAAAAGTATTATAACGCCATACCAACTCAAATCCTTCAGGAGTAAATCTCGACGGCAATATAGAGAAAACGCCTCTCACGATATCATCAAATATGAACAGATGTCCTCCCTGAAAAATTGTTTTTTCTATAGACATCTGGGCGCTTTCGTAGACATAACCGAATTCATTCATAAGAGTTTGAAAAGCGTTATTCTCCTCGTTTGAGTAATAAGTATGTCCAAAGCGAATTAAAGAAGTAATATCATTAAGCCTGGTTATTAATAATAAAGCCGCAACGCCCAGTATACCAACTAAAGCAATTTGTTTTTTGGTGAGCTTTGTATCTCCTTTTCTGTATAGAAAAAAGCCAATCAACTGAATTCCAAAGAACATTGCTATCTGTAATCTTCCGTCAGTACATAAAAGATAAAGAATTGACGCTACTAAAGACAGCAAATATCCTACGAAATATATAATCTTGTGTTTTTCCTTTTGGTTTATTAACTGAAAAAAGAAAATAAGAGCGGAAATAGTAACCAGCTTTGCAGGCTGTCGGAACATAGCATAGGAATTATGCAAGGAGTTTGTATAATCACCTCTATACCAATTGGCTTTAAGAATAAAATTAAAAATACTCCCCTCGGTTTTAGTCCATAAGTATAAACTTATAAAACCAATAATCAATGTTGTAAAAGCAACAAATGAAATTTGAAGCTGAGACAATTCCATATGTTTTTTCGGCTTTATTCTTTTAATCTTTATATTTTTGCTATATCCAACACACAAAAATATGTACGCGAAAATTGAAAGCATCCAGAAAAAATATAAATTACTTAATCCAACACTGGAATAGCTAACTTTAACAAGCGTTTGTAACTTAATCTCAGTGCCGTCCAAAACATACAAAAAGCACATAATTGACGGTATAAAACCATATGTCAAACTGAACAATAAACGCATGTAGGAGATAATAATAATATCTTTTTGTTTTATTATAAATCTTATTTCGCGGATTAGAAAAACGATTCCATTGCCCAGAAATAATATTCCCAGCAGAAACCACATAATCATTACCTCTTTAATAAATATCTACTGTTATAATTTTTCTCACTTAAAACTCTACTTTTGGGGATCAGGTAAGCATATCCAGCTTCCGATTTTTTTATCCCATTCCGCCGGTTCAAACGGAGTAAAACCACTCCAATGAAAAAATGTCAATTCTCCAAAATAAATTTTTCCATTTACATCATAAAAATCAACGCGTAGTTGGGGAATACCGGACGAAAGTTTCGCCGCAAGATCTTTCATTTTATCCATATTTTGGGGTTTATTTATTTTTTTTGAAGAATTCGGATGTCCATTTTTTATATCAAGATGGTTAAAGTCCATATCAAAAAAATCAAATTTAGTTTCATTATCTTCATCTTGTCTCTCTGAAGCTATAAACATAATTTTTGTTTCCCCGCCAAAACAGAAAAACTTATAATCACAAAGATCTTCTGCCCTTCTATCCTCCAGAAATTCTTCCGCAATAATACGAGGCTTTACATCTTTATACGGCCATTCACGTCCGTGCAGATAGTAATTAGTGCTTAGTGACTTTTTTATCTTTTCTTTCGCGGCTTCAATATCCAGTTTCGATTTATCTTTACATATTACCAATCCGCCGGAATCATGAGTACACTTTAAAACAAACTGATTTGGAAGAGTTTCAAAATCAATATCCTCAAATTTATCCCATATACCCAACGTCGGGATTATGTACTCCTCTCCTATTTTCTCCGCTACGAATTTTTTTACCTCATATTTATCAACCATAGTAGTATAAATCGGCTTTCGGTCATAAAGCTTAAGCCATTGCACTTTTTCATTAAAG
>ERZ842401.5641-NODE-5641-length-13762-cov-10.622091_pt1 | contig 13762 bp, 9 predicted proteins | sample MGYA00521270_ERZ842401 | MGnify/ENA primary metagenome ERZ842401 (study PRJEB31892, sample SAMEA3878208) | bioreactor metagenome | biome: Moose rumen | place: Sweden | collected 2011-10 | study: EMG produced TPA metagenomics assembly of the PRJEB12797 data set... | reverse complement strand
GCAAGTTGTGCGTTTGTGACCACAAAACGCCACTTGCCAGACCTTCGGCTGGGGAAGGAAGTCTGTTCGCAACTCACAGACTTTTACAGAGACCATGAAAGAATCTGGAAACAAAGACCAAATAGTCAAGCTCAGGGTAAGCGGGGCAGAAAGGGATATGTTCGAGGCAAAGGCGGCAAACTACGGCTCCATGAGTGCCATGATCCGTGATGCAGTGGCCCATTATGATGACACGCTCATGAAGCGTCGTATCGAGTCGATGAACCTGCTTTATCCGCTCATATCAAAGCACGAAGCTGACTTGAATCGCATCGGCAACAACCTCAATCAGGTGGCGCATTACTGCAACCTGCTTGCTGCAAACGGTGAGTATAACATGCAGATAATTACATCTTCCGTTGAGCCGCTACTGCATCAATTACTCTCTCTTAATAGCGATATTGCAGCCACGGAACATAAGATTTTTACACGTATCTTTAGCGAGAAACCAGTATGATAGCAACGATTCTGAAATCAAGCAGCACCTTCTCCGCTGTCCGCTACAACGAGCGGAAGGTGGAGCATGGTGTGGCTGAACTGGTAGCCATCCGCAATTTCGGGTATCTACAGGACTGCCCGGAAATGCGGGGCATCACGTCTCTACGTAACTATCTCATGGATTACTCTGCCAGGAATGACCGCACTCGCATGACGCAGTTTCATGCCGCTATCTCATGCAAGGGTTCTGAGTATTCCAAGGACGAGCTGATTGGTATTGCATGGAAGTACCTAGACAAAATGGGTTACAACAACGAGGGACAGCCTGTGCTGATGTACTTCCACCACGACACGGACAACAACCACCTGCATATCGTAACCAGTCGTATCAGTCCGGACGGGAAGAAGATACCCGACAGCATGGAGAAGATGCGCTCACTGAAGGCCATCGAGCAGGTCATGAACGTGGATGAGAAGTACCAGAACTCCGAAATGATGAAACGGGCTAAGTCCTATCACTTCGAGACCGTCTCTCAGTTCATGGCCGTATTTGAGACCTCGGGCTACGAGGCTTTCATACAGGATGATGACATCTGTATTAAAAGAGGTGGCCAAGTTCAAGAGAAGATTGCAGTGAAGGAGATTGAAAAGCTCTGCCGTAAGAACGGTGATGTAGAGAAGAAGCGCATCCGTCAGCTACGGGCCATCCTCAAAAAGTACCGTGACCAGAGTACAAGCCGCGAGGAAATGGAATCGCTGCTGAAGAAGAAGTTCGGCATCAGCATGAAGTTCCTCGGCAAGGAGTTTTCCCCATACGGCTATATGGTGGTCGATAACGCTACCAAGACGGTATTCAAGGGTAAAGACATCATCGGCATCAAGGAACTGCTGCAGTTCCAGAGCCGCGAGGAAAAGCTTCAGAAGGTGGACTTTTTCATCGAGGACAAGCTACGGGAGAACCCGTTGGCAACGACCTTCGACCTCAATACCGACCTGTACCGTTTCTATGGCTGCTATATCAAACACGACAGTATCATCATGGGAAAGGATAAGGTGGAGCTGGCCAGCTACCTCGTCGATAAGATCAGGTATAACAACAAAGTGGCATGGGTGCAGGGCTTTTCACCTGTCAATGACCAGCAGGTCCGCTTGCTCTCGAAGATGTTCAACATATCTCCTGAGCACCTGCATGTGTCGGAGAACGGCAATAACACCCAGTTCACCATCAATACTGTCAATGAACTATTGGAGGCAGGGAACGACAACGACGACAATGAAAGTATCTTTGACCGTCTGAATGACGAGGGAATCTGGACGTACCGCTTCGAGGACAAGCTCTTCTGCGTGACTCCTTCATGGAGGGAGGTCGTTGACTTGGAGGCTGCAGGTGTTGACATGGGCAAGTTCAAGGCTTCCCGCTCTGCTAACATTGAGACTTCCGAGCACAGGCACAACATGCCCCAGGGCAAGACACGGCCAATATCCAACGAAATCGGCAGCAGTGACCGCATCAACTACAATCCAGATGCTAACCGCAACAGCTATGGTGAGGTGGATGATGAGAGGGCAATGATTCGCAGGTCATAGCATATTGCCAGAGTTAGTAAGTACTATATAAATGAAACAGTAACATATAATAATAAACAGCAATGAGAAAGAACATTACCATTACTTGGGCGAATGAGAAAGGTGGCGTAGGTAAGACGACCTTATGCACACTCTTCGCCAACTATTTGCACGAGAAAAAGGTTTCCGAGGTCTGCGTACTGGACTGCGACCGTCAGCACTCCATTGTTGACAAACGCAGATTCGACAGTCAGAGCCTCCAGACGGAAAAGGCTCCATACGAGGTGAAGAAGATTGAGATCGACCGCTTGCAGCAGTCTGCACAACTGCTGAAGTCCGTGAAGAACGCCAACGGCATCTATCTCTTCGACTCTCCCGGCAACATCTATCTGGAGGGCATGGTGCCTCTACTGGGCTTCAGCGATGTCATCGTATGTCCGTACCAGTATGAGTTCAACTGCCTTAGTGCCACACAGAAGTTCCTCAATCTGGTAGGGAAAATCTGGATAACCTATCTCAAGGGACGGCAGAAGCCGAAACTGATATTCGTGCCTAACCTGGTCATCCGTACCCGTGGTACGGCAGCGGAGCTTCAGACGTGGAAGAAGACGGACGAGGCACTAGCTCAGGCTGGTGGAATCGTCACGCCGATGGTAGCTGACAGGGCTGACATAGCCCGTTACAACACCTTCGGAAACACGAAGATTCAGGCGGAGTGCGTAACTCCTGCTTTCGACATGATTTACAAAGAACTTCAAAAACTGGAATAAGTATGGCAAGCAAGTTAATTCAGCAGCCCGACATCCTCAGTCTGGACACGCTGGGCTCTTTCATGGACGCACAGAATGACCCCATTCCTTCTACATCAGAAGAGAAGGAGGTGACGACAGCAGAGAATAACGCATTTGATACTGTCAGTGAAGAGGTGGTTCAGAATGATGGTTCTGAGGTTGCACAGATAAATACGACTCCGCAAAGGCCCAAGGTTGCAAGGACACGGAGAGGCAAAAAGACGAATGTGCTGCCTGTCATCGAGGATTGCGCTGGTGAGTGGGACATGATGGTCAGGTATGCGGAGTTCTACAACGACAACCCTGCCGAGGACAGGATTACCGTTGTTCTGAACCCGGACATCAAGCGGGCACTGGACATCATCCGCATCAACTGCCGACAATTCAACTTCGGAAATATCCTCAATGCGGTATGCCGCACCTTCATCGAGCGCAACAAGGAGCAGATCCTGCGGATGCAGAAGGACAAGGGTGGTATTCTTTGACTGGTTGCTTCTTCCATCGGGCGACTGCCAGACACATTACATGCCCGGTTCATGTGAGGCACGCTAATGTGTCCTGGCTGCACCCTGATGGAGTAAGAGACTCCACAAAAGGGATATGGCTCAATTCAAGTTTATCAATTTCAAATAAGACATTTACAATTATGACAACAATGAACATGACAATTTTCAAGAGAATGGGGAACATGCTTTCTCTGGTATTCAGCGGCTATGACGAGGCAAGGGCTTTCCGTGAGTCTTTCATGCGTCTGGTAATCTACACAGTACTTTTCGTTATCGGATACAGGTTCAATCTGGTATTCGACAACGTGCCGGACGGACGTATCTTTGACGGCTATTGCATGGCTTCCATGTTCTGTGGTCTGTCAGTACTCTCAGGCTTCATGAACAACATGATTTGCGTAGGCGGTTGCCTGACGATGCTGCTCTTCATGGTCATCAAACTGGCAATCTCTATGGCCATCGGCATCATAGCATTGCCAATCAGCGTTTCTATAAACCTGTACCAGCTGATTAAGTACGGTACAACCATCGTGAAATACAGCGTCCAAAATAACAAGCAAAAATATAAAAATTGAACGATGGGGTTTACAAATCATGTTAAAATCGTAACTAAAATGGCTCTGATTAGTTAAAAGTTGGGCTATTATACAAATTAAGCGTGACATAATTTGCAAATTTGACAAAAAAGGCGTAATTTTGTCACGGAATTATGAAACTACCCGAGAAGAGTGTATTATGTTTGGAGAAAATCTTAAGGCTTTACGTAAAGCCAATGACCTGACGCAAGACCAGGTAGCTATGTACCTGAACATCCAGCGTACAGCGTATGCAAACTATGAGTCAGGAACTCGTAGTATGCCTCTACCGCACATGCAGAAAGCAGCCGACCTGTTTGGTTGTCCGCTTTCAGCCCTCCTTAGTGATGACCCCAAAGAGGTTCAGAACATCCTTCCTTTCGCTTTCAGAGCTGATGACCTGACGGCTGACGACCTTAAGGAACTTGCCCATTTCAAAAAAGTTGCTTTGAATTATATTAAAATGTCTAATCTTCTAAAGAATGGATAAGATTTCTCTTGCAGCCGAGGATTTAGCCAGAAAGTTCCGCACAGACAATGGCTATAGCACGTCGGAACCTATCATCATCAAAACACTGCTGATGAAGTTACGGATTCTGACGATGTTTAGACCGTTGTCTGAAAATGCTTATGGCCTTTCCACACGTTCTGCTGACAAAGAAGACAAGTTCATCCTTGTCAATAGTGGTTCTTCACGTGGAAGGCAGCATTTTACTGTAGCACATGAGCTATACCATCTCTACATTGACGAGAACCCGCGTCCACATATAAACAGAAAAGATGGGAAGAAAGATCGCATCGAGGTGATGGCTGATGCTTTTGCTTCCGCACTGCTCATGCCAATGGAGGGTGTTATCAAGGCCATCCCCAATGATGAAATAATGAGTCGAAACGTAAGTCTGGCCACTATTTTCTCTTTAGAACAGTATTTCAGAGTTTCACACCAGTCAATGCTTTACAGACTGAAAAGGCTTGGGTATATTTCAGAAGACACACTGCAATCTTTGCTCAGCATCAAAATCCGTGAAGTAGCACCACAGTATGGTATCTTTGACATGTCGCTATATGACAAAGGTAACGAGAGTGTTATGCTAAGTGACTACGGTATTAGGGCAAAGGTATTGTATGACAAGGAAAAGATTTCCGAAAGCCACTATAACCAACTGATGAATCTAATATACCATGGCAAAGAAGATTAAGATTGTTGTAGACTCGGATGTACTCATACACTTTGCCAAGGGAGATTCTTTGTCTTTACTACCAAGCATCTTCCCTGAATACCAATATATCATACTGAGCAATGTGTATGCAGAAGTGAGATCTCTTCAAACCCAACTGGACAACCAAATGAGGTTTCTGAAGAACATTTCGCTTGAAACTTTCGCACCAACAGGTGAAATGCTTCTTGAATACGCCAAACTTAGCGATTCCTTTGGTGACGGAGAGAGTGCATGTATGGCATACTGCAAGTTCAGTCATGATGTTGTAGGCAGCAGCAACATCAAAGACATTGAAGAATACTGCATTAATAATGGCATCACATATATATCAACTGTGGATTTTCTCTATTATGCCTACAGACGTAAAGTGATGACAGCCAAGCAGTGTAACGAATTCATACAGAAAGTACGGGCTAATGGCAGTAAACTCCCCGATACTGATATTGAAAAATACATCTGTAAAGTAGATCTTTAAGTAACACAAAAGGCAGAGAATCACCAACGACTCCCTGCCTTTTTCTTTTTTTGGCAAGTTCCTCTATACACGTCGTGAACGATGGAATGACATCGTGCCGTTCAGAATCATTACTCGCTCTTGATTTCCCGACTCTACTAACTCTACAGGCTGGAAATGGGCTGCAAAGATGTAATCGAGGATGGCATTCTCTGACAGCACATAACTGGGTAGATACGTGTCGATGGCAAAAAACTCAGAATTGTCATCATCAAGGTCAAGGAAACTGATGGTCATGCGACATTGATCGGTACTGCCGTCACGCATCTTTGTCAGATAGACGTTCATACGGACGTTCTGATAAACCAAGCAGTGACTCTTTCTGTCAAACTGAAGCATGAATGTTGACGTGTCATTAGGATTGTACCACCAACCTATCAGATGAGACATCGTTTGTTCTGGAATATCCTTTGCCACTTTGAAATGTCCGGACTTACGAACATTCTCAGCAGTTGCAAGATACTTAATAGCTTGAATTTCAAAAGCACTGTCTGAGATAATCACTGCATCCTTATCCAATCCCATCTGGTTCATTTTCTGTTCGTGCAGTGGAGCCAGGAACTCTTCTTCCAGAAACTCCTGTACACGGATAGCATCTTTCGCCTCGCTCAATATAAATAGCATATAGACCCCGAACTCATCTACGAAGTCAAGGGGTTGCTCTGTTCCTTTGGTATATACGGGTATCGCTGTATAGCGATGCCCGTCAAGAATCACCATTTCCTGTTCCTTCTGCAGATTTAGGATAGAACACAAGTCATTGAGACATACATATCCCTCACAGTTCTTGTCATTAGTTACTTTCAATGTGCCGAACTCCTTACTATGAAGTTCACATACTTTTAGGTGAGTCTGGTTTGCTGATTTTGAATTTGTCTGTTTGTTCATTGATTCTTTCTGTTTCATAATGTTCTCTATGGTTTATTTGTTAATACTAAAGATTTGTTCTAACGATGATATGTCTTGCGAGGACTTTCCTCTTTCCTGGCAGTCATCCTTATCTCCTGAGCGACCCTGCCCCTGTCATCACGGGTCATCGACACCACTTTGATGTCACTGGAACGAGTGATTTCCTCTGCAGCAATGCTTGGAACGTTTTCTTTTGGCTGGGCTACGTCTGTATATGCCTTTGATACCTCAGATGTCGGTGCTTCGCCACGCATTGCGGCATAGTCAACCGCCTTGCCCTGCACAATGAGGTGCAGCGTCTGCATGGCATTGTTCACATCACGCTCCAGATGTTCCGGCAGTAAGGGATTAATCTTCAACTGCTCCTGCCAGTAGGAAATCATCTCCATACTGTCACGCGATAGCGAAGCAGATAGTCCCTGTCTGGCCATCACAATACCAGTTGCCAGTTCCTGCACCAAACGCTCATACTTCTGTGCATCGGCAGGTTGCAGACCCTCCGGTATCTTACGGTTCAGACGGCATTCGGCACCTGTAAAGGCAATGGCGGCACGATAGATGTCACTGGTCCGCTCGACGGCCTTGTCCTTTTCCTTGCCCACCATGGCTTTGCGGCTGCTGTTGATGTACAGACAGTCCGACTTGGCATCATACCCCGTACCAGAGCACGTATTGACCTGAACACGCTCATCAATCTTCTGGAGAGCTTTTACCAGTTTTTCAGCCCTGTCATAGATGACTTTTGCCTGTTGTTTGTCCTCCTTGCTGTCCTCAAGCTGATCGCAGATGGCAATACGGTATCCGGCTCTCACCAGTTTCGGCAGATAGACATCGAGAGCATGATGGGGGAACTCGGCAAAGTCGTACTTCTCACCCTTGGCGTTCTCACGTTGGAAGTTGACGATTCCCAATGTCCGTGCTGCTTTCAGGGCATCCTCACCAAATGCCTGGTAGAAGTCACCACCACGCATCAGGATGAGGGCATCGGGGTGTTTCTCCTTCAGGGACAGGACTTGCTTAAAGCCGGCACTGTCTTCTTTCTTCATATCCACCGTCTGGCAACAGTCCTTTCCGTCCGTCTGGAGCAGCATCTTCAACGCCTCGTATGGCTTTGTCATCCGTGACTGTTTGATGTCCTCTTCTGACAATGTACCGCACTTGTTGAGCCAGACACCCCGATTTTGCTTTGCATAGTCCAAAGCAGCAATAAGAAGGGTGGCTTCGGCTGCTATCGTTTTTGGCTTTTCTTTCTTTTCATCAGTTTTAGCCTCTTTCTGTTTATCTGCTTCCATCTGCTGAATGGCCTTGACACGTGCCTCTTTCTCAGCACCGGCACGCATCTCTGCCATCTGTTCCTGTTCCTCGCGCCATTGCCTGGGCGAGGCGATACGGATAATATCCACGGGAACACAGTCTGCGGCCATGCCAAAGGCAGGACTGTTAGTGAAGCTGGGACTCTCGTCACGAGGCACAAGGAGGTGGCCCGGATAGGCATCCATAAACTCCTGCGCCATCTTCGTCTCTTCCGCATCAAGGTTGCTGAAATCACCATTGACAATAGCGGGCAGAGCATAGTCTGGCACTTGCTTGGTGATGACATAGACACTGATTTGCCTGTCATCGTTCTCCAGAATCTCACTGAGTACGTCTTTTACCTGTCGCTGTACGTCTTTCGGTAAAGACTCCAGGGGTATTGCATTTCTGTTGTCGTAGGCATCGAAACGGTCTGCATAAACGTCGATGTCACCGCCGTAAGTAACCATCGCATAGGAGATAACCAAATCCTTCTTATCCACACCATCGTCATAATCCTCTACGGTTACTGGCAGTCTCAGGGTCAGTGGCAGATAGTCCAGATGATAGGAGGTAGCCAACTCGTATAGTCTCTTTCCCGCATTTTGAGCCTGTTCACGCTCGTCATTCAGCGAAACAACATGCTCTGCAAACTGCTCCGCATCCTCACGTCTCATGAAGTCGGCCCACTCCTTTCCACCAGTGACACGCATCTCACCGCCATACTCTCTGGCAATCTGCTCCTGTTCGCCAAAGGTGACATTCATGATGTCAGGCACAAACTGAACATGGTATTCGCCAAATATCAAGGGGGCTTCGCCAATATCGATACGATAGGGCTTCGTTTCCTCCTTTTGGGTGTCTTCAGTTGTGGGGTTCACATGAATATCCTCGGCAGCTATCTTTATTTCCTGCGCCACGCACTCCTTGACTTCTATCTCCGGGTGATACTGCTTATAATTGTCGGTATGGGCTAACACGGCAGCACGTACCTCTACACCTTCTCCGAAGTCGGTTTTTGCAGCTTGACTCAACGTATGTCCTGTGTCAAGGACGTTATCAACCAATACGACTATCGAATCCTTCGGCAATTTCCCGTCGAAGAAGAACTTAATGTCAGGCAGGTTATCCATTCCCTGCTCCTTTTTCAAGTCATAGAGCGACAGATGGGGTGAACTGGTGAGCCGGTTATTGTTGTCTATATCCAGCCTCTCGGCAATCTCATAGACAACTTCATCCATATAACCAGGCAGTCCCTTGTGGTCGGGCATAGGCAGCAAGACCAGCCTATCGCGTTCTTCTTCAGGAACTTGTTCGAAGATTGTGGAGAGCATATCCACTGCCTTATCCAGTGAATCTTCCGATGCGTCCTCTTTGAGCTGATGGGCCAAGATACGCAATTCCTCACCATGCTCACCTACTGAATACTGCCCCAAGGAATAGACCGTTATCGGCTTTTCAACCGTTTCTTGCTTAGTGTCTGCCTCAGTTTCCATCTGTGTAAGAACACCTTTCTTGACAGCCTTGATAAAATCGGCAGGTGAGTATGTCAGGGAACCACCTTGCTCGCCATTACTCAGCCGCACGACATCAGCCAGTTCAAAGTAGTTTGCTGAAAAAACTGTTTCCTGGCCGTATCGGGTTGTTCCCCTGAACGACGTACCTTGAGCAAGGATGCCAAGCGCTTCCTGCTTATGCTTTTCCCGCGCTGTCGGCTTTCTCTGGGCAGTTCTTGCAGGACTGTCCGCTTCTTCATTCTTCTCTTGCTGCTTTTGTTCTGCGGCAAGCAGAGGATGTTCTGCGAGAAGTTCGCGGATAATGCCACGGGTTGCTTCGGGGCCAATAGACAGTCCCTGCTCATGAAGTTGCTGTCGACGTTCTTTGACAGCATTCACGAAACGAACGGCATCGTCACCGTCATTCTGCACAAGAATACGGTTGACAACTGCATGCACGTCACTGATACGGCTGATATTGACAAGGTCGTTGAACAGGTCAAGCTTTAACTCAAGTGGCAGGACAGCGGCAATCTCGCGTAGTTCCTCAGAGGAGAAGATACGCCGCTCATTGTTATTCACCTGCTTTACATAATTCCCCCATTCATCTTCTGACGTATGCTGCGGGCGTTCGCCTTTCTCATTCTCAGGAACGGAGAAGTCATACTTGCTCACCCGCTTCAGGTATTCAGGATTAAGTCCCTTATTGTCTATAGCCCATTTGAGCGTATTAAAAAGGTCATCCCACGGGTTGGGCATGACAGTCTTGTCACCCATGCCGGTAATGGAAAAACGCTCATAGCCGAGCAACTGGAAGGCAGCCTCCTCCAGAACAGGCTGACCAATGCCAAAGCGAATGTCACTGGTAAAGAACTTGTAATTCCTGAAATTCTTGTCTGGATTACCGAAGCCGAGATCATAGACACGCTGCTCGTCACGCTCAGCAGAGAGACGGCGCTGGTCTGACTTAATGACAGACTGGCCTATATAGTCATTAACGGTATTCACGGTGACACCTTCAGTAAGGAATCCGACATGAACCTTCCTGCCAGGAACATCATCGACCGGCACTTCAGCAGCTTTACGCACATCTTCCTTCCTGTCCTGAGAGGCATCTTGTTTCCCTACATCTACAGCACCCAGCATCTTCATTGCTGCGAAGATGCATTCGTTATCTTGATTGACCTTATCACCGCCGGTGTCTTGACTGGCCAGAGCCACAACAAACTCCTTGTCGCCCATTCGTTCCGTATTCATCTCAACGACCTTGTGGATGAACTCTTCGGCCTTTTGCCGCAACGAGAACTCAGCGGTCACCTCCGGGTCACTGACCATCACGTCACCGTCCCAATGGCCACAACGCACATAGCCGCGATTCCTCCAGCCGCCTGTGTCGGCCAGCTCGCGCATCTCCTTGATAGATACCAGAGGGAAGGCATCACGGTCGAAGGTGACAGTATGGTAGCGGCCTTCCTTCGAGAACTTATACGGCAGTTCTGCAGGCTTCTGAACAGACTTGTTGGTTTCGTCGAGCGATGCCTGGATCTTCTTGTCAAGCTCTTCCAGCTCATGTTTCAGACCTTTCAGATCATCCTCCTTGGGCCACGTCTTTCCAGCTATGCGCTCGTACTCGGCAATATCCTTGTGCAGCGATTCGTTACGTTCTTTGTACTGCTGGATATAGCCGGGAATCTTTTCGAGTGCCTGCACACCGTAGCGCACAGCACCCAGACGGTTGTCCTTGCTCATGGCCAGCTTGCCGTTGTTATGCTCGTACTGGTAGTGGCCTTGCAGGTAGAACTTGTTTCCTGCATAGACTTCCTTCCTCATCTTCTCATCCCACATGTAGATGGAGTCCACCTTCAGCGGGAAGCCATAGACATCACCCATCTTCCGGTCTTTGTTGCCGATGGTACGTCCGGCATCCTGCAAGGCTTCACCCATTCCTTCGACATTGTAGGTTCCGTCTGCCGTAAACTCCTTGATTCTCGGCATCTTCAGACCAGGCAATACAGTCCCGTCCTCGCCGTATTTGGCAGCTTTCTGGAATTTGTCAAAGTCCTCTGTCATGTTCCGGATGATGGTCTCGTTCTTCTCCACCTTCTCCTGGGCTACCTGCATACGCCACTCGGTCTCGCGTCGTGCCTGCATATAGGTCTTGCGCTCCGACTCCAGCGCCATGATGCGTTTTTCGAGCTTGGCCTTTTCCAGCAGGTCGTCATTACCCGACAGCACAGCGACATACTCTGCGAAGTTCATGCCGTTCTCTTCGTCCATAGCTCCCTCGTCGATGACACGGGTGCCAAGCTGGTTGGTCTTCAGCTGGGTGATAAAGAGCTGCTTGTTCTGAAGCAGGTTGAACTTATAGCTGTCAAGGGTACGCTCCACGGCATAGATGATAATATCGACATTATTGCCTGCAAACTGCTTGGCTATCTCGTTGCCGGAGCGTCGTGCACGTCCATTGCGCTGCTCCAAATCGCTGGGCCTCCAGGGTATGTCGATGTGATGCACGGCCACGGCACGTTTCTGGGCGTTCACACCTGTTCCCAATGTCGAGGTGGAACCAAACAGCACACGGATGGTTCCCTCGTTCATCGCCTTGATTATTTCCTTACGCTGCTTTTCGTTCTTAGCCTCCTGTATGAAGCGGATCTCGCTCTCAGGGATACCGTAGTCGTTGACCAGTTTTTCCTTGATCTCAGAAAAGATGTTCCACTCACCGGGCTTGTAAGTCGAAAGGTCACTAAAGATAAACTGCGTTCCCTTCTGCTCGTTGTACTTATGGTAGTATTCCGACACGAGCCTTGCACAGTGGCTGGCCTTGTTGTCGGGGTCATCACCGAAGAGACCGGGATCTACCAGTCGCATGTCAAGCGAGGCTTTTCTGCTGGCATCGGTGGCCAGAAGCATCTTTCCTTTCTGTTCGCGTTCGGTAAGGGGTGCATGGAAGATAAGCTCTCCGTCACCTGTCTGGGCAAACTGCACCAGACGCTGGTTGAAGTCCTGCTGGTCGGCAGTGGGCTTCATGTTATGCAGGATGACATTCATGTTCGGACGGTCGAGTCCTACGTCCTCACCTGTGCGATAGTCGGTTATCTCGTTATAGAAGGTGGCCAGCTCAGGCACTTTTACAAAATAGCGGAAACGCTCCTTCTGTACGACGGCATTGGTCACGTTGAACTCATAGTCGGAGGTTTTCTTCGCATAGACGGCTGCCCATGCGTCGAAGCTGTGGATGCCCTGCTGCTCCATCGCCTCGGGACGCAGGTACTTGAAGAGCAAGTACAGTTCTGTCAGACTGTTGCTGATGGTGGTGCCTGAGAGAAATGTTGCACCCAGATCCTTGCCGGTACGGTTCTGAATGGTTCGTATCGCATAGAGCAAATTAAGTGCTTTCTGGCTTCCTGCGGGATTGCCCAATCCCGACACGCGCTGATGGCGGGTCGTAAAGGTGAGGTTCTTGAACTGGTGGCTTTCGTCTATAAAGATATGGTCGATGCCCATCATTCCGAAGTCCACAAAGTCATCCTTGCGCTTGGCCATATCGCTCTGTAGCTCCAGCATCTTTGCTGACAGGTTCTCCTTGCGCTTCTCCAGCCCCGTCAACATACGGCCTGAGATATTGCTGCCCTGACTTCTCAAGACATCAAGGGCTTCGTCAATGTCACGCAACTCATTGGAAAGAATCTGCCGCTGCACCTCTGCGGCCTGTGGTATCTTTCCGAACTGGTCGTGAGACATGATGACACAGGCATAGTCGTTGTTCTTGATGTTATTGAAGAACTTGCTCCTGTTAGCAGGAGAAAAATCCTTTTCACTTGCATACAGTATCTTATCGTTAGGGAATGCGGCCTGATAGGTCATGGCTATCTCGGCGACATTGGCCTTCAGCGCAATAATCATCGGCTTATTGGCCAGTCCCAGACGGTGCATCTCATGCGCTGCCATACACATGATAAGGGTCTTGCCCGTACCAACTTCATGGTCACAAATACCACCACCATTTTGGAGAAGCATCCACACACAGTCTTTCTGCGACTGGTAGATGTCCTTCACATTGAAACGGCTGCTGCCTAATGCTTTCATGTCGATACCCGGAAAAGTCTGATGGCTACCGTCGTACTTGGCCTTGACAAAGCAGTTGAACTTTCGGTTGTACATCTGCTGCAGCTCGTCGCGTTTCTCCTTGGGCAGGTTGGTGAGGTAATCCGTAAAGCCCTCGCGGATTTCCTGTATCTTCGTGTTGGCCAGCTGTATCTTCTCCATGTCAGGGCCTTTCACATCGTCACCATTGCCATCATAGCCGACACATTTCTGGATGTCGGGAGTGGTGTCGTGGAAGGCATGACTAAGGAGTGCCATACCGTCGTAGTCCTTATACTCGCCACGCACACAGTATTCCTCGCGGATCT
>ERZ842401.5640-NODE-5640-length-13764-cov-5.538551_pt1 | contig 13764 bp, 13 predicted proteins | sample MGYA00521270_ERZ842401 | MGnify/ENA primary metagenome ERZ842401 (study PRJEB31892, sample SAMEA3878208) | bioreactor metagenome | biome: Moose rumen | place: Sweden | collected 2011-10 | study: EMG produced TPA metagenomics assembly of the PRJEB12797 data set... | reverse complement strand
CCTAACAATCTTATCTTATTTTCAAAATTTTCGTATCCTCTATCTATATGATGTAAGTTTTCGATTGTAGAAGTTCCGTCAGCCATCAATGCTGCAACAACAAGAGATGCTCCTGCTCTTAAGTCACTGGCTGCCAGTGTTGCGCCTGTCAGTTTTTTTACACCTTTAATAATTGCATGGTTTCTGTCCTGATGGATATCTGCACCCATACGGCGAAGTTCGGGAACTTGCATGAACCTGTTTTCGTACAAGCTTTCTGTTATAATTCCAACACCGTCAGCCGTTGTTAAAAGTGTCATTGCCATTGATTGAAGGTCAGTTGGAAACCCGGGGTATGGCTGAGTTACAAAATTTATTGATTGTAATCTGTTTTTGCAGCTTACTTCCAAACAATTCGGCTCAACAAGTTTGATATTTGCGCCCATTTTTAATAATTTATTAGTGAAAAATGTTAAATGCGCAGGATATACATCTTTTATTAACGCTTTTCCTCTCGTTGCAACGATTGCAGACATAAATGTTCCGGCTTCAATTCTGTCAGGAATTGTAGTGTATTCAATTCCGTGAAGTTTGTCAGGATGAACACCGTTAATTACAATCTCAGAAGTTCCTGCCCCCACAACATCTGCGCCCATTGAATTTAAAAAATTTGCCAAATCTACTATTTCAGGCTCTTGTGCCGCATTTTGGATAGTTGTCGAACCTTCTGCCGAAACCGATGCAAGCATTAAATTTTCCGTTGCACCAACGGATGGAATATCAAGGTATATTTCCGTTCCTTTCAATTTTGGAACTTTTGCATGAACATATCCGTTTTCAATTTTTATTTTAGCGCCCAGTGCCTCCAAACCTTTTATGTGAAAATCGACACGTCTTTCCCCGATAGCGCATCCTCCGGGTAGTGCAACAATTGCTTCTTTGCATCTTGATACAAGCGCACCTAACACAACAAAAGAAGCTCTCATTTTGCTCACAAGCTCATACTTTGCGGTTATGCTTGTCAAATTTGTTGCATCAATTGTTAATGTTTTACTTAATTTATCGTAATTTGTTTTAGCTCCTAATTGCGCAATAACGCTTAACATTATTTCAACATCTGTTAAATCAGGAACATTATGAATTATGGTTTCACCTTTTGCTAAAATTGCTGCCGCCATAAGTTTTAATACAGAATTCTTAGCGCCGCCTATTGAAACTTCACCTTTTAATGGCGTACCGCCTTTTATATAATATTTTTCAGTCATTACCTCTCCGAAATTTACTGGTTATCAATATTATAATACAAGGATTTTCACAATATGTAAATTAATTAACTATTGTAAAGCTATAAATTAGAGTTTTAAAATAATTATCGAAGTGATGAATTGAGTTTATTCACGTAAAATTCGGCAATTTCAGCTTGGGCAAAATATTTTAAGGCATCGTTTGTAATATCGGATTTCCAATCTTTAAATCCGCAGTTTTTTGGAAGAAAAGAAAACGGATTATCCGGAAAATCTTTGCATATTTGAGGTCTTTTATCATAAATAGGACATTTGTTGTAGGCTGTCACTTTAGGACAGTGATAAAAATAAACTTGTTCGGAATTTTTTAATACGTAATCCACGTATTCGGGGAAAATTTTCCTTGCTTCATCTGTATTTTCATAAGGTATAAAAACGCTCAAAAATTGTGTCGCAAAATTATCGCCGTTTTCAGATTTTGATTTCAAATCTTGCGGGGAAAATTCGCTTATTGCAAGTTTGCAGCAAGAACCGCACATTTTACAATTGTATTTTTTATCTTCGCGTAGTTTTTTCAATCGGTAGATTTCCTTAAAAATTTCGGGAGAAATATTGTCTTTGATATATTTTAGAATATCTTTTTGCCAGTTTTGTCCTGCAGAATTTTTTGGAAAAGTGTCAAAAATTTCACCTTCAACCATTTTGGGTTTAAGTGAATAAATTTTTTCGTTTAAATCATTTGCAAACTTTAAAAAGTGGTTTCTGTAAATTTTTCGGTTGTTTTTCAGTTGCTCATCAATATCAATCATACCAATATCTTAGCACGGAATAATTTGTTCAAACAAATTTTCAAATTCGGGAGTTGAAATATCAACCCATTCATAATCTTTTATTAAGATAGGATTTTTGCAGATTAATCCTGCAACAAATGCGCTCATAATAAGCCGATGGTCTTTTTGACTTTCAACCTCTGTTCCGCCTGATAATTCGGTCTTTCCTTCAATTACAAATCCGTCAGTAAGCTCCTCAATATTTGCACCTATTGATTTTAGCATATTTACTGTCGATTTAATTCTGTCGGATTCTTTGTTTCTTAAATCTTGCGCACCCGTAATTTTAGTAATCCCCTTTGCTTGAGTTGCTAAAACCGCAATAATCGGGAGTTCGTCAATTAGCCTTGGGACAATATCAGCAGTGATTTCACAAGATTTTAAATCGGAATATTTAACTCTTAAATCTCCAACCGTTTCGCCCGAAACTTCTTTTAAATCAAGGATTTCAATATTAGCACCCATTAATTTGCAAACATCTGAAAATCCTGTGCGGGTAGAGTTGAGTCCGACATTTTTTAATATGATGTTGCTGTTTTCAACGATAAGAGCCGCGGCTATAAAGTATGCCGCAGTTGAAATATCACCTGTAATATGAATATCTTTAGGTTCAAGTGTTGATTTTGAAATTGTGACGGTGTTTTTGGTTGTTGAAATATCGGCGCCGAGATATTTAAGCATTAATTCCGTATGATTTCTGGAAATAAATGGTTCTGTTATGGAAGTTTTTCCATCCGCAAAAAGCCCCGCAAGAAGGATAGCGGATTTTACTTGGGCGGATGAAATAGGTAAATTATAGTCAATTGAGTGTAAATTTTTGCCGATAATGGTAAGCGGAGCGTGAAAATTATCAGAATGAATTTGTGCACCCATAAGTGTAAGCGGTTCTACAATTCGTTTCATCGGTCGTTTGGAAAGACTTTCATCACCAATCAGAACGGATTTAAAATTTTGGGCGGAAAGTAATCCCGAAATAAGCCTCATCGTAGTACCGGAATTTCCGCAATTCAGCGGGTTTTGCGGTTGCTTAAAGCTACCTTTTGAATTTACTTGAAGAATACTTTTGTCAAGGAAATCGAATTCAACACCAAGTTGTTCAAGAACACTCAGTGTAGAAGCGGGATCTTTGGCAATTGAAAAGTTATGAATTAATGATTTACCCTTAGTGAGAGAAAGAAGCATTGCCGCACGATGAGAAAGCGATTTGTCAGGCGGTATTGTTATGGTACCTGACAGCGGAAATGTTAATTTTTTTACGAGTTTAATCATGGCATAATGATAACATAAAAATTTTGTGATATATTAGTGAATGTAAACTTAAGGAGACGTGTCCGAGCGGTTTAAGGTGCAATCTTGGAAAGGTTGTGTGGGAGCAATTCCACCGTGAGTTCGAATCTCACCGTCTCCGAATATAGAGCAGGTTGGCTGTTGCCATACCTGCTCTATATTTTTGGATGCGTAAAAAATTCGTATAGTTACAGTTTAATATAGTTTAACAGGACATTTTATTTGAACTATTAAAATGATTATTCGGGAAGGTTTAGTGTGTGTTTTTCTAGCGGTCGGAAAAAATCTTTTTATGCGTTTGCCAATGGGACGAAATGCAGGTTATAGCAGATTCGCTGGTTTAAGCATAAAATCATGTAAATAAAATGATTAACAAAAAATTAACAAACTTATGTTTGTATATTTAATTTGGTTACGGGATATTCCTGATCTGTTTTGAATTCTTTTGATATTTTTTTAAGGCCATGAACAATACCGTCAAACATCGTTTTGCGAAGTTCTATACGCGGGCAATCAACTTTTTCAGCAGTGTGGGCACTTAGTGCAACTTTATAGATACTTTTAGGATTCACAGGCTTACCTTGAAGATTGAACAAGGCGTTTCCATTTATGTATATTTGTCGGATTTGGTTATTTTTATCTATTGTGAGTTCAAAATTTTGGGAGGCATCGTATAATTTACCCTTTTTATCTATTTCTTTTTGGAAAAAATCCCTTAACTCATCGGGTTTCATTTGTACTTGTACTATATTTTTAAATGGTCGGGGAAATGAAGTCAGTATATCCAGTTTTGTAATATTATCGTTCTTTTTAGCAAGAGTATCATACATCCAACTTTTTGGAATAAATCCAACATCACTGTTTGATATTTCCCTGATACCATCTGCATAAAATGTACCCAATTGTGAAAATGTCATGTTAAATTCGGGTTGATATTTATGTTTTAGAGAAGTTACGGATTTTGCAATAGGTTCATCAAATTTTTCGTATAATTTTGCTTTATTTATTTCATTGGCAAATATACCGAGTTCACTGCAGTCATCAGATAAAATTTCGGTAACATTTTGAATACTATGACCTGTTTTATCTATATTTAAATCGAAATTTAACATAGATTTTCCGAATGGCTCCGGATAAAAAATCTTATTAATTTTATCAATGTAGCCGTGATGAACATGTCCACCAACAATAAATTCAGGATTTAACCCTAATTCTTTTGCGGTTTTAAGTAAACTGTTTGACATTTTTTCATCATCATGAAGCATAAAAACCAAACCCTTGCATTTTTCTTTATTCATCACATTTTTAAGCTGCGGTGCCAATTTTTTTAATGCTTCAATCGGATTAATCGTTTTCATGCCTACAGCTGCCTGTTTTAGCTTATCTATAACAAATCCTACATATAGCAATTTGTCGCCGTCCCGTTCAACTATAGCATATGGTTTGATACCCTTTGGTGGTTTACCTGTTGTTTCATCTATTACATTTGCACTTATAGTTTTTACACCCGAACGATGAAGAATATTCAAATATTTTTGAAATAGAACTTTTTCAGTTTCCATAAAGCCCGGATCATTGTTGCCTATATTGTAAACTATTTCTAATTCGGGTGCTGCTTTTTTTGCTCTGGAATATGTATGCATTAGTGTATATTTTGGAAATAAACCGTTAAAAATATCGCCATTATCAAGAATTATTGTTTTAGATTTATCAGATTTTTTTAAGATATCAAATATCATTTTGCAGTGTTTTTCTGCGTTTTGATGAATGTCCGTAAGTGCGTAAAAATTTGTTTTCCCGCTAAAAATTGGATGAGTATTCTTTTTTACTGCATATTGGTTATTATAACGAATATTTTGACTATGGACAGGTAAAATTAACATAGCTACTCCTTTTTAATTTATACACAGTAATACCCTATGTATATCTACTACACTAAACTTTTATTAATAAAGACCTTTATTTTATAGCGTCATTATAAATGTGTTGCAAAAAATTTTTTATATTATAATTAAGAAAAAATAAGGCATTAGCCTTAAATTTTAAGGGATAAATTTAAATTTATGGAAAAATTTAATATTGATAAAACATCACTAAAAATTTTAGCACTACTGCAAAAAAATTCAAGAATGACATATACTGAAATTGGTCAAGAAATCGGTTTATCGACACCATCTGTACGAGACAGGGTTCAGAAACTTGAAGAAAGCGGTATTATACAACAATACACTGCTAAAATTGATAATACAAAATTAGGGTACCCGATACTGGCTGTTACATCTTTGGTATGCGCAAGTGCTTATACCCAAAAAGAACAACATATTGTTGAAATGTTATCCCAATATCCTCAAGTTTTGGAAGTGTTAAGGTTTACCGGCAGAACTGATATTTCAGTAAAATTTTGCGCTAAATCTTTTGAAGAATGTAAAAAAATTACTGATAAACTCGGTCAATATGGAAAAATAGAAACTTCGTTTGTTGTAACAGGCTTTATAAATAATGCAAGTATTAATTTATCTATGCTGGCTGATAAAACTAAAGTTTAGAATAAATAATAATATCGGCAGAAAATCCCCTGCCGATATTTAATTATTAATTAGAAAAATTTATTCACCCAAATTAAGTTTTGAGAATTGAACGACTTTATTTTTACCGCGGTTTTTAGCGTTATAAAGTGCGTGTTCAGCATAACGAATCAATGTATTTGCATCTTCTGCAGATTCATCCAAACAAGGGTAGGTGGAAATTCCGCCCGAAATTGTGACAGGGTGTCTTTCTTCTTCGCCTGCAGGGATGAATTCCATCTTTTCAATGTCACGTCTGAATCTTTCCGCAAACAAGAACGCGTTTTCTTCTGAGGTATTTGGCAAAATCACGATGAATTCTTCATCTCCGTACCTTGTCAAAATATCTTCTTTTCTGATAATCATTTTCAATTTATCAGCGATAGATTTTAACAAAACGTCACCCCATTCATAGCCATATATGTCATTTACAGCTTTAAAATAATCCAAATCAAAAAGCAGGCATGACAATTTTGTTCCGTAACGTTTTGCGCGGGAAATTTCCTGATCCAAACGCTCTTGCAAATATTTTCTGTTATAAAGTCCTGTCAATTCATCCGTTACAGACAAAACTTTTAACTTGTCACGCATTTCTTTGTATTTTAAAAGTGAAGATGCACGGATTACCAATTCATCGTTATCAAGCGGAGTCTTTACAAAATCAAAGTTTACGGCTCTGACCGTTGCACCTTTGAAAACTTCCCCGATAAATAATACAGGCACCTTAAATTTCACAACCATCAAAACATCTTTAATATCTTTTACATTTTCTACAACAATTAAAGACGGATTAAGCCCTTCATAATCTTTTAAATCAGCACCATCTTCAAGGCGGACATTTACCTCTTGCAATTTTGAAAGAACATCCGCAATTGCAGAAGATTTGCTATCGGTATAAACAACTATATTTCTCATTAACCAATCCTTTCATTAAATAATATTTTTTCTGATACTTTCTTTTTGTCTGTCAATCTTTTTAATTTTTCTTTCACAAGCTTTAATTTGATCGGAAAGAGCTTTTCTTTGCGCTTTAACCGTTTGGTATTGAGCATCAACATCAGAATATTTGGATTTATAGTTTAATAATTCATTTCTGACAGTAACCTGAGCGTTATCCAATTCCAAAATGGCATTTTGAAACTGAGTATTGCCTGCAACATTTGTAGATGTTGTAGTTTTTACATCAGATGAAGATGAGGTATTACTGTTGCTGTTATTAAAATTAAGCGGAGTAAAAGCATTTCCATCCGCCATAGCACAAGTTGTGCATGCCACAAATAATGCAGTCAAACAAATTGATAACTTGAATAATTTTTTCATTATATTTCTCCTTTTATACCTATACTATTCCAATACAGATATTTTATATTAATCTTCAAATGTGTACAAATCGGTAACAATAATTTACACAATAAAAAACGGGACGGATTTCCGTCCCGAATTTTTATTTTTAACTTATGACTTATGCTGAGAGGTCGATTTTGTCGCCCGGTCTAATCATTACGTGATAATGATCAGGTTCCCATTCAAGTTTTATTGTTCCGTTTTCAGAGTTTGCGTCTTTGTTTTTATCCATTATTCTGTAAACTTCTTTTTGAATTTCAGCATCAGTCGGATCTGTTCCGTTTAGCTCTTTAAGTCTTGCTTTTGCGATATTCCAAACGCAGTCACCTTTAACTACTGTGTAAATTCCTTGTAATGAGCTTTCAGGAGTTTCAGGAATAACAGGTACCGTCGGAGTTGTTTCCTCTGGTGTTGTTTCTTCAGGTGCGGTTGGAGTTACAACAGGTTGTTCTTGTGCTTCATCAGCTTCAGCCGCTTGTGAACCTTTTTTCTTTCCGAATAGTGCTATTGCACCTGCGATTAATGCTGCAGCACCTGCAATTATCAAACCTATTTTGCCGCCTTTTCCTTTCATCCCTTTTGCAATCTTGCCGAAGAACCCGCCAATTTTGGAAGTACCTTTCTTTCCTGCCTGCTTTGCAGTGTCTTGAACTACTGACTCCGCTGCCGGTTTAGCTGCCGTAGCTTTAGCCAATTCAGCATTTCTTGCTTGAATTGCTTTTGCCTCATCAGGTGTTGCAGATACATACTTACCCGACTTTGCATCGTATACTGTCATGTTACCTTTATATGCTCTTGGACTGTTTACTATACCTTTTTGATTTGCAGCTCTTTTTGCGCGTTTTTCATCGTCAAACGGAACCAATGCATATTGTCCGTTTCTTTCAACAAGTTTCCAATTACTTGTTTGAGATTTGTTTGTTCCCAATCTCGGAACTTCTTGAGCTTGAGCACGAGCATTTTCAGCTGCAAGGCGAGCATTATTTGCTCTTATCGCTTCTGCTTCTTTTGGAGTTGCCGATACATACTTTCCTTTTGCTTCATCTTTCACGGTAACATTTCCGTAGTATTCTCTTGGACTGTTTACTTGCCCGTTTTGAGCTAAAGCTCTTGATTCGTGTAATCTTTGAGCTTCTTTTGAAGTATTTTTTACACCTTTCTTTGAAGTTGAAACAGGTTGTTCTTGTGGTGCCGTAGCTTTAGCCAATTCAGCATTTCTTGCTTGAATTGCTTTTGCCTCATCAGGTGTTGCAGATACATACTTACCCGACTTTGCATCGTATACTGTCATGTTACCTTTATATGCTCTTGGACTGTTTACTATACCTTTTTGATTTGCAGCTCTTTTTGCGCGTTTTTCATCGTCAAACGGAACCAATGCATATTGTCCGTTTCTTTCAACAAGTTTCCAATTACTTGTTTGAGATTTGTTTGTTCCCAATCTCGGAACTTCTTGAGCTTGAGCACGAGCATTTTCAGCTGCAAGGCGAGCATTATTTGCTCTTATCGCTTCTGCTTCTTTTGGAGTTGCCGATACATACTTTCCTTTTGCTTCATCTTTCACGGTAACATTTCCGTAGTATTCTCTTGGACTGTTTACTATGCCTTTTTGATTTGCAGCTCTTTGAGTTTTCTTATCTGCAGCTGCTTGTGCAGCTTCTCTTTTAGTTGCATTTTGTTCCAAGCCTGCCAAAATGTTTCCCAAACTCGTTTGGTTTTGCCTGTTCAAATTCTGTACCAATTCACCGACTGCTTCGTTGTTACGGTGCAATCTTCTTTGTTTTTTGCGCAATTTTTTCGTGTCATAAAGTGACACAGCTTGTGTGGTCAAATCTGTCATAATCGTCTCCTTTAATTTCCCCTTAAATTTTTCCCCGTAAGTAAAATTTCTTAATTTCCCCTTACTCATTTATAAAAAATTTTTAGTTTTAAAAATTGCTTTGAAAAGAGGTAAGTTTAGGGGGTATATACCCCCTAAACCCTTGGTATACCAAGGGTTTATTCTTATCAAAAGTCGACTTAATATTTTGTTACAATTGGTAACTTGGGATTTCAACGGTCAGATTTGTAAACTTTTTGTAATGAATACATTATCTGGTTAAAGTTTTGAGAAAAAATGACGATTACACATTTGCTAATACACAAATTGGAGGTTTTATTAATGGATATGTTAAAAGGAGTTGAGCTGGTTAACGATTTGGCAAAGATTAACGATGTGATTATTGAAGCACCCGAGGAAAGTTATATTTCGGAGGCAGATTTTTTAGCATCAATGACAGGGAATTGTATCAAAAAAATCAATGATACTTTGACACTTTCTAAAAAAATGACTAACGATTTGGAAAACGATATGATTGAAGGCTCTATAGAAGCGATGTTCAATCAGTTTTCAACACATATTTTGGAAGCGTTTGCGACTATTTAAATTGTTTATTAAATCAATCAATTTATGGTGAATAGTGATTTGAATAATAATTGCTATTCGCCATTTATTATTTACAAATTTATAATCGCCTTACTTTTTATCTTCAACTTACATATCCTTTTATAAAAATCAGCTAAAAAGTTGATTTAAAATAAGCGAAAAAAGTTTATCCTTATCATGTTACTTAAGAGGTCTTTAAAAGTGAAAAGAGATATTGCACGAGTTATTGAAAAAAAAGAGTTACAACTGGCGAAATTAAAAGAGCATTCGGATAAAAGCACGGTTTGTTTTGAGCTTTATAACAAATTATTAATTGAAAAGGCAATTTTGAAACAAGAATATGTTGACAGTAAAAAGAAAAGTTTGTTCAGTAACATAAGAGAACTTCTGCCCAAAAAAGAAAAACGTATTTGCGATTATTTTGCGAAATAATCGCGCGGTTACTGCATTTTGACAATTTGTGTAACGTTTTCTTAACAATTTCTGCAAAAAAATTAAAGTTTTAAAAATAAATTCCGTAAAGGTTAGTACAAGGAAATTAATTATGAAAGGAAATTGCTATGGGAATGGCAGCTTCACAAGCGAGATTTTTATCGCTTACCGCAAGAAAAACCAATACAGAATATGAAGGTCAGCAGATTAACCAGCAGAGAACAACTCTTGCAAATCAATCAGCTAACTACTATAACCAATTGATGGGAATGACGGTTCCGACACCGCCTTCATCATCTGATTTTACAAAAACAACTTATACGTTCACAGACGGTGCTCTCACTAATACCATTACTTCAATGATAGCGCACTCTGACGGAACTTACAGGGTAAATTACACTGCAAGCTACACAAATGACAGTGCATTTGTAGGTGCAGTAAGCCCTGTTGTTACAAGAGGTACAACTCAAGGAAACTTCTATCCTGCAATGGATACTTATAATGTAACTGTAACAGCAGGCTCTCCTGTGACTTATTCAATAGGCAGCACTACCCTTTCAATTGTTGCCGCATCAACTTTGGCAAATGAAATCAGGTCTGCATTAGGTATTGATGCCAATGACACGACAACACAAGTTTTGGATTATAGCGGTAAATATGCAAGAATCCCCGAATCATCCGGAAACCAAACATTTTATTCAGCCGCAACAGCAGGCGATGATTATGAATATAAAATCGGTTCCATTACTCTAAGACAATTGGGAACGGCTCTAACAGGTTCGGATGCTTATTTTGACGGGTTATCTCAGGATGAGCAGCAAGCTCTTTTAGCTCAAGAAGCAAGCTACGCAAGCCTTTTAAACAGCAAGTACGGAAACAGCGTTTGGCTTGTAAGATATACTTTTAACTCAACCGCAAATACTTACAATCCGGTATTTTACAATTTGAGTAATTTAAAAAGCCAAAATACTCACTTTGATGACAACGGAAACTCTGAATCTTCAATTCAGGCAATTACAATCGGCTCTGCAAAAGAAACTTCAGAAGTTAAAAACGTTAAAGCTTTATTCGAAAAAGATTCATCAGGCAGATTGATTAACGTAACCTTGAATGCAGGTTCAACCGATGAAATCACATATTCGCTAACAACAAATACTTCAACCGATCAGGCAAAATATGATGATGCAATGAATCAATATGAATTTAATAAAGCGCAATATGATCAGGAAATCCAAAAAATTAATGCGAAAATCGAAACTATTCAAGCAGAGGATAAAACTCTTGAATTAAGATTGAAACAGCTTGATACAGAACAAAACGCTATTTCAACGGAAATGGAAGCAGTTAAGAAGGTTATCCAAGGTAATGTTTCAAGCACATTCAAAACATTTAATGCGTAATAAAATTCGCGAAATAGTGTATGAAAAAAGATTTTATTAATTTCCTTTCCCTTTTTTCCTATTGATTTTCAACGACAGCAATGTCGTTTTTTTTTGCTTATTTTAAAAAAGGGATTTTTGTGATAATTTATATACAGTATCAGATAAGAGAGATATACATATGATTATAGTAATGGAGCGAAACGCTTCAAAAGAAAATACAGATAAAGTAATAGAGTTATTGACGTCGCACGATTTCAAGGTTTTAACCCATCAGGGCGAAGTTTACACGGTAATTAACGCTCTTGGAGATAAAACGGCTCTATCCGCCGAACAGGTTGCTTCACTTGACGGGGTAAAGGAAGTTAAATCAATCCGAGAACCTTTCAGGCTTGCTTCTCGCGAAAGGAAATCAGAAGACACGGTTATAGAATTTGAAAACGGCGTAAAAATAGGCGGGAATAATAAACCTGTATTTATGGCAGGTCCTTGCTCAATAGATTCCGATTACGAAGGCTTGTTAAAGGTTGCTTATGCTGCAAAGAATAACGGGTGTCAGTTTTTAAGAGGCGGGGCGTTTAAACCCAGAACCTCACCATATGATTTTCAAGGCTTAGAGGAAGATGCCCTTAAACTTATGGCAAGGGCTAAGGAAGAAACAGGACTTTTGCTTGTAACAGAAGTAATGGATGCCCAGGATTTGCCGATGATTATGGATTACGTTGATTTGGTTCAAGTCGGTGCAAGAAATATGCAAAATTTTAAACTCTTAAAAGCTATCGGGAAAACCAATAAACCCGTACTTTTAAAACGCGGAGCTTGCGCAACTATTAAAGAATTTTTACTTGCGGCAGAACACATTTTATATAACGGAAACGAAAATGTAATTTTATGTGAACGCGGAATAAGAACTTTCGATGACAGTTACACAAGAAACACCCTTGATTTGACTGCGGTTCCGGTTATCAAAAAATTGTCGCATCTTCCGATAATTGTTGATCCGAGCCATGCCACAGGTCAAAGATATTTGATAGAACCTATGTCTAAGGCCGCATTAGTTGTTGGGGCAGACGGATTGATGATAGAAGTTCATCACAATCCTGAAATTGCACTTTCAGATGGTAAACAAAGTTTATCCGTTGAAATGTTTAATAAAATCATGGCGCAAATTTTAAAATTTACGGATTTTAAATAAAATATGAAAATCTTACCCCTGATAACCGTAAAAATAAAATCATTAACTAATCATAAAAACCGTATTAAACCGGCATTTGTTCAAGGTCATGATACGGTAGAATTGTCAAGCAAACAACCTTTTGAACATCTGACACTTTCTACCTTTAAAAAATTACAAAAAATTAAATTTACACCCGAAAAATTGAACGGATATCATTCAACATTTGTTATAGACAAATTAACAGGAAAACCCGTAACCGTCTTTATAAAATTATTATCAGATAATTCAAACGGCTGCGAGCGATACGAACTTTACGTAAAAAAATTAATGTCAAAAGGTTTGAAATGTGTAGGAAGCCGAAACTTTCGGATTAACAAATTAATCAATAAAATAACTTCCGGCTATATGGAATCATATAAAGGAAAACGATATCGCGGGCTTGGAATCAGGGAACATCAAATAGCTATCGAAAGAATGAAACAGGAAAATGTTGAAAATGTTACAATTACATCTCTGCCTGAGGCGGGAATATTTCATAGAAAATGCGGTTTTATACGAAATGAAGTACGAGAAATGGAACTTTCAAAAGACGCCCTCACGGAATGGAATAGATTTATAAATTCTGGACAAAAAATATTTAATGATTAAATTATTGAATAAAAACTATAATAAATTATTTTCTTCAACGTAGCTAATCATACACTTTTCAATCTTTAAAGTAGGTGTCGTTGAATTTTTTGTGCACGCCAACTTAAATAAATCCCACAATTCTTCATTTATCATAATACTTGTTTTTTTAGTTTTGTTGCGAGTTAAATCTATAATTTTCTCTGTTTTACTTGTCATAATGATCCTTACTACTTCTTATTTTCGCAATATTCACCTTGTATATCAACCGTATGTTGACAGATACAAAATACCATGATAATATACGGTGTAAATTATGGTATATGGAGGAAATATTATGTATACAATTAAAAGAGATGTTTACACTCACCACCAAAAAAGCATTGACAAAACAGCTTTCACATTAGCGGAAGTTTTGATTGTAATCACAATTATTGGTATATTAACGGCAGTTGTAACCCACACTCTTGTGGCAG
>ERZ842401.5638-NODE-5638-length-13773-cov-5.185304_pt1 | contig 13773 bp, 18 predicted proteins | sample MGYA00521270_ERZ842401 | MGnify/ENA primary metagenome ERZ842401 (study PRJEB31892, sample SAMEA3878208) | bioreactor metagenome | biome: Moose rumen | place: Sweden | collected 2011-10 | study: EMG produced TPA metagenomics assembly of the PRJEB12797 data set... | reverse complement strand
AAACGGCGGCACGGAATCGTATCCGCTCCGCGACTGGATGGACACGACCTTGTTCTGGGCCAGCACTTGTTCCTCAAGCACCGTCCCCTTGATTATCTCAAACCATTTCCTTGGCAAACATTGTATCTTCATTTCGGAAATCCTTTCACATTGTATAAAGATGATTTTTCATTGCTGTTATTACACAACTCCCAATCAGCCCTTTTTACGCGCAGAATAGCATCAATGTTATCGCCAAGGCTGGGATTCCCACTCTAACAGCGAATCGAACAGCCCCATTCAATGGCCGCCGAGCCTCAATCCACTTCAGGAGAAACTCTAGCAGCGAATCAAAACCCGTTATCGCACCTGTGATCAATGCCATAAGGATTGACATGCCAACACACTCCTCCGTTTTTGTCGCGTAGCTGCCTTCCGGCGGAACCGTAGGCCATAAGATGGCGCATAGTATGAAGACGTCTGTTATGAGGAATCCAATCAGCCACGAAAGCAAGAATCGATATCTTCGTCCGGTCAATAAAATCTTTGCGCAATAAATGGCAGCAAAGGGCGTCATCCACATACCGGCGATAATTATATATATCCATACGGGCTCCGAGTCCGCCTTTGCCGCTGGATCTAATGGCACAAATCGAGACGCGGCACATGCCGCAAGGCACAGCAGCAATGCGACTGCCGCAGCAATAATGTTGCCTTTGTCGTGAGACAATGTCAATGATCCATGCTTGCTCATAAAGCGAACTCCTTATTGTCGATTTGCGATAAAACCATTGACTATGCTGCCGGAGAAGTCCCGGTTTGCCTCAAGGAACCGCATTCGTCGCTCAGTAAAAACGTCATCGCATATTCCGGGAAAGAATGATCGCATAATGTTGATCCTCCGCATGATGTCATCACAGCGGAAAAAGCCCTTGGTTCGGTGTCCAACCATTACCGGCACTTCATCGTCATTGTGGAAAAAGTAATATAGGGCGAGGGCGATGTCAATCCTATGCAATCCCTGTTGACAGGAGATATAGAAGCCGTCTTCGTCCAGCAAATCAAACAATAACGACAAGTCCGCATGCAAAACCTCTGGCGACCTGGCTGCCGCGTCCACAGGAATGTGGTGATACGCCAGTCCAACTGCTTTACAACGCATTGCCAGTCTATCGTTGTGGTCGGCAGTCCTCAAATCAATGATAGTCCGTATTCCAGCCTCCTTGACATTCTCAAGCGCCCGCCCCGCAAGGCATCGTCGGGCAAGTGTCTCCCCTCGCACACCCCTATCGAATACGAGGTGCAGGTTGCCAATCCCCAATTCTGCAAGTCTCTGGAAGATCATTGTTTGTTCCATAACTTGTTCGCCGTTTTCAAGTTACACATCAATGCAGCCGTCACGATGGCGGGCGGCAAGCCACTCAAGCGTTTCACGCTCCACCTGCGCTATAAGCTGTCGCTGACGCCATAGTCCGGCGACGGGGAATATCAAAAGCGGCGCAAAGACCGCCCATGCCAACGCCCCGGCCAATGCTTTGTCAACCCACTTGCCGCAATCAATCGACACTTCAAGGTCATCTCCATGGGGGAACAGCCTAACATTGACGGCCATCTGCTGCCCGCTTATCGCCGTGGCAATCCGATGTTTCCAGCCCGTAGCAGAGTTGCCAATCTGCACAAGCGTTCCGACCGTGCCATTCTCGGTGAAGCGGAATGACTGTGTGGCATAACCCCTTGCGCAATACATCGCGGCAATCGTGGCTGTACATTCTTCCATGAGACACCTATCGCCCGACAACAGATGCGAACGGCGTAACCGTTCCTCGATCTTGCGGTCAAGCGTTCTGCAGCCGTTTGCGATCCGTGCCTTTGCCTCTTCAAGCGTATTCTTTATGTCCATGTCTGTTCTCCATCTTTACACAAGACATAGACACCAACAGCCACCGATTATGACACTGCATTCTTATCACGCTGTACCGACGCCATCATGTACACTTTTGTGCCACCAAGAACTACCAATGGCACAGCAATCAACAGATAAGGCAACGCGGAATGACAAACAGCTATCACGGACACGGCGTACTGAACATAGCCAATTGCCGCGCCAAGGATGAAGCCGAACACCTGAATCGCCCCAAGATGCTCTGCCATCACCTCATCAAGCATCCTGTAGAAATCCAACAGCTTCATGTTCATAATCGTACGTTCCACTACGTCAGCAACATGGTGGTTTCCCGTGAAGATCCCTGCGAACTGCTCCTTGGGTATCGACTCCAGCGCAGACCCGATGGCGGCGTGAAGACCAGGCGCGACCTTTTCACCAATCATGTTCCAGAACCGTTCGTCCGCAATATCAATGTGAATCAACTCCGAAACGAAGTCACCCGAAACGAACTGCTCCAGCAGTTGCGGTTCCGCGACAATCTTCTCCGCGATCTTGTCGCAGAAGATTGGGAGCAGCGACGCCAAGCGATCACGGAACTGTTCACGATGAACGGGATCCTTCGCATACTCCTCCAAGAAGGATCGAATCTGTGGATATCCGATTTCGGCTACGCCCTCAACGATTACGCTTGTCGCACTTGCCTTGAACTGTTCCCAAATGGAATCGCTCTTCGCCGCCTTGCGGTTCTGTGCATCCGTAAACCCCGTTACCATCTCGCGGACAAACGAAACTACCGCTTCCGGATTCTTCTCCATGTAATCGAATAGCGCGGCGGACAACGCATTTGACACCGCTTCGCTCCGCCCAACCTTCGCCAACAGATTGCGCACAGTCTGGTAGTTGTCGCCAGTAACTACCTCGCGCCCGATCCGCTGTAGTAGGTCGGCGACCTTGTCCTTATGGGTGATAGCAAGCTGGCGAACAAACTCGACACCTCTGATCTTACCCTCTGAATTCTTCGACAAAAACAGTTTCCCCAACTTCGGGACGAGATACGCGATGTTCTCCGCCGTCATGAACTTCTCTTCGGCGATACGCCCCATCTGCCGCGCCACCTTGCCCTTGTTCTGCGGAATCAGACCTTTCTTCCAAAATCCAAATGTCACAAAAGACACTATCCGGCTCTTAACCAATGCCTCGCGCTCCGCCACCGACATGGTCACGCGTCCGCGTGACCCGCCGGGAGGGACGCGCTTGTCGCGTCCACCGCCATCCCCCGCAATATCCATCACATCCACGGGATAATACAGCATCTGTATCGCGATGTAGTTTGTGAGATACCCGATCGCCGCCGAGACGAACACCGCCACAAACCACGACGGCAACGACGCTGGGATTGCGACATCCACCCCCATCCGCCCCAGCATCGGCATCAGCAGCACAAGCAGCGAATGTACCGCCACCACGCCGATTACACCCACACTAACAGGGAAACACACCATCTCCCCATACGCAAACACCCGTGTAATCCCACGGCTCTTTGCGATGAGCTCAAAGCGTTTATAGAAAAACATCTTTGGCTTTACACTCAACATAAACACGATGCCCTACATTTGGACTTAGCAACATACCATCTTATGCTCAAATTTCAAACATACCGAATCAAACACTTTCTTCCACTTGTGAAAGTTATATCTTTTACAGATTTGACACTATTCTCGGCGAAAAAATAACACTTTCGTAGGTCAACATCAATGTATTGATCAGTAAATGAAAACCATACTGGTAATCGCAATCCAGTCTTAAAAAATGTTAGTTCCATTTTCCTAACGACCGCTTTATGAATCCTCCCGCCATTACAAATGGAAATATCATATTTCAATCTTGCATGATTGTTCTGTACGCTCACCACCTCCATCTTTAGATGACATCGCGTATCTTCTTTGAGATAACCCCACGGCACAATCAGACCAGGACTAAACAATTTTATTATTCGTGCAACATTTCTCGAAAGACGAGTGCGAGAATCATCACAAAATGTACGCATATAACCAATGGAATAAAGAACATCAAGACACTTGTCTTCGCCTAATACAAGATCGATATTCATTCCATTAAAACTGCCAAACATTTTTTTGTAGTCAACAGATATGGTATGCGTTTTCATGTTAGTCCACTCCTTGCCCTTGTTCAGTATTGTATTTTATGCGCCATTTAATGAATGGATCATATAACTCGTTATATAAATCCTTGCTTAAACCACTCCTTGCCGGCAATGCACCAAGCCTATTTATCAAATTATCTTCCAAAGATTTCCATCGGATATTTGAAAACAGAACAGGTCGCTTTTGAGCAAATAAAGACGATTCTCCTTCATAATCACCACTCAGAGATTCTGTTATTAAACTTTCTGCCACATCATGACAAGGTGGAATTGAATTGTAAATAGTCAAGAGAAATGCGATATGATAAACTTGACAAACAATTGCATACTCATTAACATCAGCTTCATTCGATTTTAATAATTTATTATGTAAACCGTAAAATCCAAAACGCCTCAAAAGAGCAGCTGCACCCACTTTCCCAAGCGCTATCACACAATTACCAGTGCTACCATTATATTTCAAATGATCAAGATACCCTGTAACACACGAAGTGTACATGAGATTTACTTGTGCAACTTCTAAAAGCGTCGATGGATTGTATTTGATTATATTCGTTTGTTCGCTAATTAGATTGGACAGGCACTTACAAGCCACTCTCTCACCACACCATTTTGTAAGATTTCCAATTAAAAATGCACCACCAAATAATTTGTTAACCACCATATTCAATACAAATTGCTGATGGTTAATATTGTTTGCCACATTGGAATTAATCGCACATAACAAGGCTTGACATGCGGGCTTATTGTAAATACTCAATGGGGATTTGTTGAAATCAAGTTTCATAATTGCTCACTCCGTGCTTGCTTCCTTACTTACAAATATCTCAGATCGTTGCTCGTTTAACAGAACCACAAACTTTACAACGCCACTTGGGAATGGACAACAAACCTCCTTTGTCCTCCCATTTGTGCGGAGCGCGTTTCCTGTACCGCCAACAAAACTTATCCTCTTCAGGCTGCCATGTCGGAGTGGTAAATGGCTTTATCATGTCTTGTAACAACCCTATTTGTGATGCTCCTTTTCTTATGGTCCTAGCACTTCAATTGCCAGAATGGTTGATTCCACAGGACGTTTCGTAGTAATGTCCGCACCCCGGACCCGTATTGCCAGAATGATTACGGCCGCAAGCCGACTCGTAATAAACTCCACACCCACAGACTTCAACCAATCTCCGTGGAGAGTAGGCGAGAAGCCTCGGCTTATTTCTACGTGATATAGAGCGCCGCTCTGATCTTCTTGATGTGTTTATTGTTTTCATCTTTTCTCCTTCTTTATTCACTTGAAGTGTTTTGTTGTTCGCACGGCAAGCCGTATGCATTAGCAGATTCAGTTCCTTTGCGACTTAACCAGAAAAATAAAACGACTATTCCAATCACTGGAATAAATGGAAGTAGAACATTCCAGCCCTCCTTCCCAACATCATGTAATCTCCTTACAGCAGATGACACAAAAGGGAGCAAAGTTATCACACAATAAACTAAAAATGCTATTCCAGCAAACGCTATGCCGTCATCCATGCGCCAGATATTGAAAATAAAGAACCATGATGAAAAACTTAATCCTATGATTAAGTTCAGCGCAAAATATGTCCAGAATTCTTTTCGGGTGGTACGCCCTGAAAAGACCAAACACTTCTTCCAACTTTCTATCCAGCATCTCATAGGTCTATTTCCACCCGTTTAATCGTTTGACCAATTTATTCCGCAACATCCCTCATTATAATGTCCGCATCCTGGACCAGTGTTCCCAGAGTGGTAACGTCCACAACAACCTTCATTGTAAGTGCTGCACCCACATATCTCCACAATCCGACGCTGTGAGTATGCAAGAAGTCGTGGCTTCACCGCTCTGCGTGATGCTAATGTTGAACGGCGCAAAGCCCTTCGTGATGTATTGATCATTTTCATCTTTTTCTCCTTTGTTTCTTGTTGCTTGTTTTGCGATTGAAAACCGCGCGCACATGTGTTTGCTCACACGACCATGAGCAAGGTGCTATCTGTCCTCTCGTTTCGTTCCACGAAGCACCGAGGCAGACAGTACAATATGCAATGTCTTGGCATGTCGCACACCGAGGCGACACGTCACATCGACGGATTTTCCGAATCCGTCGAAGAAATTCCGATGTTCGCCATATCTGCGACAAAGATGACCGACGGACATTACCACAACTAACTGAGAATGAGTTGCATGGCATTACATCACCAAAGGGAGACACGCAAAGTGTCGATTGTCCAGCCTGGCACAATGGTTCTTTTCTGTACTTTTCGACCAGTCCAGACTTCTCTATACTTGTATCAGGCATTGCCATTCGATCCAGAAATGCATGGTATTCGTCTGCGTCCATCATCATTTGATTTCGCGTCCGGCCTGAATGCCCAGGAACAAGAATGGTGGATGCCAACACGCGAAATCCATGTTTGCATCCAAGTTCTTTCGCTGCGAAAAAGTCATCAAGGTGCTTGTGGAAAACCGGAACTTTCGCATACGCATCAAATCCAGATGCCTTGAAGCGCAAGAGATTAGCGAGAGTTTTCTGAAACGAGCCGGGAACGCCCGTGATCTTGTCATGGAACTTCCTCGATCCCGAATAGAGACTAACAGAAATGCTGTTGAGTGGTAACTTGCAGAGCGAATTGAAAATATCTTCTGAAATGGCCAGCCCGTTTGTGTACACATCACACAGCATTCCACGCTTGATTATGCGTTCACAAATCGAAAGGAAGGCTGGATGTATAGTTGGTTCCCCGCCGGTTACGAGTACTTTCATGCATCCCATGCGAGCAAGCTGGTCAACAACTTTTAACCATTCATTTTTGGACAGTTCTCGTGAGGGCGTCTGTTCTTCATGAATATCAAGATAGCAATGCCTACAACGTTCATTGCATCGATATGTAAGTTCCAGACCTGCCGACCATAGAAGGTGTTTGCGGCGACATTCCTCTTGAAGTTGGCCAACAATGTCATCTTTAGAGGTGCATTCCTCTAAAGACATGCCACCATCTATTGTAGTAGGCTTCCTTGCCTTCGCCGATTTACTTATGTTGTCGCAACTGACTATCCCCAATGATACTAATTGGGAAATGAATTTCTTTTGACCCTGTAAGACGGATGATCTTGATGTTACCCCTTTTCGTAGCGCAGTAAAAATAGGCCACGCCTCTTGGCTGAAAATAAAATCATCCCCCGTCGCAACATTACGGACGTACACGACATTCCCGACCTTCCGAAAGAAAGCCGACTTGACAAGTCGATGTCGAGGATTTAGGTTCATGTTAGTACCTTAAAACTTGGCGCTAAAAATACGTTTTTCGTCTCCAATCAAAAACCAAGCTCTGCTAATCCAGCTTCAATTTCGTGTTTGTTCGTTAATTCATTCGCCTCTTTCTTTGTGACGCTCATGACGACTTGCTCTCCAGTATTCACTCTTTTGCCCGAGCTTGTTTTGCCAAAAATTGAAACCCTCACACTATCCATCCCTTTTTGTGCCGTAGTCGCAAAAGAATTTATACTTTCAAAGACAAAGACTAACTTGTTAATTATGACATCATTAACCCGTTGGCGTTGCATCCATTTCTTTAGGCGATCTTCTATGCCGGCAGAAAAATTCCTGACATGTTCAAACACACCTTTTCCAGTTGCAAGTCGAGAAATTGCTTCAGCAGTCCCTGCTGCGGCGACACCAATTCCTATGGCCGCAAGCCCTTTGAGTGCCCCATCGATCACATCATCCCACGGGATTGCATCAATAAGAATATCTAACATTTTGCCTCCTCTTCTTTCTTCTCATTGTTTGTTGCGGAAATTTCTTTTGCCTTGCGAATAATCTCAACAGTCGGCTCTCCCCATTGTCCGATGTTGTCCTTCGCTGTTCGCCAATCTTGAATAGCCCCCATAACTATCTCTGTTGTAAGAGTTTGTTCTGGCTTTCTAACAGCGTCAAAGAGCGCGTTCTTGACGACGACAAGGATGTCGCCTCCGGCAAACAGCTCGGAGGCCTCTACGAATCTGTCCCACCCCAATTCTCCGTACCCAGGAGTCCCGCGTGGTATTTTCTGCATAAATAATTTCTTGCGCGAATCTGCATCTGGCAATGGAACACAGATGTGCTTAAGTATTCGTCGTGTAAATGCAGTATCGTAGTTGTGAGCAAAATTGGTTGCAAATGCGACAATACCCGAATGTTGCTCAAGTTGTTTCAGCATCACACTACGGGCTGTGTTCACACTTGAATCGGCTGACTGGCGGACATCGGACAACCGGCGCCCAAGGACTGCATCAGCTTCATCGAACAGCAACAGTACATTCTGGTCCCGTGCAGCAGCGAACGCAGCTTCTATGTTCTTTCCCGTCTCGCCCACATACTTGGATTCAAGCTGCGCCATATTTACATCAATAAGCAACTTTCCCCATTTATTGGCAAGTGCCTCTACAATCATAGTCTTGCCCGTGCCAGACGGACCGAAGAGGTTAAAAGCAATCTGACGCCCATACGGATCGATTTGGTTCATGCCCCATGCCTCATAGACAATCGCATGGTTCTTTATCATGCTCTCCAGAACGGCCAAATCGTCAAAGACTTTTTGCGGAAGAACCAGATCTTCAAATCGATACCTTGGCAGACGCGGCTCAAAAGTAATCGTTCGCTTCTTCTTACCTTTTACTTCTGGTTCTGATGGCTGGTTGTTATCTTTTGAAAGATTCTTGTCTTGCGGAGGTTCCTCTCGTGATGCCGTTTCATCATCCACTCTTGGGAAACGACTTAACATTGACAACGGATTATTATCTGCCATTTTGCACCACTCTTTCTCTTTGCTATGAACGATCTCCGTTCATTTGTTTTCAATTAATTGCCTACCACTTTGCCGGAATCTTTTGAATAGATCACCCATTCTAGGGACGACTTGCCAGACTTAAGCAGATCTTCGGTGATTGAAATTGGCATATAATCCGAGTCGTAATTACGTGTAGCCTCAATGTCTTGTTTCTGTTTGTTGACAACTGCCGATACAATCACAGTGCGCTCATACAGACTCTCAGTGCGGCGAATGCGTAATTTGATTGAATCAAGATTTGCGTTGAGCGTTCCGCCCTGTGCTGGTTGCGAGAACAGGCACCTTGATGACAATTCCGGCATACCCGCTTTCTCAAGTAGCTTTTGAATATCGGCATCAATATTGGATGCGAAATCGTTAGCCTGTTTATTGTCTTTTGATTTCCCCAACGCATAAAGGCCGCCAGCAGCCAGTGCTGTCGCAGCAACCAGTTTAACCCCTGACGTTGCCAATTTAAGAATACCCATTGTTAACTCCTTTCTTGGATTATGAGGTTAACCGACCATGTCGAGGATTTGAGCAGCCTCCGCCGCTTCTTTTTCCTCTTCCTTTGTTTGCGACAATTGCAGATCCTTCTTTAAGCGCTCTTTAGCCCTTTCAATTAACAATTGTTTTTCATCAAGCAGAGCGTTTCGATTACCATCTTTGTCTGGCATCTGCTTTATGATGGCATTCTGAATGTCCACTGAAAGAGTTGTCGCATCGACAGGCTTTGTAGTTTTGATGACAACAACTTCCCCATTCTCTCCCTGGAGTTCTGTGGTTGTGGTTCCAGACCACACGCCACCAGGCTGGCGAACGATTCCTGTATTCATATTTAATATTCGTTCTTTTATGAAACGAATACCTTCTTTGAATCCACGTCGTATACCACGGATCTTACCATCCAACCATTCCGTGATTGTCACAAGTGGTTCAAAGAACTTTTCTCCCCAATTCTTATGAATCCAAGGCAGAACTATGCGTGACAGGAACGACCGTATCTGCGGCCAGAAATATGTCAGCAATACGGCAATAGCGAATATCGATGTAAGGAACAACATGGTAATAATCCTTTCTTTTTGTTTAACTTTGATGGGGGTAAAGAATAAGCGTTTCCGACTTTTTCCCACTGCGAATCAAGATGTTTGAAACATCGGTTGGCAAATAATCCCAATCGTACGTTCGTGTCGCGCTGCCTTCAAACGCTTCATTCGCCTCGTTCTTCGTAGTGACCTTGACTTGACACTCCACTGTATTGTCGGAACGCTTGGTTAGGACTAATTCAATTCTGCATATGCATTTCCCAAGATCAACAAGGGGGTTGCGCTTCCACAGTTCAGACAATTGCCTATCAAACTCTTGGTCTGAACCTTGGAATGAACCACGCAACAACCGCGTCAAATCCTCGTTCATTCGCTTGAAGAATACTTGCGCCTGAGTTCGATCCGTTCGTTTGCCTATCCTGTATAGAACAAACAGCACAATAAACACGCCACCGACCAACCACCACCAAATTGATGAAATGGCTGCTGACGTGTGTTGTGTAGCCGCGACCACGTTAGTTGTTGCGGCTGCATTAGCTATGCTTATGAATCCTGCCATTTTCTTTCTCCTTTCAGTTGTACATTTCTTTTTCAGTTTCCTCGAACTTACGGTCAATCACATCATGATTGTTCACTTCGTAACATTGTTCATCACTGCAAATTACTTCTGTGCGGACACGAGTTGGCAAATCATAAAACGATTCACGCTTCTGAACGATGACTTCCGCTTCACTATCAGCGATGTGAGTTTCGATAATTACGTCTTCGCCGTCTTTTTTGTAGCGAGTTTTACTTTCCAGCCCTCCTCTAATAACTTGCCAAACGCGCTTCGCAGCATCAAGCGCAGCCTTCGTCCCCATTCTTAACCGCGAAATTGGTGTGTTTAGAAAAGCAATCACGCTACCAAGTGCGGAGCAAATCTTTTGTCCACAATGCGTCTGTACCCAACCCTGCAACTTATCCAACCAGAAGTCGATAAACTTCTTCCAGAAGTATGCCACAACGGCAATTACCAAGGTGGCGATGAGGACAGGGACTGCAAAGAGTTTGAACAAGACCCCTGCCGCAACAACTCCGCCGACAACAGCGGCACCTTTTATGACTCTACTGGTCTTCATGCTTTCACCCTATAAAGTTCTAACGCAATTGGTTGTTCGCCATTGCGGATGAATTCTTTTGCCAAGTTTGAAGAGATATAATCACGATTAGTTTGATGCGGATAAACAAGAACGTCCAAGTCCGTTTTATAAGGAGAACCATTTTTCATGTACAGTACTTCAAGTTCATAACGAACACGATCCACGCCTGACGGTATAATCTTGGCGACAATCTGCAAAATAGGCGCGAGAACGGTCCCACCGAATTGCAACTTTTCACCGAAAAGTACCCTGCGGAGGATTGGCGCAACTTCCGTACGATCCAGCCGCAGTTCTGTCTGCCCCCATCGCGTTAGGGTGTAGAGATATGACTGTAGCAATTCAGCTTCTGCGGGGTCGTTCCGAAGAAGATTGGCGAGGACAGCGCGTGTCTGCTTCGTTCCGTCTATTAGTTCGTTATACATCCCATCGTCAATCCATCCCTTGAGTTCAGCAACGCGCGTAATGGCACGAGGATGCGACGAGTTCATGACGCTCATGCCGGCCAATGCTGCGTCAACAAGGCTCTTATCCATGAGCTTCTGGAAATCTGCCGCTTGATCAAATATTGAAAGCGGTTTTACCTTTCCATAAAAGTTCAACGGCAATCCACATATCTTTAGGAAGAATGACGCCGCAGCCTCGAGGTCTTGACAGGCCAACAAGCCGGCACGATCTGCCGAAAATTCTGACCGCCGATTCCATAACATCAGCAATGGCCGAACAGTGGCATTCATAACTGGCTGCAAAATGGTATCAATTAATGGCATCGAATATCCCATGTGCAACATAAAGCGGACAAGCATATTGTATTTGGTATGTCCGCAAATGATGTGCCCAAGTTCATGTCCGAACATGAAACGAATTTCAGGCTCGTCTAGTCTGAAGAAAAGTTCGCTTGTAACATTGATATATGCCTTATCCGCTCCGACAGCAAAAGCATTTGCGATTGGCAGTTCACCAAGATAGAGTTCTGGAACATGCGGCATATTCAAGACTTCACAAGTCTCACGGAATATTCGATATACGTCCGGCATGTTTTTATCCGTGACATGCAGACCTCCGCCCAACAAGTCCAATTCACTCTGGCGAACCTGGAAATCAATAACCCTTGCACATACATTTGCTACGGCATTCATGCCGTTAAGTTTATTCAAGATCGTCCGTTCTCCTGGATGTTGGACCAGTACGGATTCGAGACCTTCAAGTTTCTTGAGCTGTGACATTCTGTTTTTCCTTTCTTTGTTTCGGTGTGGTTAGAGACCTTTGAGGCTTTGATTATGACATCCTTTGAAAAGTTTTTTCAGCACCCAGTTTGAGCGCCCCAGGAATTTGCCGCCCATCTGGATAAACAAGTGCGACTTGTGTATTTCCAAGGTTGCTCTGAAATTCAGATAAACTATAATGCGCTATTCCATTGCTTACTGTCAGTTCGCTGCCCAACAGAATGAGGCGTGCAGCATCTATTGCCGATCCTTTTGCGTCCACGACAGAGACAAGTAAAGATTCCGAAATCCCCATTCCCGACATGACTGCTATTTCTGCACTCCAATAGTCAACTTCCTTAAAGACCTCATCTGTCTCCCATATAAGACTTGTAGGACGTCCTGAATAGACTTTGTCACCATGAGTGATGCCCGCTCGCGTCACCGACCCAATATCACCCGAAAAAAGAACGTTTCCCAATCCTCCATGCACTGGATGGAAGAAGGAATAGACAATCTGCCAAGTTCCTTCGTCGAGGACCCCTCTGGTTTCTTTAAGCATGTTTGCAACCTCTCTTTCTCGCGGATGTTGCCAACTTAATCCCAGGCAACGGAATCTTCTTTGCGGAGATCTGAGTAGCGAGAATCTTGCCGCCGCGCCGCGCCAGCTGAGTTACGTTGTTGTCCGTCTTGACACCGATAAGCTCTTTGATTTCCCTGTCGGACAATCCCATGTTGCGCAGATTAAGGACGTATGCGTGGCGTGGATGCTTCTTCCAGAACTCGACAAAGCATCTGCGGACAATCGCTTTCTCGTCCTCCATCAACCGACCGTTCCGTTCGGCAACCTTATCCTCGTCTTCGGGGATTCTGTCTATGGGGTTGACATCTTTCTTGGTGTTGATGTCGGGCGGCGTCGCAAAATAGTCTTCAATGTAGACGGTCTTTGCAGCTCGACGTCTTGCCTTCTTGGTAGTACACCGAGTAACCTGGTTCCGAAGGCATTGCTGCATAAACTGAACGAGCTTGTCGGTCTCCCTCAACTCGTCGAGCTTGCCCTTGGCAATCATCCGTTCAAGGAATATCCCAAACACCTCGTCTTCCTCAAACTTCTTCTCTCGGATTATCGACTTGATGTTTTTCTCGTTAAGAACTGGATTGACGATGATCGTTTTGACCGCCACCCAAGCTGCCGCGCTCTGGTTTTTCAGCGCAGCGACAAAGTCCAATGCCGTGCGGCTGTTGCCCACATCGACAATGGCATCGCCCTTACGCTCCCAACATTCTGTCGGGACGTGTAGCTTCTCTATGGCTTTGTCTGTTTCTGTTTTCATTCTCTCGATCCGTTCTACCGCTCGGCGGTCTGACACGAATCGAGGCATGAAAAAACCTCCCTTCGTGTTCTACTGGAGGTCGTAGTAATTACCTTGTAAGGAACACGAAGAGAGGCAAGCGCGTTTGCGCTTCCTCTGCCAAGTGTCGCCTTACTTGAAGTTTACTACGTTTCCAGTAGCGCCTGCTTTGCAGTACTGCAAATTGATTC